>Ga0247611_10000792_pt1 | contig 61068 bp, 79 predicted proteins | sample 177DNAGHGhighgp2_FD_192422 | JGI IMG/M metagenome (GOLD analysis project Ga0247611, IMG submission 192422) | Sheep rumen microbial communities from Palmerston North, Manawatu-Wanganui, New Zealand - 1770 DNA GHGhigh gp2 | ecosystem: Host-associated > Mammals > Digestive system > Stomach > Rumen... | reverse complement strand
ACGAGCGCAATGGCGCAAATCCCGCCGGCAGTGCAACCTGTGACGGCGGCGATGCCACAGTTGGCGGCAAGCGTCCAGCCGGCAAGCGCAGGACTTCAGCAAATGGGCTCGACGTTGCCGCAGGTGACGAGTTCGGCGCAGAATTTATCAACATCCCTGCAGACCGACACAAGCGGGTTGGGTACTCATACGGGCGCGCTACAATCGAATTCGGCGGCATTGGAAGCGAATATCGGCGCGCTACAAGCATTTGGCGCGGCCTGCAACGGAGCGGTCGGCGGCGTTACGTCACTCGGCAACGCGGCAAGTTCAGCGGCGGGCGCAGTTTTGGGCTTAGGATCGGCGGCACAATCGGCATGTGCGCAGTTGGCGGCAGCAGGAGCGAACGCGGCGGCGCAAGTGAGCGCGGCGGCGTCGTCAATAAGCGTAAAGGCGAACGCGGAAGGCGGCATATATCGCAAGGGCGCGTTCCTTACGACGTTTGCAGAGCGGTCACCCGAAGCGGCAATACCGCTTGACAACTCGAAAAGGGCAAAAAGCTTGTGGCAGACAGTAGGACAAATGTTAGGGATTTTGCCCGGCGACGCTAAAATTCCATGGAGCGAAGGCGGTTTGCCGACAAGCCCCGGCTTACCCGAAGCGGTTAAGCGATACCCGTTGCCTACAAGCCCCAAAATGCCCGGCAATGCGCCCAAAACGCCTTTGCCTATATCTAGACGCAGTGGCGGTTATCGAGGTGATACAAGGCGCGTACAGCTTCCTAAAAGCCCGTTTGAATATGGGCGGGATATGCCGCGCGTCAATCGCTCGACACGGGGCTTTAGCCTGCCGTCACTGTTAGGACGTTTCCCGTCAATAATGGCACCAACGCCGACGTTTCCGCCGCTTGACAATCCTCAACGGCAAGACGACGGCGGTTTATTCGGGAAGTTGGCGGGCGGGCTATTCGGCAGTAGTCATGATGATTCAAGCCTGCCGCCGATAAATCTAACTGTACACGTGACAATTAGCGGCAACGCAGACGAATCAACAATCAAGCGCAGTGTCGAAGAATCAGTACCGACGGTGCAACGGTCGTTAGCGGCAGAGTTACGCAACTACAAGCGAGAGCAGTTGAGGAGGTCATACGCATGAAAAAATATCGAACGCGATCGGGCGATACATGGGATTTGATTTCCTTTCAGCAGTTGGGCTCGTGCTTGTGGGTTGATGTGTTAATTAACGCAAATCGCGATAAGGTGAGAACGTTCATATTCCGCGCAGGCGTTGAATTGAACTTGCCCGAGGTCGTGACGACGCAGACGGCGAAGTTGCCGCCTTGGAGGCGATAATTATGTTGACGCGTTACGTGAGTGTTCGCGTGATTGTGGCGGGCAAGGACGTCACGAAGGACATATCGCCTTATCTGAAAAGCGTCAGCTATGAAGACGTTGAGACGGGCGAAACTGATACAATCGAATTGGAATTGCAGGATGCGGCGCGCCTATTCGTAACTGATTGGTTTCCTAAACGTGGTGACACTCTTGAAGTAGAATTGATTCGGGATAGTTGGCAGGGCGATGGGCAGATTGAAACGTTGCCGTTAGGCTTGTTCGAGATTGACGAAATAACGAATTCTTATCCGCCGAACGTTGCGAAGGTTAAAGGAAATTCGTGCCCGCAAAACTCGGCATTGAGGCAGGTTGATGATAGCCGGTCGTGGGAAAACTTCAAACTAAGCGAAATAGCGGCTGACATAGCAAAGCGGGCGGGCGTTGAATTGTTTTTCGAGGCGTCGGAAGACCCTGCGATAAAGCGGGCGGAGCAGGCAGAGTTAAGCGCGCTTGCCTTCCTTGAAAAGCTGTGCAAGGACAACGGGCTTGCGTTGAAGTTCGCCGACGGAAAACTGATAATTTTCGACGAAGTAAAGCTTGAAGCGCAGGAGCCGATATCGACGCTCGCCTATGATTTGTCGGTAATTAAGCAATTCAACGCGACGGCAACGCTAAGCGAAATATACAAGTCTTGTGAGGTCGTCTATAAGCACGGCAAGCAAGACGAACTGTTTCAAGGAAAGTTTGAAGACGCAACGAAGACCGACGGGAAGATTTTAAAAATCAATCAGAAGGTCGAAAATCAAGGCGAAGCTGAAAAGCTTGCACGGAAGAAACTCCGCGAAAAAAACAAGGGCGAAATAAAGATACAGTTGACGACGACCGGACGGTTTGAGTACTTAAGCGGGCAAGTCGTAGCACTCGAAGGGCACGGGTTTTATGACGGGCGTTATCTGATTGAGCGGGCGACGCACAAAGTCGGCAACGGCTACGACGTTTCCTTGGAGCTTAGGAAATGCTTGACGGGATACTAAAAAGCCCCCTGCGCGATTGACAGGGGGTGGGCTCTGTGTTACTTTTTCGGTTGAATAAGTGTAAGCTCGGCGGCTTCGGTCGCCACTCTTTTTTTAAAACCAGATAGCGGTAATGTTGCCGTGTTCGTCGAATTCAACGGTGGGCGGGGGTTCGGGTGGCTTGTCGTTGCCGTACAGTTCATCGTCGAGGATGTCACGCTTGATTTGGTTGATTAGCCCGTCAAGGATTTTAGATTGCCCGCCGCATTCGATGAGAGCCTTCCGCATTTCGGTCAGTTGCTTAAGCTCTCGATGCCGATCGTCAAGGAATTGTTGCCGGGGTGTATAATCATTGCCGACGAGCGGGCGGAATTGGTCAAAAAATTTATCGGGCGGCAGAATTTTGGTTAATGCGAGGCTGTCAAGGGTTGTGATAAGTTTGCCATTGAACTTGACAGGGAAGGATTTTGATTCGGTGTCGTAGGAGACTTCCCAACCTTCGGGCGCGGAAGCGTTAATCGTCGCACAAGCCTCGCTAATGGCCTTGACAGTGACGGACCCTTCGATGTGCGCCTTGTCGATAGCGGGCGGGTCAATCAGCTCGTCGTCGACTTCCCTATCCTCGGTGGGGATGAACACGGGCAGAGGCTCAACGCTTGCCTTGCTGTCGCGGGCAGTTTTGTCGCGAAGGAATTCTGCTTGGCAGTCGATAGCGAATTGGCGGCTCCCGCGCTTTATTTCGTCGGCAACCCATTTCGCTTTTTCGGCAAGGTAGGCGTCGGACGTCAAGCCGAAGGTGGCAAGTATGTTGCCTGCCGTTGCCTTGCTGATTGTCTTGTAGGGGCAAAGCGTAACCCACTTAGTAGCGAAACGGTCTTCACCGAGGTGTCTGCCAGGCTCCGTCGTGACAACCTTGCTTGCCATCAAGAATTTTTCGCGGTCGGGCAATTCGGGTTCAGGCGGCGTCAAATCTTCAACGGTCGGGAAGGAGAATTGAGTTTCGCCGCGCTTGATTGCGTTACTCAGGGCAGTTATTACAACAATTACTTGTTCGGGCGTGTCGTATTCGCCGCAGAAGTCCCAGCCGTCGCAAATCTGATAGTTGTTGTTCATAGTGCTGACTGCCCACTCGCAGGAACAAGTGAATTCTTTGCCTATGGTTGACTTGATTTTGATTTTGGCAAGCGGCAGTTCCCAAAGTGTATCTGTGAGTTCTTTGGCTTTCCCGTTAAGCAAGCGTTTGAATTCGTCGGCGGCGGCGCGCCACTCAGCATAAGCCATTTCTTCAGCGTCGTGCGCGTCCTCAACGGCTTTTTGAGCTTGTTCCCGCGCGGCGGTTTTTTCGTCGAGTTTTGCCTTGGCGTCGGCTTGCTTAGCCTTGAGCGCGGCGAGTTTTGCGGCAAAGTCGTCAGTGGAGGGGCTGTCGGGCTTAGGCCACTCGATAGCGGGTTCGGGTTTGACAGACGCAGGCGTTTCGCGGTAGTCAGCGAGGTCACGCCGTGCGATTAACTGTATCGGATTTGTGCCGAAGGGGATTTCAAAGACTTGTCCGCAACGCTCCCACTTGAAGACGTAGACGGGATTGTCGCTGTCGGTGCCCCCGATAAAGACTTCACCCAACTCGTCAATGATTTTTACCGGGTTGATTTGGTAGTCGCGGCCGAAGATAGCGTTTTTGGCTTCGTCTACGCTGGCACGCTTGCCGTTGAGTTTTACGACGATGTTGTTGTTCGACGTGATTTTGGTCTCGATAACGGTTTCGGCGGGGGCGGGGGATTCGGGTTCGGGCTCGTCATCGGGCGCGGTTGTTTCGCCGGTGTTGTTCATTATTTCATTGATAGTTTCTTCGACGTTGGTGGCAGGCTTGTCTTCGCCGATGTTGTTCGTTATTTCATTGATAAGCTCGCGGCGCAGTTGGTTAATGGATTCGTTGATAGCGGCGCGTTCGTCTTCGTCGGCAGCAAGGTCGCGCATATTAACAAGTGCAAGGAGTTCGCGCTCACGGTCTTGCCGCGTCAACGGTGTGATAACCCCGCTATTGGCTTGGGCTTCGGCAGATGCGATATACCATGCGCCACGCTCCGCCAAGGTGCTGATGAAGTTGTCGTAGCTAACCTCGTGCTCACTGTTATTTTCGCCTTCGGAGTTGCAGAGGCGGTAGGAGATAATGCCGTCAAGTCTGTGGACGATTGCCGCGCGGTACTTTGCGCTGAATACGCTGTAGAAATTGCCGTTGAAGAATGTAATGGTGTCGTCGGCGACAGTGATGGTGTGCATGCCCTCGGCAGGGGTAGTTGCTGTTTCGACGGTTTCAGTTATTGTGCCATTGTCTTCGGCGGGGACGGGCTTAATGTAGACGGTCAAGGGTTTGCGGGCGGAGCCGCTTTCGTTGGCGTTTACGACTTCGACGTATTCAATGCGTTTGTCGTCGGTGGTGCTGCCTGCCACTGCGAAAATGTTGCCGTCGTTGGTGTAGCTGAATCTGGTTTCGCGGTTGAAGCCCTTGGTGACGTGGCTGAACTTGATGCCTTCGGGGAAGTACTTGCCGACGATAGCCCAAGCTTCGGCACCACTCTCGACGGTGATATCGCCCTTCGGCAATTCGGTTGCAACGTTGGTGGTCTCGGCAGTTTCTTCAGTGGAGTATTTGGCGTATTCACTCGTAAGGATTTCGGCAAGAACGCATTCGCCGTTGTCGTAGCGGTAGAGTTTGTGGATGCAACCGCCGTCGTCTTTAACCACGAAGTTAAACTGGCAGAGGAAGTTGCGGAAGCCGTTGAGGTCGTCTGCTTTGATGACTTCGATAACGGTTTTCTTGTCGGTCTCGGCGTTGAACCATTTCTTAATGTGAGTGACGATTTGAATGGCGGTGTCGTGTTGGCCGTTGGAAACTTTTTCCGCCCAAGTGAGCAGCGTGCGGTAGTCGACGATAGGGATAATGACTTCGGCTTTTTCTTCGACGGTCACGGGCGTGTACTCAGCGACGTTGTTGACTTCAACGGTAGCGGTCTCTTCCACAGTAGCGGTCTCGGCTTCGGCGGTCTCGACTTCGATGACAGCGGCGGGGAGAACTTCCACTCTGCCGGCAACGATTTTTACCCCGCGTGCGCCGTTGATGTAAGCGGCAACGATAGCATTGGCGATTACGTTGGAACCAGCTTTGGCACTTTTAACGGCGTCTGCGTCCGTTTTGTAGCCGGCAGTGGACGCTACGCAAATGTTGTCAATCATAACGCCGAAAATCATATCGTAGCTGTGCGCTTCGCCACGCACGCCGACGTTGAGATTGTCGACTGTTATTGTATTCTCGGTGACAGCACCGACTTTGGTGTTGTAAGCGGAATACTCGACGGTGAAGGTTGCGCCGCAGCGGTTAGCGGTAGCGGCTTCGATAGCGTTGTCGCGGTTAGTGCGCTTGCCGTTCACGTAGTACATTTCCGTTCCGTTCTTCGCGATTTTCATTTCGATTGGCGTCATTTTAGGTTCCTCCTAATCTTTAACCGTTGTTTACTTCGGCTCCCCTAAGACTTTCTGCCCTTCGGGTTTTCCTTCCTTGGTTTTGTTGTTTTCCTTAACTTCTGCGCGTAGTTTATTAAATATATTTAAGATTGTCAAGTAGTTTTTTAAAATATTTTTGAAGGAATTTTGCCTGTGCTTGATTTTCCTTTTGCCGGCTGATACAATGAAAGAAACGCTTTGAGGTGATGGCCATGGAAATTTGTGAAGCTTTAGCCCGTTTCCGAACGTCGCAAGGGTTGAGGAAAAGCCAAGTCGCGGCATTGGTCGGGATAACGCCGCAAGCCTATCAGTATTACGAGGCGGGGACATCGATACCCAGCGCGGCAGTGATAAAGAAAATCGCGACGACGTTCAACGTTTCGACAGATTATCTTTTGGGATTGACTGACAGCCCGCGCCCTGCGCCCGACAGTGCCGCATTGCTCGGCGCACTGCTCGGTTGCCGCGACTTGATTCAAACGGTTTTGGACAACAAGGTAAAAAGCGCGTAGAAACAAATTTCGCCGCTCTCAAGGGCGGCTTTTTTATTGGAGGCGATAACATGTATCAGATATATAACGAAGACTGTTTGACGGGCATGAAAAGACTTGCCGACGGCTCAATTGACGCTATCATTTGCGATCCGCCTTTCGGAACAACCGATTCTGATTTCGATGTTCGCCTTCCGATGGAGGAAATGTGGGCGGAATTCAATCGCGTAACAAAGCAAAACGCCGCGATAGTGCTGTTTGCTCAATTGCCGTTTGCGGTCGACGTGATTAACGCCAACAGAAAAATGTTTCGGTATGAGTGGGTCTGGGAAAAAACACTCGCCTGTGGTTTTTTGAACGCTAACAAGATGCCGCTCCGCGCACATGAAAATATCCTCGTATTCTATCGCCGGTTGCCTACCTACAATCCTCAATGGCGGACGGGCAAAGCTTATTCGCGCCCTCATGCAGAGGAGACAGGCGGCGGCGTTTATCAGTACCGAAAGGGCGGGATAACGATAAACGACGGCAAGCATTACTATCCGCGCGACGTGGTAAAGTTCACGTCGATACAATCACTCAGCAAGACGGAGCCGCGTTATCATCCAACACAGAAACCGCTCGCGCTTATGGAGTTTCTCGTTAAAACGTATACCAATGAATGGGAAACGGTACTCGATTCAACTATGGGGAGTGGTTCAACGGGCGTCGCGGCCGTCCGTTGCAGACGCAGGTTTATCGGTTTTGAAAAAGAGAAAAAATTTTTCGATGTAAGCGAAAGGCGAATACAGGCGGCATTAGCGGAGCGCGAAGGGAGGCTGTTTTGAGTGGAAGGCGAAGCAAGGCAACTCGTAAGGGAAGGTAAAATTTCAGTCGTCTATCCCGAAAGACATTCCGCCCGCGTCGAGTTTGAGGACAAGGGCAACCTTGTTAGCGCAGAGCTGCCAGTGCTCACGACGTGGGCTTGGCAGAATAAAGCCTACGCATTGCCCGATGTCGGCGAAACGGTTGTTTGCCTGTTCGCAAGCAATTCTGAACAAGTCGGCGACGGTTGGATCATAGGCTCGCGCTTTCATGACAAATCGACGCCCAACGCCAACAAGCAAGACGTAGCAAGGATTGACTTCAAAGACGGCACTTTTATTCAGTATGACAGGGCTAAACACGAGCTGCGCGTTGATTGCGTCGGTAATATATATATATACGGCAAGAATATCTATCTGAATGAATGAGGTGATATTATGCCAAGCGCAACACGAATAGGCGACGGGACGGCTGGCATTTGTGATGTTGGCTTAGAATGTTGTCCACACGGCAGAGCAGGCACGAACGCGACCGGCTCGCCTAACGTTTTCATAAACAACATAAAGGCGCACCGATACACCGACACGGGGCCATGCAACTGCCCGCACGGCGGGACGTTCTCAAGCGTCGGACACTCGTCAACGGTTTTCATTAATCGACTCGGCGCAACACGCATTGGTGATAGTACTGTCTGCCAAGTTTGCGGTATGCCCGGTAACCACGTCGCAGGCAGCGCGAACGTTTTTATCGGAGGCTAAAGCATGACGTTTAACGATATTTTCAACACGTTTATCAATGCCTTCCGCCCGCCCATCGGCGCGTTCAATGATTTAGTCTTCGAGGTGTCGACGGAAAGGGTTTTGACTTACGACGGCTACAAACGCGACAGTAAAGCCCGCTACGCTCGGCACGAATTGATTAATCAAACCAGCGTCCTTGAGTACCTTGGTCGCGACCTTGAAGAAATTACTTTCACGATGATGTTTACCGTGAGTTTAGGCGTCGACCCCGCGATTGAAACGTCGAAGGTTCGTAAGCTTTGCCTTGACGGCGTCGCCGATTATCTGATTCTCGGCAACATGATTGCCGGAGAAAACCTTTGGGTTATTGAAAGCGTCGGCGAAGAGAAAAAAGCCGTTGACAATTTGGGCAAAACGATTGTCTCAAGCGTCAACGTGAAAATGGTTGAGTATGTCCCGGCGGTGATTGAAACATGACGATAGACGTAACGGCAGATCTGCGCGACGTGAAAATCATCCCGTCAACGGAACTCGAAGAAATTGCGCAGAACGTTCAAATGATTTTGGCGACGCAGAAATTTTCTGTTCCGATGGACAGGGCTTTTGGAATAAACGCGGCAATGCTCGACGCACCGATAGCGGCGTCACAAGCTCGTTTGACGGCAGAAATAGCGGCGGCGATTCGCGAACAGGAGCCCCGCGCACGTGTTCAGCAAGTTTTTTACAGCGGCAACACCGCCGACGGGCAGCTTAAGGTTACAGTCCGTATTGAAGTCGTCGAAAAACGATTGCGCGGCGGCGTCTTTTAACTAATCACGAGGAGGTAAATAGCCGATGATGCTATCCCAACTGCCCGAAATAAATTTCGCGACGGCTGACCCTCAACAAATGGCGGTTGAAGTCGTGGGCACGGTCGAAAGGCTTTTGGGCAGGACACTCGAACGCGCCGACCCGCTGCGAATATTCCTGCGCGGCGTCGAAGCGATTATCATTCAACAACGCCTGCTGATTGACCAGACGGCAAAAATGAATTTGCTTGCCTACTCAACGGGCGACTACCTTGACCATTTAGGCGCGCTTGTCGGCTGCGACAGGCTGGGCGCGTCCTCGGCAGTGACCACTGTCGAAATAACTTTGTCGGCGGCGCGCAATGTCACGACCGTCATCAATAAGCAAACCCGAATCACGGCGGGCGACGACGTTTATTTTGAACTCGAAGACGACGTGATTTTTTTATCGGGCGAAACCGTCAAGACGGCGAAGGCTACTTGCACCGTCACGGGCACTGTCGGCAACGGTTACGCGGCAGGCGAATTATCCCGCATCGTCGACCCGCAACCCTTTCTGCAGAGCATAACCAACACAACGACCAGCGAAGGCGGCGCGGACGTTGAAGACGACGACAGCTATCGCGAACGAATTCACGCCGCGCCCGAAGCGTTCAGCTGCGCGGGCTCCGAAGGCGCATATATCTATCACGCCAAATCAGTCAGCGCGATCATCGGCGACGTTGCCGTTGACAGTGACTTTGCCGGTAACGTTCAAATCTATCTGCTGCTCAAGGACGGCAGTGTTCCTGGCGAAGAAATGATTCAAGCCGTCACTGAATACCTTAGCGGCGAAACGATTAGGCCACTCACGGACAACCTAACTGTCCTGCCGCCTGTGCTCGTCGAATACGATCTGGACGTTCGATATTGGATAGCACAAAGTGATTCGGCGGTCTCGGCGTCGATTCAAGCTAAAGCGGCGCAAGCGATTAATGAATACATCGAATGGCAACGCGGCAAACTCGGCAGGGACATCAATCCTTCCGAACTGATTTATCGGCTCAAGGCGGCGGGCGTCAAACGCGTCGAGGTTACGGCTCCCGTGTTTACGGCAACTGATAAGTTTACGGTTGCGATTCCGTCATCAATCAACGCGACTTTCGCGGGAATGGAGGAGGATTAGCGTGACGGTCGTCTTTGACTTGCAGCGGACGGTTAAAACGTCGTGGCTGACAAGGATTTTGCCCGAAAGCGTTTTCCTTGACCCGAAGCTTGAGGCGTCCGCTGAAGCTCTCGACGACGAAATTTCTAAGCTTGCCGTTGACGTGAATCAAGTCTTGCACATCCCGCGCCTCGACGAATTAAGCGGCGTGATTCTTGACTTGTTGGCGGAACAATTTCACGTCGACAACTACGACGCGATAAATTTTTCCGACGCCGAGAAACGCAACCTAATCCGTCAATCAATCGCGTGGCACCGAATCAAGGGCACGCCCGCCGCCGTCAAAATGGTTTTGCAGGACGCCTTCAAGGATTTACAGCTTGACGAGTGGTTTACTTATGGCGGCGAGCCGTATTATTTTCGCCTGCGGAGCAAAGGCTACACTTCGACGCCCGAACGTTTCAAATCGTTTTGGCGCATGTTCATGGACGCGAAAAACGTCCGCTCACATCTGGAAAGAATCATCGTCGAGGGCGAAAGCAACGTTCAACTTTACACGGGCGTCGCGCAGGTTGTCAGCGGCTTGAAGGCTGTCGGCTTGCACCGCCCGAATATGGACATGCGCGGCAGAATCACAACGGGCGTCGCGTTCATTGTCGGCGGCTTTAAGACCGTCAAACTTCCGCGCCCGCCGCAAACGAGGAACATTCGCATAACCACAAGCGTCTTTACGATTCAAGGCGGCGTCGTCTATCGTTTCATGAAGGAAGACCCGCTTTTGCCCGAAGATGAATTTTTCGGCGAAGGTGATTATCTGCGCCTGTACTTTGACTATCCGACGGGGCGCGATCATCCTGTCTTGCTGAAAAATCCTCGCGACGACCTTATCAATGGCGATATTAAGGAAGTCGGCGACTTCGCCAAGGAGAACGGAATTTTTATTAACCAAAAGGCGGAGGCTACGCTCGGCATCCGACGCGCGGCTTTAATCAGAGGCTGGAAGGTTACGCCCGAAAATGACGAAACGATTTTGCCGAATACGGGCGTCTTGCGGTTATTCTGGGGCTTCCCGACGGGCAACAAGCACAGGACGCTTTTGCACAACCGCCGCAACAATATCTATCTGAAAGACATTCGCGAGCTCGGCGACGAGACCGCCAAGAACAAATTGCTTGTCAACGCTTACAACGAAAAGACCAGCGGCATTACTCACGCCGCGCTTGTCAAAAATTTCATTGTCAGCGAAGAAACTTATCATCAACCCGTAAAATTTTAGGAGGAAATTCAAATGGCTAAACGTGAACTTACCGAAACTGAACAGGCGTCTGTTGCGAACATCATCAAGGAATTGTGCGGTTATTCCGTTGAGGAGGCTGAATTTATCCTGCGGACGGTTGCCGTCAAAATCAAGGAGTATGCGGTTATCGAGGAGGGCGACTAATGGCTGACGAAAGTTTTGGCTTCATTGTGACACGCGCAGGGCTCAACGCCTTGGCGCAAGCAATAGCCGGCAAGCAGTTGTTGTTTACGCGTGTTGCCTTAGGCGACTGCGAACTTGACGGGCAGGAAGTTGAGGTTACCGATGAAGAAGCATATGAGGCTACAGGGCTTGTCCACTGGAAAAGAGATTTGCCTATTACCGGCGAGCCGACTGTCGGCGAAGGTATTGCCTATATTAAGTTCGCGATTCAAAATTCGGGCGTCACTGACGGCTTTTGGATGTGCGAAACGGGCATCTTCGCCGCCGATCCTGCCAATCCCGACGAAGAAATTCTTTACGCCTATGAATATCGCGGCAAGCGCGGCGGTTGGCTCCCGCCGAGTGGCGGCAATGAAATTTGGCAACAGGAAAACATTGCGGCCATTGCTGTTGCGCAAGCCGAAAATATTTCCGCCGTAGTTGATTCGGGCTTGCTGTTCGTCACTCAAGCCGAATTCAATCAGCACGTCGAGAGCGAACGTCCGCACCCGAATACTCCGACGCTCGGCAACGCTGTAACCACGACCAATTACATTTGGGCGGCGGGCAGTGACGGGAATTTACATCCTATGTCAATCGACAATTTCACGCGTCAAGCACTCGGCGGTGACGCCGCGCAACTTCCGCTGATGAATTCCCGAATCAGTCAAACCGAAGTCAATATCGCCAACCTGTTCACGCAACTCAACGCCGAAAACGATTTGGGCGTCAAGCCTAACCTGCTAATCACCGACGACTTTCAAAACCCGACGAACATTGACTTTTACCGCCAACCCGTCATTACGTCCGTTGCCGGCATTTCAAACGTTCGCGTCGCGTCACTCGAAGGCTTGAACGCGGGCAGTTGGTATACCATTTCCGACGGCGCGCAAAACGAATTCGTTCAAGTGACGGCTCTCGCACAAAACGGCGGCGCAAGCGTCGCTATCCTCAACACCACGATTCAAAACACCTACAACCTGCCCGACACGAAACTTTATCGGACGACGCTCAACGTCGAAGGCGGCGTAGGGCAAGGCGCGGGGGATGTCCGCTCCGCCACTTATCCCTATACCTTTGAATGGCGCGGCACGGCGGCGGGCGAATCATCTACACTCACGCTGAACACAACGCTTGCCAATAAGGACGCCTTCACGTTGTCGGGCGACTGGGCTTTTTCTGCCAATGGCGAATTCACTTTGGCTTAAGGAGGTTTAGTTATGGCTTTTGATTTAGTTCAAGCGGGCGGCTACGGCTACGGCGAAGCGGCCGCCGTCAAGGGCGATTTTGCCTTAAATAGCGGGCGCATAAACTCTGCCGCGATTGTTAACAGCATTGTCGACGAGGGAACTTACACCGTTGTCACCGCCACGCTTGTTGAAGAAGTTGAAAACTTTGCTACCAGCGGCGCAACGAACGGCAGCAATATGGTTAGTTCCGAGTTTCAAGAGGGCGTTGAAGTCTTATTGCTTGTCACGGGCGGCGATTCCAATGCTGATAACGCAGGGAAACAGATTATCAAACAGTACGAGGGCATGTGGGCAGTCGCGTCTTTGTCGAGCGTCGTACGCGGCAAAGGCACATTGACGCTGGAACTCGACAAATCTTTGCCCGAATTCGCCGCGTTGTCTCAATACATTAATCAAAGCTTTACGAACCTGCGCATCGTCGTCGTCACTGTCCCGCACTTTAAAGACATTACACTGAACCAAGGCGACGTCTTGCAACCAACGCAAGGCTTCCCGCTTGCCTTCAAGTGTTCGGGCACGCTCACGTTCAACGGCGGGCATATCGACCTGCGCAACAAAGGCAATTTCACTACCAATACGCCACACTACAACACGGAACAAGAGGCAGCGGGCATTCTCGACACTGATAAATATTCGGGCTGGGAAAACTCGCAAACCAAAGACCGCCTCATGATGAACTGCGAAGACGGGACTTGTTTCATTGTCGCCAAGAAAATCGTCGTGGCTGACAGTTCGTCACGCATCGGCAACCCGAACACTTCAGGCGCGCAATTCTATCGCGGCGCAACCGATTCGCGCGTTTACGACGGCACGAAGCCCGCCAACGTGAGCAATATCGGCGGCTCAACTATCTTGCTTGTGGCAGGTACCATTGACGGCTTCGTTCCCGACATCATCGCCAAATATCGCTCACTCACGACAAGCGAAATTTCAAGCGGCAAAGCTGATACAAACCGATACACGGGACTTGCGCGTTGCTATATCGCGTCGAACACCAAGCTCCGCAACGACGAGGGGCTTTACGCTTACGATTGCATTTCCGATTCTTCGCGCGTGTCTTCGACGCTGAACGTTCGCTCTTTCGGCGACGGCTCCGACGGCACATCGAACAACTACACGGGACAACTGAACAATTACTTAGCCGTCACTGCCCGCGATTCAAGTGGCAAAGTCTTCACCTACTCAAGCAAAACCGGCACGGGGCTTGCGTTGTTCAAAGTCGGCGCGCTCGTCATGATTCACTACCGCCACAAGCAAACCACGACTGTTAACTTTTCGGGCGAATTCATTCTTGCTCACGTCCTCGGCATTACCGACACCGAAATTACCGTTGATACCAAAATCACGCCGCATAACCTTTCCGACTACAATATTCAGCTGATAACCATTCCGCAATTCTCAAACTTCACGCTCTCGACAACAAACAGCGCGACGCCCAAATACGAAAACGGCATGGGCGGCATCTGTGCCATTGCCGTCAACGGGACTTGCAATATCAGCGGCGGAGCGATTAACGTCGAAGGCAAGGGCGGGGTAAATGCTTACGGCAGAAAAGGGCTCGCCATTATCGGCAACGCTCAAGATTGCGACAAACTTCCCATTGGCAACGGGCACGGCTCCGTTTTCATTCTTGCCAAAAACTTAACAATGAACTCGTCAACCCGCATAGGCACGACTTATTCAGGCGCGGGTTATGGCGGCAGTGTAACAACGACTAACACAAGCACAGTCCTTGACGGCGGGGGGTACAGTGGCATCTGTCGTAATTCTCTGACCAACACAATATATTCATATGGCGGATTTGGCGGCGGCGGCGGCAACGGCACAGGTAGAGGCGACCCCGGGAACGGAATATATTACGAAGGCGGTTATGGCGGCAACGGGGCATATCCGAGCGGCAATTACGGCCTCCAAGGTGCGCATATTATGATTGTTGCCGATAAAATCACAGGTTTTAATCAAGCGGCTATCTCAACGGGCGGCAGTGGTGGCAATAAAGGCGAAGAAACAGCGTACGACGGAATGCCACATTACGGCGGCAACGGCGGCGCGGGGTATGGCGGCGGCGGCGGCACCACAGACAGCTATGGGCAAGGACCTGATGCAATTTACTATCGAGGCGGCTGTGGCGGTTATAATGGAGCGGGTGAAAGCGGGCTTGGAGTACCGGGCGAAATTGTTACGAGTGCTGTAGGCAGCGGCGGCTCTTCGGGCTGGGCGTTCGTCTACTGCAACCAAGTCGTCAATCAGGACACGACCGACACTGTTTATATGTAAAGGAGGATTCGCATGAATTTCACCGATTGCAACAAAACCGATAAGCAAAACAATCGTGTCACTGCTTCAGATGACAATAAAAAACGGCTCGATGGACTTCATGAGCCGAAAAAATTTTCCGCTGAATTTAATGATTATCTTCGCTCGCGCCGCAGAATGCCTTACTCATAACTTCGATCATCTTTAAGGAGGTTTTTTTATGTTCAGAGCAAACTTTTCTGCCGATAAGCCCGAAACTTTTTTTATCAATAACGTCCACCATCTTGACTTGGGGATTGTCGCCGCTATGGGCTTTTTTACTCACTGCTCCGACTGGTTTTTATATGCCAATAAGCAGCAACGCAATATCCGTATTGTTGTCGACTATGACCCTGTTCGTGGGTATACCAAAGCTACTTTCTCAGCACCTACACAGGGAAACCCGATTCAATGACTTCACATGCGGCGGGGATACTAAAACGTTCGCGAAAGCTTTCTGGCGTTTGATTGTCACCTTCAAAGAAAAACATAAATTCATCTTCGCTTTTGTTTCGCGGTATTGGCATAAATGACCATCGTTCAATAAACTCGCACAATTCTTTTTGCTTCGTTTTAGAAAAACCGGGCGGGAATTTGACCAGAAATACTTGTCCCATTTCATCAGCTCCTTCCGCCGCGTTATTCGCGCTTTGCTTTTTATTCCCTTTCCCTATTCCCTGTTCCGAAGGGCTTATGCCGAGCCTTGAGGAGGTTTTTATTATGGCTACTTGGCAAAACGCCGCCATTGCTACGCTCAAAGTTCGCAAGGCAAATTCGTCGACGGATTCTTTCCTTTTCCCCGGCGTTTCGTCCGACGACTCGGCAGGTACGCCCGACCAATTTCTTGCCGCCGCCAACCGCATTCTCGACATTGGGGGCAAGCTCGGTGTCCTCACGGGCATGCAAAGATCTGTCACGCAGGGGGTGGCTGAATAATGGCTACTGCTAATTCCATTACGCTGACTTTCGGCTACACCGGCACCGACTTCACGCGCAAGTTCAAAATCAACGACGTCGCCCTTGAGGACTTGTCGTCCGTCAAATCGAAAATTTTGGCTTACAACGCCAATATCCCCGCCGCCGACAAGAAAATTTTCATTTCCGACGACTACGACGACACCGACAGCAGAAACATCATCGGCGAATTCAACGGCATTGTCGCCGCGCAAATTGACATGGTCGATGAAACTTCAATCCCTTTGCTGAATGAGTGAGGTGATTAACAATGGCAAAAACTTCTTTGATCATCACCACGACCGAAACCGCAGGCAGTAAAAAAATGCTCCAAAAGACTTTAACGGACATTAACCCTGCCGCGTCCAACGACAAACTCGTTGCCTTCGCCAAAGCTCTCAACAACTTAACGACTAACGTTTATTCTGAAACAAACCGCGTCAACCGCACGCAATGCGACACCGAGGACAGCGAAAGCGTTAAGCTCGTTCCTATCCTTTCACTTAGCGAATTCGTTAGCGGTTCCGCCACTGTCACCTACACTGGTGACGGCACCGTTGTCCTTAAAGTCGTCAGCGGCACTATCACTCTCGAAGGCGACACCGTCACGGCCACAAGCGCAGGCGAAGGCGTTCTTTACGCGCTCGGCACAACCACTTACGCGTCCGTTGTCCTGCCCTTCGTTGTTCCTTAAGGAGGTGTTTTAAATGGCTGACGTTTCTAAAACTACCAGCGTTCTTACACTCGTTGCCGAATTCACCGACGGCGACGATCGCACTATCAACCTTGACAATCCCAAAACCGGCTTGACTGCGTCCGTCATCAACGCTTGCGCATCCTACGCGCCCGGCGTCCTTGTCGGCGACAAATACAGCTCCGAATTCTACCGTTTCAAATCTGCCAAGGTTATCAACCGCACCACGACTTATCTCGACTTGGCAACCAGCTGATTCGTGCCCGCTGACTACGCGGGCTTTTTAATTCTGCTCGGCATGAGCCCTTCGGAATGGGAATAGGGACGACTTTATATAATTTTGTAGGGAGGAAACTTTATGCTCCAATACAATACAATGCGATTCGGTACCGACACTTTCACCGTAACGGGAAGCGACGACCCTGTTATCGGTGCACGTCAAGCCTTGCTTGTGTCCAATGAATCACTCGACGCCACGAACGCCACAACCGCCACGTCTATCACTATCACAGGCAACGAGCCGGCAGGGACTTCGCGCCGTTTCATGTTCAAGATTGACGGCAAAGTTTATCGTTTCGTCAACGGCGCGCTCACCGAATACACGGGCGCGATTAACGTTTCAAACGTCCTCGCTAACGGCAACACTGCCGCCGAATTGACGACGCTATCAAATATCACGGGCTTCGCGAACAAGCAGGTTTACCCAATTATCGCCCTTGAGAGCCAAGGCAGTAACGAGCCAACCGCCAAAATCGCGCTTAACGTTTCATCTGCCGCTGAAATTAAATACATTCAGAAAATCTCTGCCGCATATACCTTAACCGCGCCTTCGGGCGTCATCCCAAAAATCACCGAAGTGGCGGCTTCAACCACTTGCACAGGCAACGGCTCTGTTGACGTGTCCGCGCGTATTCAAGCCGTAAATGGTACTTGGTCTGAATACACGACACTCGCCGAACTTGCCAACCAAGACGCGATTGCCATTCAGTTCAAAACAATTCACCGCGTTGTAACTGTCGGCACTGATACAGCCAACATAAATTCTTTTACCGTCAAGTACATTGCCAACAGCGACATCGTCACGGGCGAAACGTCCGATTTTTATTCGATTATCCCCGTCTTTGAAACTGATTTGCGCCTGTGCTATCTCGTCATACGCCACAAGAAACTGATTAACTCAACCATTGAGGCGTTTGCCAATTTCTTCCCGAAACCCAAGCACCGTGAAAGAATTTATATCGGCTACGGCAAGGGCGAAACGAAGACTTACACGCTCGGCTTGAACGGCACGCCCGACGCGCAGATTAATCCGTCAACGCTCCGCATTTACGTTGACGGCAATGCCACAACTAATTTTGACTTCAACACCGAAACTTGCGAACTCACCATTAACGCCACAAACGCCAAATCAATCCTCGCAAGCTACGATTACGATTGCGGCTCCGAAGTCTGGTACCCCATGATTCGCGAATTCAACCAGCAGCCGTATTTCGACGGCTCCTATATGACGCGTTTCAGCTACGTTTTGCCCGACGATTACGAGGCCTCTCGCGCCAACATTCGCGTCCGCTTAACACGCCCTCACGGCACCGTTACAAATTCTTTGCTCGGCACTGCTCAAGGGCGCACGCAACAATTTGTCTTGCCGCACTTCGCTGACGCCTCAACCATTCGCCTTAACGCTGATTTTTCTTACGACGCCGAAACTCGCGTCCTAACCTGCGTCGCCGATAAAGGCACCGAGCTTTACATTTCCTATGATTATGACGGCGAACAACATCAAATTTATTCGTGGGCGGCCGGTTGGGCTGCCGCTTAAGGAGGGTTTACCATGGGACAGATTTTTTCGCGCCCGTTGACGCAGGAACAGCTTGATAAGTTAGAAAAGCCGTCCGCCGAAGCCATTCAGAAAGCGCAAGACGAATTGTTTATGAATTTGCTTCGCCGCGTTAAGGAACTCGAAGACAGACAGCAGGGCGGCGATAGTTATGATTGAGCCTCTGCAGATTTTTATCGCCGTCGTGCCCGCTATCGCGACCGCCGCTATCGGTTACATCTTCCACAAACTAAAAAAACGCGACGAACGCCGCGACGCCATTGACGCCGAACGGGACAGAAATATTCTCGCCCGCGAACAAGCTATCAATCAATCCTTGCGCGCCTTGTGCCGTGACAGAATTCTGCAAGGTTTTCGCTACTACCGACATCACGGCTACATTTCCACCGCTGACCTTGAGACTATGACTAAGCTTTACGACGCCTATCACGCTCTCGGCGGCAATGGTACTATCACTGCCGTCTACGATAAGATTTGCGCCTTACCTATCAAGGCAGGTGAATGACGTGGAAGAAGAACTTTTGCTTAAGCTCCTCGGCAATATCGGCTTCCCTGCCGTTATTTGTCTGTACACGCTTTTTGGCGTCAACAAAACTCTTAAGGAGCTGACCGCCGCCATCACAAAGCTTGCCACCGACGTTGACCGACGTATCAGCAAGCTCGAAGATCGCTTTGACAACTTGAGAAAAGGAGACTGATTTTTTATGGGCAAAGTTTCTGTCGCTATCAACTCAACCGCGCCGACCGGGCAAAAAATTCAAAAGACGCTCACCGATATCAGCCCGTCTGCCACGTCCGAACAAATTACCAACCTTACACGCTCGCTTAACAATCTCACAACAAACACTTACAACGAAACCAACCGCTACGAAAGAATCAATGCCGACACCGAACAAGTTGGCGGCGTCTTCGCTATGCTCACTGTCGGGACTGTTTCTTCCACCGAGGAAGGCGCAATGTGGCTTGAAGAGGATGTTTCAAAACCGTAGATGTTTCAAAACCGTAAACGGTTTATTGATTGTATCAATCTCGTGCCACACCATTCAAGGAGGCTTTGCCATGAAATTATGTTACAACTGGTACAAAAACGTAAACGGTAAAAGGCAACTCGTCACTGAAAAAATTCCGCTGACAACAAAAAAGCCCGCCGGTAAACGTTTAGCCGTCCGCCACAACGGGCAAAATTATTATGCGGCTCTCGTCGAAACTTCGGACGCTTCGGCAAGCAACTTGCGGACTGTCTTCAACGGTATAGAATTCGCTATTCAACAACAGCAACTGCCGCAAATCACCGATTTAACTATCACGCCGCCGACGCTCGCCGCCATGCAGGGGCAAAGCGCAACCGCTACTATTACCGCCATGACTAACGAACAAGTTGCAGGGCTTTCCTATTCCCTCGACAACCCGCCTACTTGGATTACCATTTCCGACGATGTGATTCTTATTGAGCCGTCCGATAATGATTTAGGGCAAGCCGTTGTTCAAGTCTACGCTCGCGACACAGGCTCCGACGCTTCCGCCTCCGCTCCCTTCGTTGCAGAGGCTTTACTTCGCCCCATTATCGAAAGTCTTTACGTCATCCCGCCCGCCGTCACTGTCCAACAGGGTCAATCCGCCGTTGCGGGTATTTCTGCCGTTGCCAACGCCGCCGTCACAGGGCTCTCTTATTCTCTCGGCGGCAATTCCTCTTGGGTCTCGCTGGACGACGATACCATTTATATCACTCCGACCGATAACGACTTGGGTGATAACACTATCAACGTTGTGGCTTACGATACAAACAGTTCCGCCTCTGCCGCCACTACTTTCGTTGCTACTGCCGCCCTGCGCCCTAAAATTAACAGTGTTACTGCCAACCCTACCAATATTACCGTTGGCGCGGGGAAAACCGATTTCGTCACTCTTCTCGCCGATGCCAATTCTGCTGTCACGGGTATTCAATATTCTCTTGCCGACGCTCCCGACTGGTTGACGCTTGGCAACAACATTATCACCATTGCCCCGACCAATAGCAACGTCGGAACTACCGTTACCGTTACGGCTATCGCTCGCGACACAGGCTCCTCCGTTGAGGCTAGTACTCAATTCATTGCTGCCGCCGACCTAAACCGTCAAATTACCACTATTACTCAATCGCCTGCCGCTCCGCAAATAACTCATACATCCACCAACACTGCCAATACTGTCGTTGTTACCTTGTCGGCTTCAGGTGAAAACATCAACACCAACAATATTGTATTCTCGTCCGAGGACAGCCACGTAACCATTGCCGGGCGCGTCGCTACTATCAGCAACCGACCCAACGGTTCAACTTCCAACCGGCAAGGACGTATCGATTATTCGATTCGCGCTTCTGTGAGCGGTACTAACATCACCACTCAAAAAACTTTGTCCGCCTTTTCCAGACATCAATATCAAGTTTATACTACGGAGGAAAATGACGGCAACGCTTCTATAGTTGGTGCCATATCTATATTGACGGGGGCTGATTCTGTTTTGCCTTTCCAAATCCGCTCAAACGCCGGAACTGGAACCAACTATAACAAAAACGGCTACAGACAAGACCCTTGTCCTTACACTCTTTCGGCGGGAACTAAGCCTTATTTTTACGGCGACGTTCCTATCGGCGCTACTGTCGTTCCTTCTGTATCTGATTCCATAATGGGAGTGTCTATTACAAGTTACTACGGTGTTGCCTATGAGCAGTCTTTCATCAACTATAATCGCTCTAAACAAGTTTCAGTTAGCGGCAGCAACCCTACCGGCTATTTCCATATCGGGCGTACTTCTAATGATTCCTGTTTCTTCGTCCCCAACACTTATGAATTGTTCAGGTGCAAAACTGTAGCCTACGGGAAAACTGTTTACGGCGGCGGGCATTAAGAGGAAACCGGCATGCTGATTCGTATCGCCGGGCTCGTCCCATAATCTCTACGGCAAGGCAAAATCGTCTTGTGGCCATAATAAAAGCCCCACAACGGGGCTTATTTTTTTTTCGTCTTTACCAGCCGACGACCGAGTAAATCAAATCGCCGTCAATCTTCACGCGCAGACACTCACGCGTTTTACCGTCAAACACCAACCAAAACTGCCGCTTAATACCGTCGTCGCTGAATTCAACGAAACCATGAGTATCTACGTTGTCGTCAGGCGTCACGCGTTCACCGTATTCCAATAGCCAGCTATCGGTCACGCGCAACTTTGTCTTCGCTGCAAGTGCGTCATACGATTCAGCATAAAAGGATTGTTCAGGCGTCTGCACCTTGGGCGGCTTAGGCTTTTCTGTTGCCGTTTCAACCTTCGGCGCAGGCTTAGGAGTCGGCGACGTTATTCCGAACACCATATCTGTCAACAACATGATCAAGAATACTCCGCCGCTAACGAGAAAAATTTTCTTCCACATTAGCGCATTTGTGTCACGCCCAAATTTGTAAAAGCCGACCGCCGCAATTACAAGAGCGATGCCGCCAACGCAAGAATATATCTCGCCCATTTCTCGTGACAGCATTTAAAACACGCTCCTAAACACCGCGAACACTCCGAAGACGAAAACAGCCATTGCTATCGCTGACCAGATGAGAAACGCCGTCAAGCACAGGTTACGTCCGTCTGCCGTGATTAGCCCTGCCGAGTAAAAGATTTGCGCGGCAACCAATATCGCAAGCGCAATAGCGACTGCCACCAATGACGTGCTTAACATTTGAACATCCCCCTAAAAAAAATCCTCCGATTCGAGGAGGATTGTAAACAAAGACTTTTTGACTTTCAAGATCGTTACCAGATTTTTTTTACTACCCACTTGAACCAATGGAAGCTGACGACGTTGCAGTTCCCCTTTTTCTCGCCGCCAATACGTCCGTGCGCTCTTGCCGAATAAATTCTGCCGCCTCGTCGGGCGTAAGCTCGCTGTCGGGCTTTTCGTCTTCGAGTGGCGGCAAGCCCATTTGCGCCGCCATATTCGCCGCGAATTTTTTAATGTACGCCATGACGCCTGCGCGCTGTTCCGGCGTCAAATCAAGATAAGTGCGAATCAATACCGCGTCATCGTCCGTCAAACCGAACTCGGCAACAACGCCCGCAATTATCGCGTCACGGGTCTCGACAAACTTTTCACCGACGCCGTTGCGCAACCATTCGGGATTGACATTGAACGCCTTGCAGATCGCGTCAAAATTTCTGTCCGTTAAAACTGTTACCCCCGTTTCAATACTCGCTACAGCTTGAGGGCTAAGCCCGATTTTTTTTCCGAACTCTGTCTGACTTAATTTCAAAACGTTCTTGCGTAAATACTTTATTCTTTCTCTCATTCTTCTCACCTCCTTCAACCACATTTTATACATTAACTGTAAAAAAATCAATAAAATTTTACGGTGAATGGTTTGACTTTTTCCCGTCAATGGAATAAAATACTACATATTATTACAGTTACAGGATAAAGGAAGTGGTTATATTGATTAAGCAAGAAAACATTCCGCGCGAAAGCGAAGCTCAAGACGCTCACGGCTTGGCTGAATTCATCAAAAAGCAGCGCAATCGTGATTCGCTCTTGGACAATTTTGTTGGCGTCGCCCTGTCCAGTTACATGAATGGGATTAATGACGCCACGCGCAGTTACAAAGCCGCGACGCAACCTTCCGCCTAAGCGGCTCTCGTTGCTCCTTAATAACTGAACGGAGTGATTTTATGCGTAAAATCAAGCGTAAACCATTGAAGCCGACCGTGCTCAAGCCGCCGTCCGACGTGCCCGTTATTCTCGTGGCTGACGTCTTCGCCTACCACAGGCTCATGCAGGAACGTCGCGACCAATACGAATGGAATTTGGGCTTAACCCGGCTCCGCAACCGTCTCAATGGCTTGCCTGTCGAACCCGAACCGAACTATATCGAGGAGGCTTTCAAATGAGGACGATTAAATTTCGCGGGCGGGACAAACGGGGGAATGTTTTTTACGGCACCTACAATCAAGACATGGGCTGTATCGATGATTGGGAATATGCCGCCAGCTACGCTGTTGATGATGAAGACGTTGCGCAGCTCTGCGGCCTCGACAAAAACGGCAAGGAAGTCTACGAAGGCGACATCCTTCTTGACGAACTCGATAACGAACACGTTGCTGAAATTTACGACCGCCCTAACTTCCTCGCAAGCTTGGCACTTAAGGAGAATGCCGATGACGAAGAATAAAGCCGACGCCGTTGTTAAGTGGCTCGATGTTCAATGCGACGATTATCTTTTCGCAACGAAAGTAAACGTTTCGGGCTGCCTGTCTTCGATGCGCGTCAAGGGCGACTGGACTATCGTCTTGTCTTTCCTTATCACACTTATAGGTGACGTGCTTGCCCGCATGAAGAAATACCACTACGACGTGGCACACGAGCTGATTCTCCGCGCCTTGCTTGAGTACATGAAGGCGGAGGCTCCCGAAAAGCCTAAGGAAGAATCATTGTCCGACAAACAGCGCAAAAAGCGCGCTAAGCATAACGAGGAAATCCTTCAAGCACTGGAGGCGATTTTATGAAACATCACTTTCCTAAACCGTTGAAGGTTATCTGCCGTGGCTTCAGCAAGCAACGCACCTGCGACTTGGCTGACGAACTCGCGCCGCATTTCGACACCGTTGAGCATTGGGGCGACGACGAAATAACTGCTCACGACCCGATTAGCATGGACGACTACGGGCGCGCGTGGCGCATTATTGACCGCTATGGCGCAAAAGGGATTTAGCCATGATTAAACAATGCGCTGCTTGTGGCAAAGACTTCGACGCTGTTAGAAACGCTAAATATTGTCCGTCTTGCCGCCCATCCATCCATAAAATCAAAAATCGCGAGCTCAGCCGGCGTTGGCGTAAAACCCATAGGGTCTATCACAGCCTTAAATCTCGCATCTGGCGTGAACAGAATCCCGACAAGGTTAAACTGCGAAGGCAAAAGCTTACTGCCCGCCGACAACTTGAGCGCAAGAAGGCGCGGCTCCGCGCGATAATGCAAGCCAACGCCGCCAAACGTCAAGCCGCGCAACAACGCCACAAGGAACTTTATCAAGGCATGGCCCATTGGGATAAAGAATTGCCGACAACGTCTATCTGTTGAGGAGAATCCCCATGAAAGACTTGTTTCAAAGCCGCGAGCGGCAGGAGATAGTGGATACAATGAAAGACTTTCTGAAAGAAGAGCAATTAAATCTTTGCTCGCGCCCCCGCAACGAAGTAGCAAGAGCGATACGAAGTCTAAAAGATAAAGCTGACGTGCTCGGCACCAAAGCAAAAATGGAAGCCAAACGGTATAACAGGCTCACAAGGATCCGCAGACAAACTTTGTCTCTGTTAGACAATTATCAAAAAGAAAAAAAAACACGCGCCACTGAATTTTATTCCTACGGTTTTTAATCGAACGTTGGCATGGAAGGAGGAACGTCATGACGGGCAATCACAAGCCGCACGTCACGCACAACAGCGGCAATAATGAGTGGTATACGCCCGCTTACCTAATCGAGGCGGCGCGTAAGACCATGGGCACTATCGACCTTGACCCCGCCTCGTCCGACATCGCTAACGAGACCGTCAAGGCCGCAACTTACTTCACCATTGACGACGACGGACTTTCAAAAGAGTGGCACGGAAATATCTGGCTCAACCCGCCCTATTCCGGAAAACTCATCGGCAAGTTCGTTGATAAGCTTTTGTCCAGCGGCTTCGCTCAAGCGGTCGTCCTCGTCAACAACGCCACTGATACCAAATGGTTTGCTAAACTCGCCGACAAAGCAGACGCCGTTGTCTTCCCGAAAGGGCGCATCAAATACCTAAGTCCCGACGGAGTGACGCACAACTCGCCTATTCAAGGGCAGGCTATTCTGTACTTCGGCGACAACGTCAATTCTTTCCGCCGCCACTTCGGACAATTCGGGCGGTGCTGGTGCTAAAGGAGGTGATTCAATGACTTACTCCGACGCCGAAGGGAAACAAGCCGAATTGCAAATCAAAGAGGGCGTTTATATCAAACTCGCTCGCAACTTTGAGGCTAAAGCCGCTGAACTTAAGCAACAGGCTATTGCTTATCGCGAATACGCCAACAAACTCCACGAGCAACAACTCACTATCTGGCAAGAGGTTGAATGACTTTGGACTATCTTGACCGCCTTTTGCTCCGCCGTCGTTTCTTGCGTGCCACAAAGCAAGCTGAACACGAATATATCAAACTCGAAAAGCAAGGCTCCGCCGACGCCGACGATGCACGCGAACGCTGGGCTTTGCTTTTCCACGCCGCTCATGACGCCATAACTTTCAAACCCAGCGAGGAGGCTGATTAAATGGCTCGCCCTATCCTTGTTTACGGACATCCCGCCGCCGGCAAATCTTTCGCCTTCAAGACGCTCAATCCCGACAAAACCATTATTCTTGACGTCGACCAGAAAGGCGCACTTCCTTGGCGCGGATCAAAAAAATCCTACAACGCCGCCCGTAAAAATTTCTTTTCTATCCCGACGCTCGACAAAATTTACAGTTTCATGAAGAAAATCAACGAGGACGACGCCTATAAAAATATTACCGTCCTCGGCATTGACGGCTTTGGCAATGCGCTTGCCCGTGAACAATCCTTTTATGACGACTGGCACAACGCCAAGAATCCCTATGAGAAATACGCCGAACTTGCCAAAAAGACGCTCCGCATTATCAACCTTGCTCAAAATATGCGCGACAATCTGACCGTCATTTTTACCGCTCACGTCGAATGCGCCGATGCCTATTCCCCGACCGACGTTGACCATCTGCTCACGCCCGGCAAGCAACTAAAAGACAAATTCAAAGTCGAAGGCAATTTCCTTTATGTCTTCTACGCGAAAGTCGACAAGGACGGCAATCACTTCTTCGAGACTGCGCCCGTCAACTCAACCGCTCGCGCGCCCGAAGACTGCTTCCCGCCGACAATCCCTAACGACTTTCAGCTTATCCTTGACACTATCGACGCTTACGAAAACGGAGATGATTAAATGCCTATTAACCTTATCGAAAAGGGCTACAACGAGACCAGTGCCGCCAACCCCGGCGAATCCGTCAAACTGCCTGCCGGCGGCTACATCTGCAGAGTGGTGAACGTTGCATTCGTCTACTCAAAAAAAAATCTGCCCATGCTCGAATTATATCTGGACATCGCCGAGGGCGAATTCAAAAATTATTTTGCCGAATCCACCAAACGCAGGAAGCAATTCAACCCCGACTTGCGCTGGGAGACCAATGGCATTTACAGGCAAACAATTTTGACTGCAGACGATAAAGTTTCTTCGTTTTTTAAAGGCTTGTTGACTTTGCTCGTTAAAGACAACCCGAACGCCAACGTCAAACTCGACGCTTTTGACTATGCCTGTTTTTTCGGTGCAACGCTCGGCTTTGTCTTTGCCGAGGAAGAATATGACTTTAAGGGCTATTCGGGCGTTCGCGTCGTTCCAAAATTCCCAAAATCGATTGAGGACATTCGTAATGGCAACTTCAAAATTCCCGAACTGAAACGCTCGCCCGAATCCTCTAGCAACACAAGTGACAACGATTTTGGCGGCACCCCCATCAGCAAAGATGATACGCCTTTTTGATGTGGCATCATGGCAGTTACAAGGCTTTAGGTAACGGAATGGCTCAACCTATCGCCGATTTTATTCTCCGACGTATTAAGGAGGTTACTCAATGGAAGACTTAAAAGCGCGATGGGCAACGGTGTTCGATAGCGTTGTCGGCGACGAAACGGCAGGGAACACCCCTACGAAGATCTCCACCGCCGACATCAACACTATCTTACTTAAGATCCATCAGCACGAACTAAACATTGCCAACGCCAAGGCTAAGCGTGACGAAGAAATTGCCTATTTCCAAAAATTCATTGATAACGCCAAGCAGAATTACGACATCGATATTGCCGAGGACGTTTATCACATTGGCGAACTCAAAAAAGTCTTGCAAGCTTATTTCGACGCAAACCCGCCTGTCGGGCGCAAGAATCACAAATTCGCCGCCGGCTCCTTCGGTTATAACAAGGCTCAGACCAAGTTCTTCTTCAACGGCAACGAAGCCAACGCCAACAACCCCGAATTCGTGAATTATTGTTGTTGCGTCAACGGCTTGCCTCAATTCATCAAAGTCAAAGAATATCTTGACTGGGCAAATCTCAAGAAAAGCCTTGACGCCGATGACAACGGTAACGTCTATCTTAGCTCCACCGGCGAACTCATTCACGAGCTTCGCGCCCAAAAAGTTTTCTCCGTTAAAACTGTCTAAACTGCGGGCGGCGGCGTAAAAAAAAAAATAATCTTTTGGAGGTGTACGCCCTCCCCGTGCTGACTGACCACGTTAATCAGTCAACGTCGCCGCTTCGCATTTTTTAGGAGGCTCTACATGAAAGAACCTGTTCATGAATTCAAGTGGTTTATCCGTTACGCCGACAACTACAAGCCCCCGCGCTGGTCTTTTGACGGCCGTGAATGTTGGCTCGGCAGCGGTATCAAGGACAAAAACGGCCGCGAGATCTTCGAGGGCGACCGCGTCATTTTCGGCGAACACGAATTGACGGGCGTCATCATCTTCAAAGACGCTATGTTTCAAATCGCTTACGGCTCCGACGACGGCAAGGAATTGTTCAGCATCTTAGGCCGGTGCCGCGACTTCGTTGACGTTGAAGTTGTCGGGCATATCGCCGAGGAGGAAGAATCATGAATTACAGAGGCACCGACAAAGACGGTAAAAAATATTTCGTTGAAATTCGCGGCAAGCATGTAATTATCAGCAGTGACGATAGCGCCCTTGACCTTGCGACGGAAGATTTTTTCGGCTATGACAAAAACGGGCGCGCGGTTTTCGAGAACGACACAATCATTTTGCCGAAGCAAAAATTCCATTTCACATTCGGCGGCATCACATTCACAGCCAAAGGCGAAGAAGTTGTCGTCCCGGACTTCAAAATAAAAAAAGGACTGACACGCGGCATGGTTAGCCAGATTATTCAAAGTTCCGCATTGAAGGAGGCTGACCAATGAGGCCTATTAAATTTCGCGGGCGTTACCTTAGTGGCGAGGCAACTGTTTATGGTGATTTGATTCATACCAAGCACGGCGTTTTCATTGCCACAGCCCCTGGCGGGTGTATAGAAGTTGACCCCGACAGCGTTGCTCAACTCGTGGGCTACGACAAAAACGGCAAGGAAGTCTACGAAGGCGATACCGTTATCGCCCCAGATAGGTACGAATGGATTGCACTGTTTGACTGCAGCGCTTTGTCGGACGACGGCTTTATTCACCTCATTCCGCTCGAAGTCTTCACTCTCAAGGAGGATGACCAATGAAACACAACATCCGTATCAACGGGCAAGTCAAGGAAATTGACTGCGAACTCGGCAGCGGCGTCCTGGACAAGAACGGCATTGAAATTTTCGAGGGCGATATTGTACGTTATGCTCCACTTAATGAAACGTTCACTGTTGTTTTTGAAGCCGGTGCCTTGAATGTCGGCGATTATGGGCTTGATATTGGCAACATTGAAATCGTCGGGCATGTCACTGATTAAATTCGTCGCGCACGGAGAATTCCCATGAAAGAAATCGCTGTTATTGACGCTGACCTTATCGGCAGGAAACAACATTTTCCTAACCTCTGCTGTATAAAAATCAGCGGCTATCACAAACGCCTTGGCAACCGCGTCACTCTCAAGACCGATTATGACGGGCTCGACGCCTTTGAAAAAGTCTACGTTGCCAAAGTCTTCACCGACACGCCTACCCCTTCTGGCGGCTTGTTCGGCAACCCGCTCGACGCGCCTAACGTCATAAAGGGCGGCACGGGCTTTTTCTACGACAACGCTCCGCCACTCCCGCCGCAAATCGAACACGCTATGCCCGACTATCACCTTTATGACGAGTTTCAAAACCGTAAACGGTATGAGAAAAGTCTCAACTACAAGTACTATACCGATTATTCTATCGGCTATCTAACTCGCGGTTGCTTTCGCCACTGTCCTTTCTGCGTCAATCGACGTTCAAACAAAGTCGTTGCCCACTCGCCGCTGAAAGAATTCTTCGACCCGACGCGCAAGAAAATCTGTCTGCTTGACGATAACTTTTTCGGTTTCGACGGCTGGAAAGATTTACTCCTTGAACTACGCGATACCGGCAAGCCATTCGTCTTCAAGCAAGGGTTAGACATTCGGCTGCTCGACGAGGACAAGGCGGCTATCCTCTTTACTTGCAAGTATGACGGTGATTTTATCTTCGCCTTCGACGACCCGAACGATGCGCCGCTTATCGAAGAGAAAATTCAGCTCATCTCGCGCTTTCTGAAACTCGAAAACAACCTTGTCAAATTCTACGTTCTTTGCGCCTTCGACCGTTCAGGACGTTACGACGCCGACTTTTGGCAACGCGATATTCAATCCGTCTTCGACCGCGTTGCTTTGCTTAAGCGTTTCCACTGTCTTCCTTACGTCATGCGCCATAAGAATTACCGCAACTCTCCCAACCCGCGTCTTTATTCCGACATCGCTCGTTGGTGCAATCAACCAAATTTCTTCCTCAAACTCTCTTTTACTGAATTTGAACAGCGTGACTTCGATTATCAACGCTCAAAGAGGAAACATGATTAAAATCACCGCGCCTTTGGAGCCTGTCCCCGCCCCGCGAACCGCGAGCAACGGCACTCGCAGGTTTAATCCGCCCCGTTATTCCGCCTTCAAGGCGGCTTTAGGGCTGATAGCACGACAAGCCATGCACGGGCAGGCTCCTTTTCAAGGCGAAGTCAAATTGCACGCCGATTTTTTCAGACCGAAGCCACGTCCGCGCAAAGGACAAAAGCCGCAAGTCTCTTTCATCGGCGACATCGACAACTACCTTAAAGCCGTCATGGACGCTCTTATCGGCATTTGTTACGTGGACGACCGACAGGTTACCGCCTTGTCCGGCAGAAAAATTTTCGGCGACCCATTGATTCAAATCGAATTGGAGGAGCAATCTTGAAATAAGAAACAAAAATCGCGGCTCTTATTTCAACTTATGCCCTTAAAATGAAATAAGCCAACTCGTTATTTCAACTTAGCCGACTGGAGTGACTGCGATGAAAGCGACCGTTACCTTGCAATATCACGCGGCGACAGGTGCCTGCGCCTACTTCCCTGCCACCGACAACCTTAAAATGGGGCTCGCGCTCGCAGGCGATACCGAACTACTTAGGCTTTTGGGCAAGGTTGCCAAGCGTATTAACGAACTCGCTCAATCGCAAGTCGTCTTCGACTTCGACGCCCGCCCGCCCGTCCCCGTTCGCGAAAAAGTTTTCTCGGAGGATTGATTAACTATGCTGTGCTACAACAACCTGCCTATGCCGGGCGAAGAGACTGCCGCCGATTATCAGCGCGCCCTTGCCACCATTAACGAACTGGACGAACAGCTGACGAACATTCAGCGGATCCTCACGCCCAACGGCAAGCCGAAAAAAGCCGTTCTTGATTCTCTGCCTGTGCCCGTCAGACGCGACAATCGCAAGTTCCCTGTTGCGGGCTATTCTTTTGACGAGTGGTTTTTGAAAATCGCCGAGGAAGTCTTTGAAGCGCACGCCGTGGCTAAGGAAACGCGTACCTACTCGCAAAAGAACGACGGCACTATCATCGTCAAGCGTGAAAATCTTGACCGCCTCGCCGAGGAACTGACCGACATCATAACCGTCTGCACTTCATTCCTTAACGCCATTGGCTTCGACCAAGACGCCCGTGCTTACCTTCAGCGTAAAGTCAACCAGAAAAATCTTATGCGCGGCTATATGGAGCCCGGCGAAGGCTGAACTAAAAGGAGGCTGGCTAGCCAATGAAAATAATTGAACCGTCCGCCACGCTCGTCGACGACATCAACCCCGCCGACATCTACGCCAAAATCGAACGTTGCGGCAGAATCAGCCACTTGTCCGAATCTAAGGGCAAGCCCGAAGAATTTGTTCGCATGCTCATCAAGCGAGGGCATGAATCCGTATTGGAGCACGTCAGTTTGACTTTCCACATTATCTGCGACCGCGCGATTCAAAATGAACTCGTTCGCCACAGACACGCCAGCTTTACCGTCGAATCAACTCGCTACGTTAAATACGACGAGCTTGAAGTTATCAATCCATTTCCCAACGACGACTTTGCTAAAGCTCATTGGGCAAAAATGATGAGTGAAGTCGAAAAAAATTACCGTCTTTTCATTGACGTCGGAGTTAAGCCCGAAATCGCCCGCGCTGTCCTGCCGCTGTGCTTGAAGTCGGAACTTTACATGACCGCTAACTTGCGCGAGTGGCGGCACATACTCAAGCTTCGGACGAGCAAAGCCGCCCACCCGCAGATGCGTGTCGTTGCAGGGCAAATCCTTCAAATCTTCCGTGACAAGCTGCCCGTTATCGTTGAGGACATTCAACCATGATTATCGCCAATATAATTCTGTGCTTTGTTGCGGCGATTTTCATGCTAGCGCACTCGTGGGGCTTGCTTTGCCAAACTCCGCCCGACATTGGCCATGGCTTTGCCTTTGCTGTTCTCGGCGACATGGACATCGGCATTATCGCCGCCCGCCTGCTTGTATACTTTTTCTGGGAGGATAAACGATGACAAAAAAAAATAATCGACGGTGTAACCGTCACCGCCGACTTCGACTGTCCCGTTGAGGAACTCGAAAACTATGCTGAATTCGTTGATAGAAACGTCGACGAGCCCGTTGACATCACTTGGACGCGTCACAACCAAAAATTTGAACGCATGCAGCGCAAGACAAAATATAGGGGTGTATCAAATGAACGTTGTCAAACGCAACGGTGATTTAGTTTTGTATGATCGCAATAGAATTTTAAATGCCATTACCGCAGCTCGTAACAATGCAATCACAGACGCCGAAATTCAACAACTCACGTATGCCGTTGAAAAAGCTATCGGTGCCCGCGAGGCAATAACTGTTGAGGAAATTCAAGACATTGTTGAATTCGTGCTTATGGAGTTTGGTTTTTACGATATGGCAAAAAATTACGTACTCTACCGGCAGAAACACAAAATTCGTCGTGAAGTAGTTTCTCTTTTGATGGATACGTTTAAGAAAATATTTTTCACTGATTCGGAGAAAGCCGACTTCAAACGCGACAACGCAAACATCAACACCGATGCATCAATGGGCATCATGCTCAAACTCGGCGCGGAAAGCTCAAAATACTTTGTCGATAACTACGTCCTGCCCGAAGAGTTTGTCCAAGCCGACAAGGAAAACTGGATTCATATTCACGATAAAGACTTTTCACTGATAACGTTAAACTGTTGTCAAATCGATTTACTGAAACTTTTTCACGGAGGCTTCTCGACCGGCCACGGTTTCCTTCGCGAGCCTAATTCCATTCGCTCTTATGCGTCGCTTGCTTGTATCGCCATTCAGTCCAATCAGAATGACATGTTCGGCGGACAATCAATCAACGCTTTTGATTATGCGATGGCTGAAGGTGTAAAAAAATCTTTCAAGCGGACGATACGTGACGAGGTAAAACGCGCTTGCGACTTCTGCGAAGTGGAGACGACGGGCGAAATTGATTTTAATGTTTGCACTTATTCGGAGCGCGATAACCCCGCCGCCATCGACAGCTTAACTCAAATCATCGGCTCGGCTAAGCTGGCGGAGAAAATTTATCGGCAAGCGTGCGCGGACGTCGAAGAAGAAGCCCATCAAGCCATGGAGGCTCTGATTCACAACTTCAACACGTTGCACAGCAGGGCGGGCGCGCAAGTCCCCTTCAGCTCGATAAACTACGGCATGGACACCAGCCCCGAAGGTCGCCTCGTGATTCGCGAAGTGCTTAACGCTATCGACGCGGGGCTCGGCAACGGCGAAACGCCCATCTTCCCGATAAGCGTCTTCCAGCTCAAGGCGGGCGTCAATTACAACGTCAAAGACCCGAATTACGATTTGTTCCGCCAAGCCTGCAAAGTCAGCGCGAAACGTCTGTTCCCTAATTTTGTTTCGCTCGATGCGCCGTACAATCTTCAATACTACAAGCCCGGCGATTATAACAGCTACGTCGCCACGATGGGGTGCCGCACGCGGGTCATGTCGAACGTCAACGGACGCGAAGAATCGGGCAGCAGAGGAAATTTCGCCTTCGCGACGATTAATCTGCCTAAGCTTGCACTGGAGGCTAAGGGCGACCTTGAAAAGTTTTTCACGCTCTTTGATAAGTACATCACACTTTGCCACGATTATCTTCTGTGCCGCCTCAAGACCATTGAGGAAAAACACGTTTACAATTTCCCGTTCCTTATGGGGCAAGGCGTTTGGATGGATTCGGAAAAACTTAAGCCGACCGACAAGATTAAAGACGTCCTCAAGCACGCCAGTTATTCAATCGGCTTTTGCGGGCTTGCGGAATGTCTTGTTGCCTTGACGGGCAAGCATCACGGTCAAAGCGACGCCGCGCAGGAATTGGGCTTGAAAATCGTCAGCCACCTTCGCGAACGCACCGACGACTACACCAAGTGCGAACGACGAAACTGGACGACTTTCGGGACGCCCGCCGAATCAACCGCAGGGCAATTCCAGCGCGCCAATCGGAAGGCTTACGGCGTCATCAAGGGCGTGACCGACCGACCTTACATGACGAATTCAAGCCACGTGCCTGTTTACTTCCCGATATGCGCCAGCGACAAAATTCGCATTGAGGCTCCGTATCACGCGCTGTGCAACGCGGGGCATATCGCCTACATAGAAATGAATGGCGACCCGACGAAAAATCTTTCCGCGTTCGAGGCACTGGTCAGAGCAATGCACGACGCCGATATGGGCTATTTCAGCATTAATCATCCCGTCGACCGCGATCCTGTTTGCGGCTACACCGGCATCATCGCCAACGAATGTCCGCATTGCCACAGGAAAGAGGATGACGGGGATATAAAATTTGAACGCATCCGCCGTATAACGGGATATTTGACCGGCGATTTGAACACTTGGAATAATGCCAGCAAGCCGAGGAACACGACCGCGTTAAGCACGATCCGAGGCTTTAATATGGAATATCTAATCAACGGCGTGATTCTCTTTACCGCCATCGCCGCGCAAGTTCCGATGCTTGTCGGGCTAGGTGCCATGTTCAACAAACTTTTCAAACGTCCGTATTAACTGCCACGCCGCCCTTAGTCGTCTGACATCGGCGGCGGCGGCTTCTTTCGAGGATGTGACATCATGATTAAGACCTGCGTCGTATGTGGCAAACAATTCAACGCAAACGGCAACGTTATAACCTGCTCGCCCGAATGCCGCGCCATCCGCAAAGCTAAACAAACTCGTCAATCACAACGCCGATCTGCCGAACGCCAAACGCAGATCGAAAGCGAATGGCTCACTATCCCCGACGCTCCTAAATACGAAATCAACACACGCCTTCAAGTGCGAAACAAAAAGACAGGGCGTTTCCTCAAACAATCGCATCGCCAAGGGATACGGTGTAACCCCAATACCGTTTGTTACCGCATGACAGGCAAAAATGGGCAAGATATATTTCGTTCGGCTGAAGTGTTGCGCCGGCAAGCAATCGCCGCTGTTACTCCTAACAAATTTCTGCCCGTCCCTTCGCTTCAAAACCTTTACGAGGTGAACAAGCAAGGCGTTTGCCGCAGTGTAAGACTTTTAAAGCCACGCAAGTACTGTAACGGCAAGTATGCATTTGTTATTAACGGAAAAGCTATAACACGATCAAAAGCTGATTTGGTATTTGAAGTGTTCGGAAAAATTTTAAAAGGGGCTCGCTTGAAGCTGCCTGTAATTCTTTCCAAGGGCAACAAGCGCTTACACTTCAACAACAAAAAAGAAGCTGCCGAATTCCTTGCTCCCATTATTTTCTTATCTGTCAAAACTGTACACTATCATTTAACCCAATACAAAAGCGAAATTGACGGCTGGCAGGTTACCTACGTCAATCGTGATTATGACGGTTATAAAAAAGAACTCAACCGCAACGCCCACCGCGACAAACGCGCCTTTGATGTCGCGAAAAGACAACAGCAGGAGAACCCTTGTGCGCAAAATTAAATACCGACGCTTTCACGTCGGCAGGTTCGCTAAAAATTTTATTTACAAGAGCCCGCCGACGTGTTATTATTACATTGAACATAAACGCCACGGGGCGAGCTACGAACTTTTTAGTTTAAGGCAAGTATAGCCCCCAACGGCGAAATCGTCAAGGAGGCTACACTATGAAAATTTCCTTAAGACCCTACCAGCAAGAATTCATTGACGCCGTCCGTAATGAATTCGCTCACGGGCACAAGCGCGTCGTCGGCGTTGCGCCTTGCGGAGCCGGCAAAACTATCATGACGGGCTGGATGATTCGCGAATCCGTCAAGCGCGGCAAGCGTTCTATCTTCTTCGTCCACCGCAAGGAACTGATTGAACAGACTGCCAAAACTTTCCTCGCGCTTGATATCCCCTTCGGGATCATCAACGCCGATGCGCCTATGACGCTCGGCCTGCCTGTTCAAATCGCGTCCGTTCAGACACTCGCCCGCCGCATTAACAAAATCCCCGTGCCTGACTTCCTTATCTGTGACGAATGCCATCACATTTTGGCCAATACTTACAAGAAAGTGCTTGACGCCTTCCCGAACGCTTACTTGCTCGGCGTCACTGCCACCCCGTTGAGAATGGGCGGCGTCACTCTCTCCGACGTCTTTCAATCTATGGTTCAATCCCTTTCAGTCAATCAACTTATCGCCCTCGGCAATCTAACCAAATTCGATTATGTTGCGTCCGACAATGCTATCGACCTGTCCAACGTCAAGACCGTTTGCGGCGACTTCGACAATGACCAATTAGAAAAAGTTATGTCTAACACTGTTATCATCGGCAATATCGTCGACCACTATATTCATTTCGCCGGCGATAAATCTGCCATTTGCTACTGCGTCAACGTCAACCACTCCATGACAGTTGCCAAGGCCTTCAACGCAGCCGGTATTTCCGCAGCTCACTGTGACGGCAACACACCTGCGGACGAACGTGCGCAAATTGTCAACGGCTTTCGTAACGGCGATATCAAAGTCCTTTGCAACGCTGAACTTTTCGGAGAAGGCTTTGACGTGCCCGGTTGTAACGCCGTCATCCTCGCGCGGCCTACTCAATCACTCACGCTTTTTATTCAGCAGGCTATGAGGCCGCTCCGCCCCGACCCTAACGATCCCGGCAAAGTTGCCGTCATTATCGACCACGTTCAAAATTACGCCCGTCACGGAATGCCCAACGATGACCGCGAGTGGTCGCTCGATATTAACAAAGAGAAGAAAAAGCAATGCCCCAACTGCGGCAAGTTGGTCGTTCCTGAAGAGAAATACGTTACGGAAGCCGGCAACAAAAAAGTTAGGCGTAAATTCTGCCCGGATTGTGGACACATGTTTGAAAAGGGCGAAGCACCAACGCATAGCGAAAGCTGCATCGTAGAATGCGACGCCACTCTCGGCTTAATCGATGTCATTTTTGACGGCAACCCCTACGCCACTGCGCTCGGCATTAAATATCGTCCTTCGACCATTGACGAGCTGCTTGTTGTCGCGGAACGAAACGGCTGGAATTGCAAATGGGCAGGATACAAAGCTACCGAAATTGCTCACCAAACAGGCGGGGATGCCGACACTCCTAAAAACTATCGTTATATCGCTCGCAAGTGCGGTTTTAAAGACGGTTGGGCGTTTTATCGTTGGCAGGAACTTCACGGAGAAAAAAACGACGCCAAAACATTGCAAAACGCCCGCTTCGCGTGCTAAAATGTTTTTGTCCTTACAACACGAAAAAGGGCGTTCTGCTTATGTAGTTTCTAGTAGAATAACCCTTTTCAGTGTTGGATGTCAAGACTGAGGAGGGATTTTTTATGGAAGACACTGGAATCATGACGCGCAAGCCGTTCGAGCAGCACGTCGCCAACTTGCCGCAAGAAATTCTCAAGGAGCCGCGCTTCGTTTTCTTGGGCAAAAACGTTTACACTGACGCCGCTTGGATAGAAAAAGCACCGGAGCCCAATTGGCAATCGCCCCGCAAGCAACGCCTTTACTCCGACATCAACGGGTTTGTCAGTTTCGTGGCAACTACGCCCGAATTCGGCGGCTTCATCTTCTACGATCTTAACAACGTTCTCGACGGCAGCGGGCGTTTCGTCAACGAGACCGCCGAGGAATGGTACAAGACGTTGCACGTCCCCGGAACTTACTGCGAAAAAAGCATAAGCGGGCGCGGTCTTCACATGTTCGCAAAAACCACCACTTACGACGACGCGCTTAAGGGCACTTTTGAAATCCCCTTGAATCCCGACGACCCCGCCTGCAAGCTCCGCGTCTTTTTCGGCACCAACATGACCTGCATCGTTACAGGCGATTGTTTCAACTGCGCCCCGAATGCTCCCGTACCTGTCAACGAAGTGGCCGACGCTGTTTATATGAAAGTACTCACGGCCGCCAACATTAAACTGCCTGCAGGTATGGCACTCGTTGAAGAAAGCCTCGATATTAAGCCCATGCACGCTAAGGCAGTTGCAGCGACAAAAAAAGCTTTCCGTGACAGTCTTTCTAAAGCGGAACTCGAAAGAATCAAAACGGCACTCCGCGACATCCCGCCCGACGAAATTGCCTCTCGGTTAAATCTCGACAAGGCGGCCAATGGCGGCTACATTTGCCCGAATCCAGACTGCGCTAACGGCAGTGGCAACGACGGCACAGGCGTCACACCAAAATACTGGAGCGGGCATTGGGAATGGCACTGCCACCGCTGTGACCAGTCTTGGGACAACGTCGCGCTTATTGCCGCTTATCTCGGCTTAAACCAGAACGGCAAAGATTTTTGGGAAGTCGTCAAGCAAGGCGCAAAAATGTTTGGCATAGGCTACACCACCGACAACGATTTTGTTGCGCCCGAATACGTCAAATCCTTCACATCGCCCAAGGAAGACAAACCCGCCAAAGACTATACAATTTTCTACAATAACGTCGCGCGGCCGGGGCTTGATAAGTTTCTGCGCAAGTTCCCCAATGGTCAATGGCGCGGGCTCACACGTAAAACGCTCGAATACTTTTTCTGCGGCTACACGCCCGAATTCGGCGCGGCTAAAGCTCCTGCCGTCATCGTGCCCTATTCCGTCAATCACTTCTTTGCCCGCTTTGTCGGCGACAAAAGCAAGCTGTCTAAGAAACAGCAGGACGCCCTTCGCGAAAAATATCATACCACGGGGCCTAAGCCGATTTTCAACGCCAAGCGCGGCCTCGATACCGACAAGCCGATTTTCGTCGTCGAATCTGCAACCGACGCCATGAGCATTCGGCAAGCAGGCGGCTACAACGTCATTGCCGTTTCTGGATCCACTTTATCTTCGTTTATGCGCGAACAGCTCAAACCCTATACCGGCAAGAAATTTATCGTCATGCTTGACGGCGACGCGGCAGGGCAAGCGCAAAAGCAAAAACTTGTTGACGAACTCCACAAACTCGGTCATGCCGCTACGTCCGCTGTACTTAGCGACGTTCACAAGGACGCCAACGACTTCCTTCAAGCCGACGCAGACGGCCTCGCTGCACGCCTTAAGGTTATCTACGACGATGCGCAGAAATATTTCGACAACCCTACGCCTGCCCCCGACGAGACTAAGAGGCTTAACTTAATGGAGCACGACTATAACAATATCAATGCGCAACTGCCCGACGACCCACCCGAATCCAGCCCCGCGTCCGACCCTGCCATTGACGAGTGGCAGGACATTAACGGCACTATCGCCCCCGCTGTCCTGCCTATGCTCCTTGCCGCGAAAAAATATCTGGACGCGCTCACGGTCGACAAAATCACTTCCGCTATTGCACAATCCTCCAAGACTAAAGAGGCGGTCGCCCTGTGCAAATTCTACGACTGCTATATCGACGTTGCTGACAAATTTCTCGCCAACCTTTCAACAGCTAAGCGCAACGCTAAAGCCAAAATTAAACAGCTTAGCATTTTGGGCGGGCAATTCGCGGAAAACCCGCCTGCCGACCTTGTCGCATTGGCTAATATCAGCTTGACCGACTTGGCCAACGGCATCAAGACACTCTTCAACACGCACAAACGGGCACATAAATCCTTCCAGGAATTTGAGGCTAAGCGCAAGGCACAAGAAGAACGCGCCGCTAAGCAGGAAGCTCAGCTGATGAAAATGGAAAACGCCCGCGAGAGGCTCGATAAACTCAAGACACTGTCCAAAACGCCCGAACGCGACAACGCCATTATCGAAACCGTCAAGGAACTCTGCAGCTGGAGGCTCGACAGCCACGACAACCCCATAAAAATCGAAGCCACTCAAGCCAACATCGACGTGATTTTTGAAAACGATCCTGCCCTTAACGGCGTCATTGCCTACGACGAATTCTATCAATGCGACGTCTTCAAAACCGCACCGCCGTGGAAACACCATAGCGAAGACGGCGACGAATTTGCCGAGAATGAATGGAACGATCATGACGATAAACAACTTCGCGTTTACCTGCGCCGCACCTACGCCGAATTCTCCGACAAGGATTTGATTGACGATACGCTGACTGACTTTTCACGAAAAAATTCTTTCCACGTCATTCGCGACTATTTCAACGGGCTGCCCAAGTGGGACGGCAAGCCCCGCGCTGAAACGCTTTTCATTGACTGGCTTAAGGTTGACGATACACCCTTCGCCCGCGCCGCCACAATAAATTGGCTTATCGCCGCTGTCGCCCGCCCCTTCCACCCCGGTTGCCGCTATCAGCAAGCACTTGTCCTGCCCGGCGCACAAGGCATCGGCAAATCCTTTATCCTTGAACGACTTGGAAAGAGTTGGCACGTCACCTTGAGTGATTCGATTGACGACAGCCACGCTCTCGACACTACTCAAAAATCTTGGATATTGGAACTCAAAGAAGGCGCAGCTTGGCGCAAGGCGGACGCCGACGCTCAAAAAAGGTTTATCGACACTGCGAAGGACACTCGCCGCGTCGCCTACGCTCACCGCGCTACGACCTTCAGACGCCAAAACGTTATCGCTATCACCATTAACGATAAGCAATTCTTGAGTGACATGACGGGCAACCGCCGCTATATGATTCTCGAATCTAAGCTGAAGGCGCGCGGCACCCCCGGCGGCGGGCACATTGAAGAAGTTCGCGGCGAACGCCTTACCGACGACAACGTTATCGACCAAATCTGGGCTGAAGTTTTTGCTCGTTACAATGAAATGTTCGCTTACCGCTTCGACGAGGCTAAGCTCGAACTGAAACACGACATGCAAATCCAGCTTGAAACCATTACTCAACAGTTCATGCGTGACGACGGCACTCGAGGAATTATCCAAGCCGCTCTCGATAAGAAAATCCTCCCGAAAGTTATCTGGGATCTGATGTCCATCGACGAACGCCGCGAATTCCACGTTTCCAGTTCCTTCACCATTGAAGAAGGCGTTTTGCGGGCACGCTTCAAGAGTAGCGGCAGAATCAGCAAGACTAAGCAAGCCGACTTCGACGCCGCAACCGAGCCCGGCACGTTTGTCCACCAATATGAAGACCACAATAAAAAAACGCACGCCACCACGCTTTACCTGACCTTCTACGGCACCGAATACCGGCAACACATTTGCGCCGCCGAAATTTGCGCCGAAGTCCTCGGCAAAGGCGACAGACGCGTGACGGCGACCGCTGTCCTCGAAATTCTTTCGCAGACCGAAGGCTGGACAATCGGCAAACGCATTGGGCACGATCCTGTTTACGGCAACCAGCGGAATGTTTTCTATCGTGACACTGACAATAATCCCGACGATAACGCCCCAATTAGCGACGAACAAACCAACACTGACGACAATCACTGCGCAACTATTGAAGTTAATCCCGCCGCTCAGCACGTCGACGAGTGGCAAGGCGAGCCTCTTGACCCCGACGACGTCCCATTTTGACTTGTGCACGCTAATTTTTGTGTCACAAGCTCCGTGCACAACTCAATTTTTTACAAACGGCGTCATTACGCCAACTATCGCGACTTGTGCACGATGTGCACGCTAATTCCTATGAGAACGGAACTTTGTAAAAAAAAAAAAAAAAAAAAGCCCAAACTTTTTTTTGAAATTTTTTATCTGCCTATAATTTTAAAGAAAAGGCCATGCACATTTGCACAACTCAAATAACAATCGCGCCATTACGCCATTTATCCCCTCGCGAGTTGTGCACGCACCATTTACCCTAGCGTGCACAACTCGATTAGCCCGTTTGCACAGCTCAGCGGAGAAAAGTTTTGTCTTGAATTGATTCGACGTTTTGAAAATAATTGCCGCGCTTGTGGTATAATTAAAGTCAACTATTCAACGGAGGAAAATGCTAATGCCCGTTATGACATGCGAAGAATTGAACTCGGTTTGGTCGGTCAAGCGGCGCCTCGAACGGGAGAAACGCAACCTTGTCGACTTACAGATTATGGCCGAACCTTCCGCCCCGCGCCTCGACGGAATGCCCCATGCTCACCCGCTCACCTACAAGGTTGAAGGTATTGCCACAATGATGGTAGACAGCCAACGACTGATTGACCAGCTCGGCGAAGCCCTTGCTCAACGCAAGTTTGCCTTGCTTAATAAACTTCAATCGCTGAACTTAAACGAACTTCAGCAACGCGTTTTGTCTTATCATTACGTCGCTTGTTTGAAGTTCAAGGAAATTGCAAAGCTGATGAGTTTCACGGACGACTATATTCATTTCCTCCATCGTCACGGCTTGAAGTCGCTCGGCTTGTCGGTTGACATCGTCAAGAAGTTCAGAAAGTCTTCGGAGAATTCTCTTTCTGCTTGATTCGTTGCTGATTCGCTTTTGATTTGCTTGATTCGCGATCGAAGTTCCTGTATTATTAAGCTGTTTAGAAAAAGAAATGCGATTGTCAAGCGAACTCAAGCCGGACGAACGAGCCGGCTTTTCGCGTTCAATGGACGCCTTGCAACACGCAAGGTACTGGGTTAAGGCCGCCCTGCCTGCGCGGCGGCGGCGATGCGCCGAAAAAGTCTAGGTATAGAATTTTTTTCTGCCTTAAGCTGATTTTTTAACGGTCGGCAGTGAGGTCGTTCAAATAAAGGTTAGTAGGTGCATACCGTGAAGGTCAACGGTGTTATAAGGGAAATGACGTGCACGCAGACGCAGTTGGCGAAGGCGATAGGCGTCAGTCAAGCCCGCGTCAATCAGCTGATAGATGAGGGCGTCGTTATTCGTGACGAATTCGCAACCAACGGGCAAGTCATGTTGTATGAGAGCTTGCAGAATTATTTTCTGTCGAAAAACGTTTCGGGCGACAGCGTCAACTTTTGGAAGGAAAAAGGACTTCATGAACGGGCAAAGCGCGAACTTGCCGAGCTGAAGGTAGACAAAGCGAAGGGCGAAGTTTACGACGCCGCAACCGTTGAAAGCGTCCTAACCGAACTGCTGACGAACTTCCGCAGCAAACTCCTCGGCCTGCCCGCGAAGTATTCAACGCAAATCGAAGGCAAAACTCGCGCCGAAATTTACGACATGCTTACAGCGGCGATTGAAGAGGAATTGACGGAACTAAGCGAAGGAGTGAAGGCCGTTGACTTCAACGAAGACGGCGAGACAACTGCGGAAAATCCTGCTGACGGCGATAAAACCGATTAGGCGCGTGAGCGTCGACGAGTGGGCGGACACCTACCGAATGTTGCCCGCTGATGCCGCCGAGCCGGGCAAGTGGAAAACGACGCGCGTCCCGTATATGCGCGAAGTCATGAAGTCTTTCACGGATAACCGAATACACAGAATCGCGGTAAAGGCGGCGGCGCAGGTCGCCAAGTCGGAAGTGATTCAAAACATTGTCGGCAGGTATGCGCACTTAGATCCGTGTACAATCATGCTGATCCAGCCAACACTCGAAATGGCGCAGGACTTTTCCAAGGCGCGCTTGTCCCGAATGATTCAAGATACAAAAGTCTTGACGCCGCTTTTCTACGGCAAAGGCACGACCGCGAAAACCCGCGACGCGAATCAAACAATCCTGTCGAAGTTTTTCACGGGCGGGCGCCTTGTTCTCGGCGGAGCGAATTCGCCTGCAGGCCTCGCGTCACGTCCGATTAGAATCCTGCTTTGTGATGAGGTTGACCGCTTCCCACAGTCGGCAGGCGACGAAGGCGACCCCGTTGACTTGGCGGCAAAGCGCACGACAACCTACTGGAATTACAAAATCGGCTTGTTTTCGACCCCGACGGTTGAGGGCGTGAGCCGAATCGATATAGAATACCAACTTGGCACGCAGGAAGAGTGGCAGCACCAATGCCCGAATTGCGGCGAGTTTCACGTTTTGGACTATCGGCAAATGCAAGCCGACTTCGTTCAGAAACGTGATTCTGCCGGCAACAAAACCGTCATCGTTAATTCTGTCGAGTGGCAATGCCCCGACTGCGGCTTTTCGTTCGACGAATTAACCATGAAAGCGGCTCCACAGAAATACGTTGCCCAAAACCCCGACGCTATCAAAAACGGAATACGCTCCTTTTGGCTCAATGGCTTTTCTTCCCCGTGGTTGACGTGGACAGAAATTATGCGCGAGTGGCTGGAGGCGAAGGGCAACCCGCAGCGCGAGGCGGTCGTCATGAACACGCGCTTCGGACAAAGTTATCAGTTGCGTGGCGAGTATGACGACGAAAACGTTTTCCTTGAACGACGCGAAGATTATGCCGCCGAGCTTCCGCAGGGCGTTTTGCTTTTGACGGCTGCGGTCGACGTGCAGGCTAATCGTCTTGAATACGAGGTTGCCGGTTGGGCTGACGGCTTCGAGCGTTGGGGAATTTTGCGCGGCATCGTTCGCGGCGAACCTAATCAGCCTTCGACGTGGCAGGCACTTGATAACGTCCTTGACCGCGTGTTTCATTTCGCGAACGGCACGCCCATGAAAATCGCGCGGGCGTTCGTTGATTCGGGCTACTCAACCGCCGCCGTGTACGAATACTGCAAAGCGAATGTCCGTCGCGGGCGTTTCGCTATCAAGGGCAAGGCGGGCATGGGCTTGCCGCTCCTGTACAAATACGGCAACCCGAAAAGCAATGCGGGCGTCCTGCTGACAATGCTCGGCGTCGACAACGGCAAGCAAGAAGTCATGAGTAACCTTGGCATTGCGGAGGCGGGCGCAGGGTTTATGCACTTCCCGCGCGACGACAGTTTTCTCGGCAAGCGCGGCTACGATCAGACTTACTTCAAAGGACTTATCAGCGAGCACAAGGTAATTCGCAAGGTCGGCGGCTTGCTGTATCAGGCATGGGAGCCCATTTCAAAAGACACAAGAAACGAGCCGCTTGACCTTGCTGTCTATAATCTTGCCTGTGCTCAATCCTGCGTCGGCAAGAATCCCGACAAGTTTTGGGACGGACGCCGCGCGCTTTTGAACGGCACGACGCTCACGAAGCCGCAACCGTCAAAAAAATCTGCACCTGCTCAACGGCAAATGCAGTTCAGGGAGGTTGACATTTGGCAATGACGAGACTTGAATTATTGAAAGACCGCCTGCGCCGGTATCTGATAGCGGAGGCGGCGATTTTGCGCGGCGAAGAATATCAGCTGGACGCTCGACGGCTCCGCAGACCCGACTTGGCGAAAGTCAGGCAGGCCATTTCCGACTTACAAGCCGAAATTGATTTGCTCGAACGGCGCGGCGGACGCGTCAAGCAAGTAGTTTTCCTCGAAGAGTAGGAGGCAACTCCGTGGACTATCAGATTTTCAACGAAGACTGCATCGAGGGCATGAAACGCCTGCCCGACAATTCCGTTGACTGTATCATTACCGATTTGCCATACAACTTGACTGCTTGCGCGTGGGACATGGCGGCGATAGATTTGCCGTCAATGTGGGCGCAGTTTAAGCGAATCCTCAAGCCGTATAACTCGGTGGTCATGTTCGCAAGTGGGAAGTTCACGCACAAGCTGATAGCGTCGAATCTTGACTGGTACAAGTACAAATGGATCTGGGTCAAGAACGTGCCGACAATGTTTGTCCAGGCGAAAAACGCGCCTATGCGGAAGTTTGAAGAAATTCTGATATTCTCCGATGGCGTCATCAATCACACGACTTGCACGACGCGGCGCATGAAATATAATCCTCAAGGGTTGGTCGCTTGCGAGGTTGAAAAACCGCCCGAAGGCAAAGACCAGCCGTCACAGTTGCGAGCGGGCGGGCGCGGCTCAAAGTGGGTCTGCAGTAACAAAGGGAAAAAAACGCCGACTGTCCTCGGCGGCGGCGAACTAAAAGGCAACAGTAAAAAAAAAGTCCACAGTCAGATAATCTGCTGGGGGGGGGCTTAAAAAGTGACGTTCAACATGGCAAATGGACAGGCGTTGTCGGCGGCGCACGCCCTTCGCACGTCGATTATTACATACAGGAACAAACGGGTTACCCAACGGACGTGCTTGAATTCAAGGTAGAGCCCGCGACAAAGAAACTTCACCCGACACAAAAGCCCGTTGACTTGCTGGAATATCTGATTCGGACATATACCAACGAAGGCGAGCTGGTACTTGATGCCACAATGGGGAGCGGGTCGACAGGCGTCGCGGCAATGAATACGGGGCGGCGGTTTATCGGGTTTGAATTGGAAAAGAAATTCTTCGACATAGCACGGGAGCGAATAGACAAGGCGATTGCGGAAAAGGCGCAGTCGCTTTTTTGAATGGAGTGATTAAAATGAAAGGCGTAGACGTATCTTGGCACAACGGTCTTATTGATTGGCAAGGACTGAAAGACGCAGGGATTGACTTTGCCATTTGTCGGACGGGCTACGGGAAGACGGGATTTGACGACAGCTTTCAACGGAACGTCACGGGCGCGCAGGCGGCGGGCTTGAAGTGCGGCGCGTATCATTACAGCTGCGCGTTGACGCCTGCCGACGCTATCATTGAGGCTGATTTTTGCAAGCGAATCATACACGAGGCGGGCGTTCTGCTAGAATTGCCCGTATGGTTTGACATGGAAGACGCCGACGGCTACAAGGAGCGGAACGGCTTCAACTTCACGGAGCGGAACGTTACAAATATCTGCCGCGCGTTTCTCGATACAATCAAGCCGCTGGACTGCGGAGTTTACGCAAGCTTTTCGTGGCTTCGTGAGTATATTGATTGGCGGTCGCTCGGCTGCGCGATATGGAATGCGCAATGGGCAAGACGTGACGCCTTCCGCAGCTACATGTGGCAATACACCGACAAGCTGATTATCGGCGGCAAGTGTTTCGACGGGAATATTCTTTACGAGGCGGGCGAGTGATGGTAAAGCGATTTGAACGGCTCACAGAAATGATATTCGACAATAATTTTGTCGTATGGTTGACGGTTTTGTTCGTGATCGTGGCAAACATTTTCGGGAACGTCGAGCCCGTCAAGTTTATAAAGTTTTGCGCAACGCTGGGCTTCATGTACGCGGCATTGGCCTACGTGGAGACAAGACGGTTGCGGCGGCTGATTACCGACAAGAAAGGCGAAAAGTCATGATAAAAAAAGTAGGACAAGCAATTTGCCGAGGATTACGGTCGTGGTATTTGGACGCCTTTTTATTTGTGTCGTTTAGCTTGTATATGGTTTGGTGTTATGCAGACGGCGGGAGCGAAAGCCTTTCGTTTGTAGGAACCATGGCCTTACAGACTTGTATAGTTTCGTGGTGGTGCTTAATAAAAATCCTTGCTATCGAAAGGTACATGCGGAAACAGAGGAAAAAGAATGAGTAAAAAACGGAAAGGCAAATCCCCGCCGATAAAAAATTCGGGCTATTCAACGGGCGGCGCGTCGCCAACGAAAAAGACGCTCAAGACTTACCTGCCGCAACATTACTCGGCGAAGGAAGATATTGACCGCAACCTAAAGACGCTCCGAGACCGCGCACACGACTTGGTTATCAATAGCCCTGTCGGCGCGGCGGCAGTCAACACGCAGGCGACGAACGTCATATCAAGCGGGCTGAAAGTCTTTCCGCGCATCAAGTACAACGTGCTTGGCGTGACGCCCGAATTCGCCCGCGAGTGGTCGCGCAAGACTAAGCAGGAGTTTGAACTTTGGGCAAATTCCGCGCTCGGTTGCGATTATCTTAGACGGAATAATTTTGCGGAACTTCAGCATATAGCCTTCGCGAGTTATCTGGTTGACGGTGACAGTTTTTGTTTGTTCCGGCGCAGAGAGCCGACGCCCGATAATCCCTACAGCTTGCGGCTTCAGCTGATAGATGCGCAACGAGTTTCAAACCCCGTCACTAGCGGCGGCGCGATGTCCTACAGCAACGTCGAAATGAAACGGCTAAACAGCAACAATCGTATCGTCAACGGTATTGAGGTCGACAAAGACGGCGCGGTCGTTGCGATTTGGGTTTCCAATAGGATTTGGGATGAACCGACGACAATCATGCCGGAGTTAACTTGGCGGCGCGTCCGCTGGTACGGTTGGCGAACGGGATGCCGAAACGTCTTGCACATTTGCCACGACACGCGCCCCGACCAATTCAGAGGCGTGCCGTTGCTTGCGCCCGTCATTGAAACACTTAAGCAGATTTCCCGCTATGGAGACGCTGAATTATCCTCGGCGATAGTTAAAAGCTTTTTCAGCGTGTTTTTCGTTCAACCGTCACAGGGCAACTACACTCTGAACGAAATGCTTGGCGAAGACGACGAGGACGAATGGGAAATTTCGCCGGACGGGAAGAAACGCCGCAAGGCTTGTGTAGATGTCGACGAATATCGCTTAGGGGTGGCAACGATAGGCGCATTGCCGCGCGGCGTGGATGTGAAGGCTATCGACGCAAATAACGCTCAATCAACCTTCGAACCCTTCATGGGCGCATTCCTAAAGCAGGTCGGCGCGGCCGTCAATATCCCCTACGAAGTGCTGATGAAAAACTTCACTGCGTCCTATTCGGCGTCACGAGCGGCGTTGTTGCAGGCGGCAGATGAATTCCGTCAGCGAAAGGCATGGTTTATTCAAGACTTCTGCGCGCCCGTGTATGAACAATTCCTAGCGGAGGCGGTCGCGCTCGGCAGGATAGAGGCGGCGGGTTTTTTCGACGATCCAATAAAACGCGCCGCTTGGTCAACGGCAGATTGGCGCAATGAAACGTCACACTTCCTAGACCCCGTCAAGGAAACGCAAGCGATGATTTTGCGGCTCAACGCGGGCTTGTCGACATACGCGCAGGAAATTTCCGAGGCGACGGGGCAAGACTTCAATGACGTAATGGAGACGCTGGCGCAGGAACGCGCGCTTGTAAATCAGTTGCCGCCGACATCCGAGCAAGCCTTGATGTTACAGACGGCGGCTCAAGCCGAAAACACCGACGAACGGAGCGAGGACGATGGGCAGGAAGTATGAAGTCACGGGCAAGGCAGTTATTTACACGAAAGATTTTCACGGGCAAAGAGTTTACTCGGCTTGAAGAGGCGGCGGCGATTGTGGAAAACAAATTCATAGTCGGCGACAGCTTAAAAATAATGAAACAATGGGCGGCTCCGCAACAGGAGCTTTTTTGATTGGATGTGAGACGTTGAAAACCTTTTGGAATAAAGCGACGGACAGCAATGATATTTACATCTACGGCGATATAACGAGCTACGCGTGGGATGACGCCGACACGACGGCAAAGAAATTTGTCGACGACTTGAACAGCTTCGGCGGCGGCAAGGTGACGGTGCATTTGAATTCGGGCGGCGGTGACGTGTTCACGGCTCTCGCGATAAACAATGCAATGCGCGGCTACAAAGGCGGCGTCGTGGTTTCGATTGACGGAGTGGCGGCAAGCGCGGCAAGTCTAATCGCAATGGCGGGCAAGCCAACGAAAATGGCGGCAAACGCGCTAATGATGATTCACGAGCCGGCGGTCGGACTATACGATTTTTACGACGCGGCGGCGTTGGCTAAGGTGCAAGCGTCGCTTGAGGCGGTGCACGGCGCGATAGTGGAAACATACGCAAGCCGAATCGAAGCCAAGGACGCGGAAAGACTTATGACGGCAGAAACGTGGCTGTCGGCGAAGGAAGCAAAGGAAATGGGGCTTGTCGACGAGATAACGGCGGCAGTTCCGTTGCAGGTCGACGACGCTCAACGAAAAATTTTCGTGAACTCGTTGGCGATAGACGTACACAATTTTGACGGGATAAAAATTCGTCAAGCATTGGGAGGTAATTTTGTGAGCAAGCAACAAGAATCGAAAAATAACGATATCGTGACAGAAAAAGTTGCCGAAACACAGGCAGAGGAACCCAAGCCCGAAACTAAAACGATGTCGGCACCGGAAATAAAGGCGTTGATTCTCAAGCAGGAACGTCAGCGCGTGAGGGACTTAAAGGCTTTGAAGTGCGAAAACGCGGCAGTCAACGCGATAATCGACGTAGCTATCGACGACGGCAGAGCGGTCAAGGACATTCAAGCCTACGTCGACGCGCTGAAAAATCTGCCCGCTTCAACGGCGCAAAACGCGGCGGACAAGATTGTTGACGTGATTCGCGACCAGATGACGAGCGGCGCGGAAGGCATTTCGGGCAGTCAAGACGCTCCGAATCCTATGGAGCTTCAGGCGAAAAAAATAGCCGAATTCGCAAACGGCATGATTTAAGGAGGTTAGGACATGGGCAATTATTTTTGGTCGATAAGCGGCATAACTCGCGACGAACTTGCGGGCGGCGCGGACGGAATTCCGCAGGAAATTTGGAACGTCAATGTCGGCGCGAACGCTACGATAAAGCGCGGCGATTTGCTTTGCGCCACGACGCCGACGGGCTCATTCAGCTTGGTTGGCTCAACGGCAGACGTCAACAAGATTTTTACGATAGCGCGCGATGATTTTATCGGCGGAGCGTCGGGCGGCGTCACTCAAGCCTATGCAAGCGGCAAATTCAACCGCGAGCGAATCAACCTTGGCGGCGACAGTTCCTTGACGCTTGAACCGTTTGAAAACGAACTTCGCAAGCAAAACATACACGTCACCAGCATTCAAGACAAATTCTAAGGAGAGTGGTTAAACGATGTCAGCACCGAATCTAAATCCGTGGATGATTACCGACACGTACACGCTGATTGAAACTGTCGAATCGATAAAGATGCCCGCATCCTACTTGGTTGATATATTTTTCCCTAATCAAATGCCCGTGAGCTATTCGACGTGGGTCAGCGTCGAGTACACTAAGCAGGGCAGATTGCTTGCGCCTTACGTCGTCAAAGGCGGCAAGGGCGTCAACATCAATCGCGCTAAAAGCCAAATCAGCAGCTACAAAGCTCCTATGGTCGCGCCGAGGCGCACAATCGGCTTGGGCGATATTGAACTTCGGCAATTCGGCGAGCAACCGATTTTCTCAACCGTGAGACCCGAAGAACGCGCCGCCCGTATGCAGGCAAATGATTTGGTTGAACTCCTGCGCTTGATTCAAAACCGCAAGAATAAAATGGCGGCGGACATTCTTCAGACGGGCAAGACGACAATCAAGGGCTACGCCGATGACGGCGTCACGGTCGAGGAAGACGAAATTATTTTCGATTGGAACGGCTTAATCAACCCGCAAGTCGCGTGGGATCAGGCGGGCGCGAAAATCTATGACGACTTGCGCGCGGCGTCCGAGCGAATTCAAGAGGACAGCGGCTATATTCCTACGCTTATGCTCTGCGGCCGCAACGTCGAAAAATACCTGCTCAACAACGACGAAATTTTTAAGTGGATTAGCGTCCCGAATCGCCAAAACTTGACTATGGTCAGCTTCGCGCCGCATTACACGACGCCGCAAGCCCGCTTCATCGGCTATATCAGCGCGCTTAACCTTGAAGTCGTCAGCTACAGCGAGACTTACACCGACGACGACGGACAGGTTAAGCCCTTCCTTGACCCCGACACCGTCATAATCGCGAATCCGAATCGCGGCCGCCAACTTTACGGCGCGATAACCTTCATGAATCAAGACGGTAACTGGCAGACGATAGCCGCCAACAACGTGCCGATTTACCTTGCAGATCCGAACGCCCAACAGTCAAGCCTTGCCATTTTCAGCCGCTTCCTGCTCGTGCCAGAAGTCATGGAGGATTGGCTTGTACTCAAAGTTAAGTGATGAGGTGCCGCCATGAAAGTTAAAGCGAAACGCGGGCTTATTTATCAAGGCATGGTTTACAAGGCGGGCGAAGTCTTCGAGGTCACGGACACGCTCGGCTACGCATTTACTTGGCTTACAAAAAACCGCTGGATTGAACTGCTTGACGCGCCCGCCACTGCCGACATAAAGCCCGAAGTCAAAGACGACTTGCTTATCCCAACGGTTGAACTGCCGCCGCTTGAGGATCCGCCTATTGTCAAAAAGGGCAAGAAAAATGCTTGAGGAACTCAACCGCCACTTTAAGGACGACGTTGCCGACGACTGCGATATTTTTGTCGACGTGACGGAATTTGGGCGGCTCACGTGGGTTGACGGCGTTTTGCTCTGGGCGCAAGTCATAACCAAAACCGCCGAGCAAAGCGGCAGGCAAAATGAAACTTATCCCGGCTTGCACGGCGACTTTACGACTATTTATTTCGAGACCGCTGTTTACTGCCGCAAGCGTGAGAGAATTCCCCGCAATGGGGAGTGGGTAATGATTAATGGTGAACGCTTTACGGTAATTTCTGCCCGCGACGAACAGGGGATTACAAAAATTGTGGCATCAGCTTATAGGCAGAATACACTGAGATCAATTCCGCCGTTTGCGCCCTTTGTTGGCGCATGATACGGAGCAGAATCTTTGGTTTTTGTATGCGACCGTAGTGAATTCCTTGCCGCAAATAGGGCAAATGCGCTTTTCGGGTTGGTATTTTCTTTTGGCGTCCATGGCGCAAGCGTGTGAGCAATAGGTTGCGTTGTTTGATCTGTAGGTTTCAAATTTCTTGCCGCATTGCGGACACGTTTTGGAAAAGGTTTCGTTTTGCTGGCGGTATCTGCTCCGGCATAGTGACGAACAAAACCGGTTTGAACCGCATTTATAGGCTTGGTATTCTTTGCCGCAAACTTCGCAGACAAAAGTTTGAAGTTTCTTTCGGGTACTGCCTTTGGGATTGTGATGCGCTTGGTGTTCGCCTCTGGTCATTAGTTGCAAGTTAGAAATATCGTTATTGGTCTTGTCGTGGTCGATGTGGTGAATCTCGTAACCTTTAGGCACTTCGCCATAATTGTAACGCCAAACTCTTTGGTGAATCGCCTGCGTATTTTTTAAGTGCCCGTCCTTGCACAGACAAAATTTTTCTCCGTTGAAAACTTGAGTATGGTCGTCGATAACTTCAACGACGGGCGGAGCGGTCAAGTCGCGTTCGAGCACGTCAATTCTGTGGCGTTCAAAGTCATTGTCGGCGTGTCCGCGCAACGTAGCGAGAGCCGCAACGACTTCAGCGGTAAACTTCATATCAATCACTCCTTGCAAAAAGTTCGCGGGATTGATAGAATACGAGAAATTGAATAGGAAAATCCCGCGTGGGTTTGTTCTGTTGACAGGAACATTTTACCACACGGGATTTTTCGTTGCAACGAAAGGCGGTGCCGACAATTTTTATTATCACGGAACACGGGATAACTGAGGCGACGAACGCGCTGGAAAGCTTCAACCTGTCACGGCTGCAGACGCGGCTAAGGACGGCAGTCAGGAACACGTTGCGAGCGGGCAAGCAGGAATTGACGACGCGCATTCAAGCACGGTACACGGCGAAAAACCCGATGTCACTAGGCAAGACGAAGACGACGGCAAGCGCGCTCAATGGCAGCTTAAAGGTCGGCGGCGGACGTAACCAACTGCGCAAATTTATCATTCGCCCGACGTCGAGGCCGCGAAGGATGCCGCCCGGCGGAGTTTTCGCGAACGTAGTTAGAGGACAGGGCGGCATGATTCGACGGGCATTTTTGCAACGGTCGGGAGGCGTGTTTGAACGCGTCGGCACATCCCGCTTCCCGATAAAGCAACTTAAGACAGTCAGCTTGCCGGGCATGGCGTCACGTGTCGGGGAGCACGTCGAAGCCAAAATGGCGGAGCGGCTGGGGATAGAAATTCCGATGGCATTAGGAGGCTTATGATGCGCGGCGTCTATTGCATATCGTCAACAGGCAACCCGTCACGGGGCGGCGGCTGGAATAATCAGCAACTGCTGAAGGACTGCGGGCTTATGCCGTGGTTGCTTGCAAAGCGGCTCGGCGGGCGGGCGGTCATGGTCGGCAACAAGTGTAGCGACGATTATCCGTATCAGCGACTGCTTGACGGGCTGGAGCTTGACTTTCTGCCCGAAGACAGCTTGCTTGCGCGGGTTAATTACGTCGAGCGGCACGCATCCGAAATTGACTTGCTGGTTTTGTACGGAGCATACCCGCATTACATTCCGATTGTCGAACGCTACAAGGACTTGCGCCCCAACGGCAAAGTCTATTTGGCGAGCGACATGAATTTAGGCTGGGCAAAGCGTATCCTCGTCGATCATCCTGCGTATCGAAAATTCTTAGACAGCTGCGACGTGATAGGCGCAAGCAATACTACCGTAGCGGAGTATATGCGGCGTCATTGGCGTTGCCAAGTCGAGCTGATAAGAAATGGCTGGTACGACTTCGGGAACGCGCCTGTCGACACGTCGAAGGAAAACATAATCTTGACGGTCGGACGAATAGGCACGCGGCAGAAGGCGACGAACGTATTGCTTGAGGCGTTCGCGGCGGCGGCAGATAAAATTCCGTCATGGCAGTTGCGATTGGTCGGTACGGTCGAGGAAAGTTTTAAGGCGTTTTTAGCCGGCTACTTCCTTGTACACCCTCGGCTGGCAGACCGAGTGACGGTGACGGGATTAATCGAAGACCGCAACGAACTGCTGAAAGAATACGCGCGGGCGAAAATCTTTTGCTTGACTTCGACATTTGAGGGCACGCCGAACGCGGCAACGGAGGCTTTACATGCGGGTTGCTATATTTTGACAAGCGCGATAGACGCGGCGACAGACATAACGGGCAAAGGGCGTTGCGGGCGCGTCTTTCCGATAGGAGACGCGGCGCGGCTAACAAAATTGCTGAAGTCTATATGCCGAGACGAACGGCTATTGCTCAAGGGCGGCGCGTTCGCGGCGAACTATGCCCGAAAAGAATTCGACGCCGTCAAGATAGCGGCGTCCCTGTATGAAAAACTTTACGGAGGTTGAATCATGGCTGAAGTTAGGAAGTTCGACGACGAAGTAACCGAGATTGAGGACATAGCGAAAAATCCTGCGTCGTATATGACGGCAGTGACGGCGGCAAGGTATTTTGCCCGCGCGCTTGACGCTCTGTTGGTCGAATACGAGCCTGACGCTAACAACGATAGCACCTACAGCTTGTATTACGATCTGATTCGGAAATATCTGCTTGAAAAGGCGGCCGAAATAGAGGGCTTTACTGATGACGACGACGCTATTGGTTGAGGCACTTGCGGCGGAAATTCGGGACGCGACGGTGTTGCTGAAGTTGCCGATTGAGTACCACAACCAGCGGCAACGTCGGGCAGAATCGACGTGGCGGCAAGTACACGTTTACGAGCAATATATACCCGCTGATTTGTTTCAAAACGACACCTATTATCCTTGCGTGATAGTTGAATGGCTGTCGACGCTGGACAGGATACGCGGGCGCGAAAACGGCTCAATAGCGACAGTCGGGCTAAGCTTCGGCGTGTTCGCGAAGGAGGCGGACGCATGGAAGGATTGTTTTCACCTAATGGAAGTCGTGAGGCAAAGGCTTTTGTCGAAACGGACAATAGCCGAGCGATACAGGTTAGAGGACGAGGTAACTTGGGAGACGGCGGCGAACCAGCCGGCTCCTTTTTTTTACGGCTACGCGGAATTGCAATACCAAATTTATCAATCGCAGGAGCCGGCACTCGATTAAGGAGGCGCAACATGACAAATGTAATTTACACGGGCAAGACGATGGGCGGCGTCATGCACAATCAAGTTTTTGTGAAACGCCCGACTGAAATAATCGCCGAGTTGGAAAAGACGAACCCCGGCATTGGCGCGAAGTTTATCAGCGTCGACGAATACGCGGGCGTTCAAGTTAAAGCAACGGCGGCGGAACTGAAGGGAGGTAAAAAGAATGAGTGACACTTACAAACACGGCATATACGTCGAGGAAGTTCCGACTTCGCTTGTCCCAATGATAAGCGTGGCGGCTCCGACGGTTGCGGTCGGCACTGCGCCCGTTGATACTGTCGAAGACCAGACGAAGGCGGCACCTGCCAACACGCCTGTCCTTTGCCACACGCTGAAAGAATTTACGGAGCATTTTGGTTGGAGTGACGACTTCGGCAAGTACACTCTTTGCGAGGTCGCCTACACGCATTTCCAATTATTCAACGTCGCGCCCGTGGTTTTCGTCAACGTTTACAATCCTACGACGCACAAGACGGGCGACAAAGGCGATCCTACGAAGGTGACGGCTACTGATATTGTCGGCGGCTACGACACGACAACGGGCAAGAATACCGGCCTTGAATGCGTCGAAGAGGTTTATCCGCGCTTTGGGCTTATCCCCGGCGTCATTATCGCGCCAAAATTTTCTTCAGCGTCGACGGTTGCGGCTATTCTCAAGGCGAAGGCGGCGGAGATTAACGGCGTCTTCAAATCGATTGCGATAGCCGATATCGACACGGCGGCGGCGGCGTCCTACTCGGCGGTTAATGCTGCCAAGAATACGGAAAATTTCATGGATCCGCATTTGATTGTGACATGGCCTAAGGTTGCGCTCGGTGGCGTTCAGATGTTCCTGTCGACGCAAGTGGCGGCACTTATGGGCAGGGTTGATTCGGATCACAGCGATATCCCATATAAGAGCCCGTCAAATGAAAATCTGCAATGCGATCAGACTATCCTCGCCAATGGCAATGACATATTCCTTGGCAAGGCGCAGGCTAACTACCTTAACGGCTTGGGCGTCGTGACCGCGTTAAACTTTGTCGGCGGTTGGAAATGCTGGGGCAATAGGACAAGCGCATATCCGTCAAGCACCGACCCGAAGGACGCGTTCATTCCTTGCCGCCGTATGATGAATTGGGTCGCCAATACGCTCGTCACAAGCTACTGGTCGAAGATTGACGAGCCGATTAACAAGCGTCTTGTTGAGAGCGTTGTTGATTCGGCGCAGATCTGGCTTAATGGCTTGGTGGCACGCGGGGCATTGGTCGGCGGCCGCGTCGAGTTTCGCGCGGACGAAAACCCGACGACGGACTTGGCGGACGGGATTATTCGCTTCCACGTCTACGTTTGCCCGCCGACGCCTGCGCGCGAAATTAATTTCGTTATGGAAATGGACGTTCAATATTTCGCGTCCTTGTTTGAGTGAGGTGAATCGCAATGGCAGTAAATGACGTAATGGAGCAAAATATCAACTACGAGGTTTTTGTCGAAGGCAACCGCTATCTTGGCACGGCGTCAGTAGATTTGCCCGAAATAAACTACATGACGAACGAAATTAAGGGCGCGGGCGTTGCCGGACAAATCGACGTTCCGACACTCGGGCACATTGAAAACCTTGAAATTACCCTTCATTGGCGGAGCATTTTTGAGCGCCCGACAAACTTAATGGGGCAAAACGCTATCATGATGAGCTTGCGTGGCGCAATGCAGAAATATGACGCGGCGACGGGCGTGCTTAAACCTTTGCCCGTAAGAATCGATTGCCGTTGCCTGTCGGCGGGTTTGACGCTTGGCAAGCTTGAGCCGGCTGAACAGACGGACACCGAATCAAAATTTAACCTTGACTATATCAAGATCACGATCGACGGCGCGAAAGAGTTTGAGCATGACAAATTCAACTACATTCACGAGGTCGGCGGCTATGATTATCTGTCGGCTACGCGCGCGGCTTTAGGCTTGTGAGGAGGCAATAAAAATGTTCGGAAGAATTGAATTGGCACAATTTGAAGCGTTGACGAAGGCACCGCAGGACGCGGCATCTGCAATGTGCGTTTTTGAAGGCGAGATAGTTGGCGCGGGATACAAACCGATTTTATACTTGGGTAAGCAAGTCGGGAAGGGAACCGATTATTTTTTTATCGCGGAACAAACCCTTGCCGACAAATCGGCTTCGCGTCACGTCGTGGCGGTCGTCGTGAACGGCTTCAACGGCGAATATGAGATCGTCAGCATTGAAGAAATTCTGTGAGGAGCGATAACAATGACGGTAGATTTCGCAAAACTGGACGCGGGCTTGAAGAATCTGCGCGGCCTTGACTTCGAGGCGGCGGAGGCGCAGGAACGAGCGGGCGGCAACAATTATCCCGACGTGACATTTAGCAAAAGTTTTCAAGCGCGGTTGGCGTCGTTGGCGTTGAAAATCCCCGTTGCCGACGTGAAAGAATTGCCGTTGCGGGATTTCACGCAGGTGACGCAGACGGTCTTCAATTTTTTATTTGCGCCTTCGGACGGCGCAGTGTCGTTAGAGAAGTCCGAAGTATAGCCCTTGACTTGCAACAAGGCGGCTGGGGCTCGGTTGAATTCTGGATGAATCAAACGATCGGCAGTCTTGCAAGTTGGGTTAAGCTGATAAACGAAAAATCAAAGCGCAGGAGGTGAGCACGTGGCAAGGAGTTTCAATGTAAGTTTCAACATAACGGGCGCGCTGGACGGCAGTCTAATGGCAGCGATAAGAAACGCGGCGAACGCAATGCGCGGCTTAGGAAACTCGGCTCGTGCCGCCTCGGCTGCGGCTAAAGCGTCAGAGGCGGGGCTTAAGGGCTTAGCAACTTCGCTGAACTCGATACAAAACGCCGCCGGTAAGTTCAAGGCGTTGAATGACGCATTAAATCAAACAGCGACAAACTTTAATCGCTCAACGGCGACATTAGGCGCGGCAAAGGCTAAAATGGAAGCGGACGCTCAAGCGGCGGACAAACTTCGCCAAAAGCTTGCGCAGCTGAACGCCGAACTTGGCAAAGCTAAGACGGACAAAGTGACGGCGCAAGACGGCTTGAAGACACTCCGCCAACAAATGCAGGATCTTAAACGTGCGTTTGACTTGGCAAAGTCGTTGGGCAATACGGCGCAAATGCAAGCGTTATCGTCACAGATGACGACACTCGGCGCGTCGATACAGGCGCAACAGGCGAAAGTCAAAGCGGCCGCGCAAGCCTACAAGGAACTTTCCGACAAAGTCAAACAGGCTAAGATAGACTTAAAGGCGGCGGAGCAGGCGGCATCGGCGTCCGGCAAAAGCTACGGACAAGCGCAACGAGAGGCGCAACGGTTATCGCAAAGTTTTCAACAACAATATAGCGCGTTGAGCCAGCTGAAGGCGTCACTTGCACAAGCGGGCTTTAACGTTTCTAACTTCGCGGCAAGCGAGGCGCGATTAGAATCAGAAATAAATCGCGTAAACACCGCGCTTGAGCGGCAGGCAAATCTGCAGAATGCTCAACGGGCGTCGTCACAAGCCTCGCAAGAAATGTTCAACGCCTACAACAATTTTCAAGGCGCACTGCAGACGGCAACGCAAATCGCCGCGCCCTTCCAGTCGGCGGCCGAAAACGCAATGAACTTTGAATATGCGATGTCGAAGGTAAAATCTTTGACGCAGATGCGCAATATCAGAGCGGGCAACTTCGCGGCGGTCGAAAGGGAAATGGCGGCGTTGACGGCTCAAGCGGAGGAACTCGGCGCGACAACCGAATTCACGTCGCAGGAAGTAGCCGAGGCAATGGGCTTTTACGGCATGGCAGGCTGGGATACGACACGAATCCAGAATGCTATGCAACATACGATAGACTTGGCGACGATAGCGGGCGACCACAACATTCAGCGCATGGCAGACGTGTTGTCGGACGATATGACGGCAATGGGCTTGAAGGCGGGCGAAATGATAACGCTCCAAAACGGCAAGGTCGTCGAATCGTCAAAGTATTTCGGTGACGCCTTCGCCTATGCGTTGACGAACGCGAACGTCAACCGTGAGAGCTTGCATGAGGCTTTGAAGTACAACGCGCCGATAGCTAAGCAATGGGGCTTGACTATGGGCGAAGAGTTTGCCATTAACATGATGTCAGCGAACGCCGGCATTAAAGGGTCAATGGCAGGTACGGGCTTGCGCGCAGGTTTGTTGAGAATATCGGCACCGCCCAAAAAAGCGGCTAAAGCCTTCGCTGAAATGGGCTTGTCGATGTCGGACGCACAAAAGGAACTTGCCGAAGGTCAAGCGGCAATGAAGGCTTACGGCGTGACAATCGGCGACTTCGCGACGACCCTGCGCTCATTGGGGCAAGTCTATAATTCCCTCGGCAAAGCTGAGCGGCTCGGCTTCGTTGACGCCGTGTTTGGTAAAAACGCGTCGTCATTCTGGGCGAACATTTTGGACAAAGGCAACATCGAAAGCGTTTTGCAAGCCGCGCAGGAAATAGACACGGGTTGGATCGAAGATTACGCGTCCGATACCGCAGCCGTCATGCGTGACAATACAAAAATTTCAATCGAACTGCTGAAGTCCTCAATCGACGCCCTTGAACGTTCGATAGGTCAAGCATTGACGCCGACAATTCGCGCAGTGGCAGAAAGTTTTGCGCCACTCGTGACGGCGGCGGGTCAATGGGTAGCGGCAAATCCGGCGATAGTTCAAGCGGCGGCTGGCATAGCGGCGGCGTTCGCAGGAATAATCGTTTCAGCGGCGGCGGTCAAGTTGGCGTTCGCGGGCTTTGGTTTCGTCGTTGCGCAGTTTAGATTGTTGGGGCAAGCGGCGTCAGCATTTCGGCTTGGGCTAATGGGCATTGCAACCGAAGGCGGCGGAGTTGCGGCGGCGATGGGCGCACTTGGAATGCGCGTAGCGGCACTTCGCGCGGCATTTGCAGGTTTGGCGACATACGCAACCCTCGGCGGCTGGGGCGCAATGTTCGGAGCGATAGCGGCGCGTGCGGCAGCGGCACGAGTGGCAATAGTCGGCTTTTTCGCAAGCCTGAGCTTGTCCTCAATGGCGGCGGGCGCAGTTTCCGCCATGAAGATGATAACAACAGCGATAGCGGGCGCGGCGCGTGCGGCGTTCGCATTTGCGTTTAGCCCTGTCGGAGTGACGTTAATGGCGTTGGCACTCGCGGGCTTGTATTGCTATCAGAATTGGGAAAAGGTCGCGCCTGTGCTGTCAAACATTGCAAGCATAGTGACGGGCTCGCTAAGTGGCGCGTTGGCAACAATAGCCCCTGCAATTCAAAATGTCATGACGGCTATCAGCAATTTGGCAAATGCGCTGGGCTCAAGCGGGCTATTCTCGACGCTCGGCATGATGATAACGGGCGTATTGGCTACGATCGCAACGGGCGTAGCGGGCGCATTGGCAACCGTCATCAATACGATCGCGACAATAATATCGACGGTCGCGAACGTGCTAAGCGGCATAGTCAACCTGGTCAGCAGTGTTATCAGCGGAAATTGGTCGGCGGCGTGGGATGCCATGAAGTCAATCGCAACGTCAGCACTGCAAGGGATAGCGGACGTTGCCAAAGGAATTCTCGACGGAATACTTTCAACGGTACAAGCTATCGGGAAGGCATGGGAATTCCTAAGCGGCGATACAACGGTTGCCCGTGAGAACGCTCTCAAGCAGGCACCGAGCAGCGCGCCTGCCAATACGGTAATGCCGACGGCTCAACCTGCACCAATGCCCGAGACACCACAGATAGACACGACGGCAACGCAAGCAGGTTTAGACGCGGTCGGGCAGTCGGCGCAGACGGCGGCGGCTCAAATGGACGGCGTCAACACGGCGACACAAAACATAAGTCAAGCAGGTGATGCGTTCGCGCAAGTCC
>Ga0247611_10000791_pt1 | contig 61153 bp, 51 predicted proteins | sample 177DNAGHGhighgp2_FD_192422 | JGI IMG/M metagenome (GOLD analysis project Ga0247611, IMG submission 192422) | Sheep rumen microbial communities from Palmerston North, Manawatu-Wanganui, New Zealand - 1770 DNA GHGhigh gp2 | ecosystem: Host-associated > Mammals > Digestive system > Stomach > Rumen... | reverse complement strand
GGTGTTCTGGGCCTGTCGAGTATCACTACGGCATCGTTAAGAGTACGTCCGCGCATAAAGGCAAGCGGGGCTATCTGAATGATTTTCTGTTCCATCATCTCCTGAAGCTTCGACACGGGTATCATGTCCTCAAGAGCGTCGTATAGCGGTTGCAGATAGGGGTCTATCTTGTCCTTCATATCGCCCGGCAGGAATCCCAGTTTCTCACCTGCTTCGACGGCAGGGCGCGAAAGGATTATCTTCCTCACTTCCTTTTGCTTCAGGGCTCTTACGGCAAGGGCTATGCTGGTGTATGTCTTACCGCTTCCGGCAGGACCTATGGCAAACACCATATCGCTCTTCTCGAATGCCTCCACCAGTCGTTGCTGGTTGGTGGTGCGAGCCGTTATGGGGCGCCCTTGGGTGCTGTAGGTGATAACGCCCTGCACTCCGTCCTTGTTGGTCTTCTCGCCACGCAGGATGTGCAGGATGTCTTCCTCCGTCAGGCTGTTGTATTGCAGACAATGCTGCTGCATCCGTACGATTGCCTGTTCGAATTCTTCCGTCAGGGCCTCGTCGCCCATCACACGCATCACGTTACCCCTTGCCACTATGCGCAACTTGGGGAACAGGGCCTTCACCATCTGCAGGTTGGTATTGTTCACACCGTACAGAATGGTGGGGTCAACATCTTCTATCAGTATGTGCTTTTCTATCATATTTTTGAAATCGTTGCAAAGTTAATAATAATTTTTCACTTTTCACTTTTCACTTTTCACTTTATTTGTGTAACTTTGCACGCGCAATATGAGACGAATTAAGAAGAAAATATATTTAGGTACCTGTGCTGCAGCGTTTGCGGTGCTTACTATTGTGCGATATACTACGGATGTTGTCCCTGAATCCGAGCCCCAACCTGTTGCGGAAGTGGAGGCTCAGGAAGTGGAAACTCCAGTAACGGATACTATTGTTGAGGCAACGCCTGCCCCCCAAAAATCCTTACCAATTCCAAAGACTCCCGAAAAGAAACATTCCGTTCGTGGTGTCCATAGTTATGCCGACTGCTTCCCCGACATACAAGATGTTCAGATTGTGGCGGCTCGCAAATGGGGCGTGTCACCCGTTGAGGACAGACAGGAGGCAGAACAGCGCAAGAGCGAACTGGTGTTCGTGGGTTCAAGTCCATATTATGTGATGGACCGCAGCATGTTGCATAGCATCCCCTATCTGGTGCCTCGTGCTGCAGACTTGCTCGACCGCATTGGGCGCAACTTCATCGATTCGCTTTTCGTCAAGGGTATTCCTTTCCACAATCCCATCATCACCAGCGTACTGCGAACGGAAAACGATGTGCGACGACTCCGTCGTACCAATCCCAACGCCAGTCCTGAGAGCTGTCATCGTTTCGGTACTACATTTGACATAGCATACAACCGATATCATACCGTATGCCCTCCTGGGGAACATCGTCGTGCCGTGCGTGACGATTCCTTGAAGTATGTGCTTAGCGAGGTGCTGCGCGACTTGCGCAAGGAGGGTCGCTGCTTCATCAAGTACGAGGTGAAGCAAGGCTGTTTCCACATCACCACCCGCTGAACCATTCCTATTATTTATTACGCACGCATAATTTTGTTTGGTTGTTTGGGAAATATCATTTATATTTGCATTGAAATACGTTGAAATTAAATGAGTTTTTGTCGATATATCCTTCTTCTTGTACTTCTATGTGCACGCTTTTCTTCTGCGTCGGCGCAGAATATCGTTGTGCAGAAGTTCCAACTCGATGAGTCGGATCTAACTGCCAATACTGCGGGAACAACTGTCATGGACCAGAATGGGCAGAAGTGTGCGCTAATCAAGATTGAGACCACACAGACAGGATTTACATTTGATGTGGGTCTGTTGGGTGTAGTGAAGACAGAGCAACACCCAGGAGAAGTGTGGGTGTATGTGCCAGAGGGAGTTAAGCGCATTACTATCACCCATCCACAACTCGGCATATTGCGCGACCACGATTTGGGAATGACCTTGAAACGTGCAAGAACCTACTTGCTACGGTTGATTACGGGCGAAGTCCAGACTTTAGTTCGTCAGGCACGAGCTTCACAATTCGTCGTCTTCCAACTTACTCCGGCAAATGCTATTGTGGAACTTAATGGCGAGGTTCTGACAAATATTGAAGGCGCGTCGACAAAGTTCCTTCCTTTTGGTACGTATGACTATTCCGTAAAGGCTCCCAATTATCTTTCTGAGGTCGGTAAAATTACTGTCAACGACCCTAAGAATAAGCATGTGTTGAATGTGAAACTTCGTCCCAACTTCGGACAAGTGACGTTGACTGTGGATAATAATGCCGAGATATGGGTGAATGGAGAGTTGAAAGGAAAAGGGCAATGGACAGGCAATCTGGTGGCTGGCGAGAACTATTTGGAAACTCGACTGCCAAATAGTTGGCCAATGGGAAAACAACTTAATTATGTCGTTAGCGATAAAACCCAGACAATACATCTTGATGCACCTATTCCTTTCCATGGTGAACTGAATATAAATTCTACTCCCTTATTCGCTGACGTAAGTATTGATAATAAGCCGGTGGGACAGACACCATTGTATTTGACAGATTTGCTTGTAGGAAAACATACCATCAAGATTACGAAGTACGGCTATGAAAGTTATCAGGCAGATGTCGATATCAAGGAGAATGAGACTTCTAATCTTAATGCAAAATTAAATCCGATTGATGCTCCGGCTCCTGCTGTAAAGGACGTCGCTAAGGTGTCAAATAGCAAAGAGAACTCGGTTTCTTCAACAAACGTAACTGACAACATATTGTCTTTTACCGTAAACGGAATAACGTTTAACATGGTGCATGTACCATCAGGAAGCTTTATGATGGGAAATGATAAAATTCGTAACGAAAGACCCTCTCATAATGTAACATTATCGGATTATTACATTGGTGAAACAGAGGTTACACAGGCTTTGTGGAATGCCGTCATGGGAGAAAATCCTTCGTATTTCCAAGGTGAAGAGCTTCCTGTGGAGTGCGTATCATGGGATGATTGCCAGAAGTTCGTCAAAAAACTTAATGAGTTGACAGGTCGCCAGTTCAGTATGCCCACAGAGGCTGAATGGGAATATGCCGCACGTAACGCAGGAAAAGATAATTATTCATATAGCGGTGGTAATAAGTTGCGAAGCCTTGCATGGTATTCTATCAATACATCATCAATGCCTAGAAGTGTAAAGACAAAGAAGCCCAATGGACTTGGACTCTACGATATGAGTGGTAACGTTTTTGAATGGTGCTACGATTGGTACGGAGCATATAATAGAGATGCGAGTAAAGACCCGACCGGACCTTCAGAAGGAACTCGACGTGTGATTCGTGGTGGCAGTTGGGGGTATGATGAGACGTACTGCACTGTGACAAAACGAGTCTTTTATTCTTCAGACCTCCGCTCTTATTCTATTGGCTTCCGACTCGCTTTAAAATAAATATGAAATTAGTATGAAACGATTCCTATTCTTGACTATTATATTAGGCTATGCGTTCATACTCCATGCCCAATCGTGGACAGAAGTAAAGGAAAGTGGCGACTGGCTATGGGGTGAAGGTAGTGGCGCAACGGTGGTTGATGCAGACAAAGAGGCTTTGGCAGACCTCGTGAGCCGTATTTCCGTACATGTCATGCAGGATTTCGACATGGTGGATGAGGAAACGACCACAAATGGAAAGGCAGACACAAAGTCGTACGTATCAAATCGTCTGAAGACTTACACTCGCGCCACACTGACAAATACCGAACGGTTCATACTGAAAAATGAACCAAATGCTATTGTCGGACGTGCCATACGTCGTAGTGAGGTGGCACGCATCTTCCAAAGCCGTGTTGCAAAGGCCAAGGATATGGTGAGGACTGCCTTGAGGGCAGAAAGCGAGGGGCGTGCCGACGATGCTCTGCGCAATCTTTATTGGGCATTGTCTCTGGTGCGTTCTCTTCAGCATCCTAATGAGGTTGATTTTATTGATGACGAGGGACATCGCCATATTCTCATGGCATGGATTCCTGAAATGATGAACCAGGTGTTTGAGAATCTTAATGTTTCTGTGGTTAAGCGCAAGCGTGATGATGTGGATTTGGCCATTTCATACAAAGGACGGCCTGTGACGAGTGTTGATTATACCTATTTTGACGGACGCGACTGGAGCTCAATAAATAGCGCAAAGGACGGATGTGGCATTCTTGAACTTGCACCTGGGAATCAGAGTAATTCATACCAATTGAAGATAGAATATGAGTATCGGAGTGAGGCTCATATTGATAAAGAGGTGGAGTCGGTGCTCGATGTGGTGAAGAGCAAAATCATGCGTAAATCATATCTTAATGTTGATGCACGACAGGTTGCAAGTACACGTGTCTTCAAGAATAATGAGAGCTTCTCGCAGACGGATTATAGTCTAAGAGAGAAACCTGCAACAGTTCAGCATTCCAAGAGTTTCGCAAATACTATGGATGAGGTCTTGGAATCCGTACGAACAAGGAACATCAAGGCTTGCACGCAGCATTTTACGGAAAAAGGTTTAGAGGTGTTCCAGAGATTGCTGCTTTCTTATGGTAGCGTGCGCATAGTTGATACCCCTCGCCCCGTATTCTATCCCTCGGCTGACGGAGGAGTAACAGTTCGTGGCATCAGGATGTCGTTCTCGTTCAAAACTGGTGTACGCAAATCATTTGTGGAGGATGTCATCTTTTCTTTCAATGCTAATGGCAAAATAGAGAATGTCGCCTTCGGATTGGGACGGTTGGCTGAGGATGATATATTGATGAAAGGCGTATGGAGTGAGGATGCTCGTAAGGTGTTGATGACGTTCTTGGAAAATTACAAAACGGCATACGCTCTCAAGAGAATCGACTACATCCGTACAATATTCGACGATGATGCGGTTATTATCGTTGCAAATGTTGCTAGGCGCTCTTCAGGTCAACTCAACGATAAAGGCGCGGTTTTTGTAAATGATAAGATTATCAGATATAACCGATATACAAAAGACCAATACTTAAAGAATCTTGCGCGTTGCTTTGCAAGTAATGAGTATATTAATATCCGATTTGAGGGTAATGATGTAATGAAGATGAACAAGGGTGGAGAAACTTATGCTATCCAGATATCGCAGGACTATTATTCATCAACTTATGGTGACAAAGGATACCTGTTCTTGATTGTGGATGTAAATGACCCCCGTCATCCTCTTATAAAAGTTCGAACATGGCAACCGGAAAAAGACCCGAATTTCGGTCTTTATGGTCCTGGTGACTTTAAGTGATGAATATTTAATAATATTTATAAGTATTCACATCACCACCCGCTGAAAAGTTAAAAAGTTGAAAATACGGCTTTCCTATTTAAACCTGTCTATTTCCGGCAGGTCACATAGTCGTGCACAAACCGAGATAAGTAAACTTTTTATCAATCTAAACTAACACGATTATGAAACGTAATATTATTGCATTAGCAATTCTTACAATCTTGAATTTCCAATTATCAGTTTGCTTTGCCCAACCTCAGCAGAATCAGGGCGAGAGACGTGCTGAACGTATGGCTGACGAGTTCCAACTGAAGGGTGAACAGCGCAGTCAGTTTATGGAGCTCATGAAGGCTTATCGTACCGAAATGCGCGGCGCAATGGTGGAACGTCCCAATCTTCCACAACCCGTAAAGGGTGGACAAGTGAGCACTGGTATTGCTCCTGATAAGGCTCCTAATGCTGACGCTAAAAGCAATAAGAAAGGCGACAAGAAGAACAAGGGCGAAAAGAAGCTAGAAGCTAAGGGCGGAAATCATCATCCAGCACCGCAACTGACTGATGAACAGGCACAGGAACAACTCGACAAGTATTTCGAGAGACAGGAAAAGCAGATAGAAATGCAGCAGAAACGACTGGAGATTGACCGCAACTATTATGCTAGATTCAAGCAACTGCTGACTCCCGCACAGATGCTCCGTATCTTCCGCGAACCTCGTCAGTTCAACCAACAGCAGCGTCCTGGAAACGGACAACATCATAATGGCTTCGGAGGTCCTGGCGGTCATGGCGGTAATCGTGGTGGCTTTGGAGGACCTGGCGGAGGCTTTGGAGGACCTGATGGCGGTTTCTAAGCTCCAATACAATTATTATTAATAAGCACGCGAGGCTTCCCTAAGTCTCGCGCTTTTTTGTATAAAAATAGATGGATTTATTTTGTTTTTTCCTCGCTTAGTCGTATCTTTGAGCAAAATATCCAGAAATTACGGAAGAAAATAAGAAATAATTATAAAGTTCTATGGGAAAAGTATTGATTATCGGCGCTGGTGGCGTAGCAACGGTGGCAGCGCACAAGGTGGCTCAGAAGCCTGAAGTTTTCAACGAAGTGATGATTGCCAGTCGTACGAAGTCGAAGTGTGATGCTTTGGCTAAGGTGCTCAACGAGAAGTACGGCTCGAACGTGCAGACAGCACAGGTGGATGCCGACAGCGTGGAGGAATTGGTGAAGCTGCTCTCTGCCTATAAACCCGACATTGTGATGAACCTTGCCTTGCCTTATCAGGACCTCACTATTATGGAGGCTTGTCTGCAAACAGGTTGCAACTATCTGGACACTGCCAACTATGAACCGAAGGATGAGGCTCATTTCGAATACTCTTGGCAATGGGCTTATCGCGAACGCTTCGAGAAAGCAGGTCTGACGGCTATCCTCGGTTGTGGTTTCGACCCAGGTGTTACCAGCATCTACACAGCCTATGCTGCTAAGCATTATTTCGATGAGATTCAGTATCTCGACATCGTGGATTGTAATGCCGGTAACCATCACAAGGCTTTTGCCACGAACTTCAATCCCGAAATCAACATCCGCGAGATTACTCAGAAGGGTCTCTATTGGGAAGACGGTAAATGGGTGGAGACAGAGCCTATGGAGATTCACCAGACACTCTACTATCCCAACATCGGACCGAAGGAGAGCTATCTGCTGCATCACGAAGAGATAGAGAGTCTTGTCATCAACTATCCTACGATTCGTCGTGCTCGTTTCTGGATGACATTCGGTCAGCAGTACCTCAACTATCTCGACGTGATTCAGAACATCGGTATGGCTCGCATCGATGAGATTGAGTATAAAGCTCCCAAGGCTGATGGTTCGGGCGATGCTGTGGTGAAGATTGTCCCCCTGCAGTTCCTCAAAGCAGTATTACCAAATCCTCAGGACCTCGGCCAGAACTACGAGGGAGAGACTTCCATCGGTTGTCGCATTCGTGGTTTGAAGGATGGTGAGGAGCGTACTTACTACGTTTATAACAACTGCTCGCACCAGGCTGCATACGAGGAGACTGGAATGCAGGGTGTTAGTTACACCACAGGTGTTCCTGCCATGATTGGTGCTATGCTCTTCCTTGAAGGCAAGTGGCAGAAGTCCGGCGTTCACAACGTAGAGGAATTCGACCCCGATCCCTTCATGGAACGCCTCAACGCCGATGGTCTCCCCTGGCACGAACTCCACAACGTCGATCTGGAATTCGACTAAATTAAATAGTAAATGGTAAATGATTAAATAGTAAATGTAATTATGGCAAAGAAAGTTGAACAGATGGCGGCTGCTACTTCAGCCAGCGAGAAGCTGAAGGCTCTGCAGGCTGCAATGGCAAAGATAGAGAAGGACTTTGGTAAAGGCAGTATTATGAAACTGGGCGATGACAGAATTGAGGATGTGGAAGTTATCCCAACAGGAAGTATTGCCCTGAATGCTGCTCTCGGTGTGGGAGGTTATCCCAAGGGACGTATCATAGAAATATATGGTCCTGAATCGTCAGGTAAGACAACATTGGCAATTCATGCAATCGCTGAGGCACAGAAGGCTGGCGGTATTGCTGCCTTCATAGATGCAGAACATGCTTTCGACCGTTTCTATGCACAGAAACTGGGTGTAGATGTTGATAATCTGTGGATTTCTCAGCCCGACAACGGAGAACAGGCGTTGGAGATAGCCGACCAGTTGATACGTTCTTCAGCAATCGACATCATCGTTATCGACTCTGTTGCTGCTCTCACTCCGAAGGCAGAAATAGAGGGCGATATGGGTGAAAATAAGGTAGGTCTGCAGGCACGACTGATGAGTCAGGCTTTGCGTAAGCTTACTGCTACTGTCAGCAAGACAAAGACAACGTGCATATTTATCAACCAGTTGCGCGAGAAGATTGGTGTAATGTTTGGCAATCCAGAAACCACTACCGGCGGTAATGCTCTGAAGTTCTATGCTTCTGTACGTCTGGATATTCGTAAGACTAATACCATTAAGGACGGAGACAATATCATCGGTAATATGGTTAGAGTCAAGATTGTCAAGAATAAGGTCGCTCCTCCATTCCGTAAGGCTGAGTTCGAGATTATGTTTGGTGAGGGAATAAGTCGTGTAGGCGAAATTGTTGACCTCGGTACACAATACGGTATTATTACCAAGAGCGGTTCTTGGTTCAGCTACGAGGACACTAAGATAGGGCAGGGCCGTGAAGCCGTTAAAGCGGTATTGAGGGACAATCCGGAACTCTGTGACGAGATAGCACAGAAGTTGTCTGCTAAAATGTCCGATTCTCCGCTTCCACAGGCAGAGGTCTCTGAAACTGAACAATAAGATAATAGTGTGACATACGAAACCCATCCTTTGGAACCCTTCCTGCCAGTTGGCGGACGTATTCTGTTCTTGGGCAGTTTCCCTCCGCCACGAGCACGTTGGTCGATGGATTTCTTCTATCCTAATTTTATAAATGACTTCTGGCGTATCATGGGAGTAATACACTTCCGTGATGCGCTTCATTTTGTTGTCGAGGGCGAGAAACGTTTCAATAGGGAGCGCATAATTCACTTTGCCGAGTCGCAAGGACTGGCTTTCTACGATACAGCCCGACGTGTTTGCCGTCTTCGTGACAATGCTTCCGACGACCATCTGCAAATTGTAGAACCAACAGATATCGGTGCTCTCCTGTCCAAGATGCCTTCTTGTCATACTATTGTTACAACAGGAGGAAAGGCGAGTGAACAGCTTCAGGAACAACTGTCTTTCCCTATGCCCAAAATTGGGGAATATGCACAAGGTGAGGCCTTCGGACGTGAATTGCGTTGGTGGCGAATGCCATCCTCGTCACGAGCTTATCCACTTAGTCTCGAACGAAAGGCTGCTTTGTATTCTCGCCTCTTTTCTGACTAATCTTGTCATAAATACTGACATTATGACGTAGAGTGAGGACTATTTTATAGTACCTCGCTTTATTTTTATAATGAAATATAGCACTTTGGCACGCACTTTGTTCTATTTCGAAGTGAAAAGATTCAGAAATTAAACAAATTAAAACATACAATTATGGGAAAGATTATTGGAATCGACTTGGGTACAACAAACTCTTGTGTATCCGTTTTTGAGGGCAACGAGCCCGTAGTGATTGCTAACAGCGAGGGCAAGCGCACAACTCCCTCCGTAGTGGCATTTGTTGAAGGTGGCGAGCGCAAGGTGGGTGACCCTGCTAAGCGTCAGGCCATCACGAACCCGAAGAAGACTATCTTCTCTATCAAGCGTTTCATGGGTGAGACCTACGACCAGGTGCAGAAGGAAATCTCGCGCGTACCTTATAGTGTAGTGCGTGGCGACAACAACACACCTCGTGTGGACATCGACGGTCGTCAATATACACCGCAGGAAATCTCCGCCATGATTCTGCAGAAGATGAAGAAGACGGCCGAAGACTATCTGGGTCAGGAGGTGACGGAGGCCGTCATCACCGTTCCTGCTTACTTCAGCGACTCTCAGCGTCAGGCAACCAAAGAGGCTGGTCAGATTGCAGGTCTCGATGTGAAGCGTATCGTCAACGAGCCCACGGCTGCCGCTTTGGCATACGGTGTGGACAAGGCCAACAAGGACATGAAGATTGCTGTCTTCGACCTCGGTGGTGGTACGTTCGATATCTCTATTCTGGAGTTTGGTAGCGGCGTGTTCGAGGTACTGAGCACCAATGGTGATACCCACCTGGGTGGCGACGACTTCGACCAGGTTATCATCGACTGGTTGGCGAATGGTTTCAAGGCTGAGGAAGGTGTTGACCTGAAGCAAGATCCAATGGCTCTGCAGCGCCTGAAGGAAGCTGCCGAGAAGGCTAAGATTGAGCTCTCCAGCACCACATCTACAGAAATCAACCTGCCGTACATTACTGCCGTAGGTGGTGTGCCCAAGCACTTGGTAAAGACATTGACTCGTGCTGAGTTCGAACGCTTGGCCGACAGCCTTATCCAGGCTTGTAAGGTACCTTGCCAGAATGCTATGCGCGATGCAGGTCTTTCTAACAGCGATATCGACGAGGTTATCCTCGTAGGTGGTTCTACTCGTATCCCCGCTGTACAGAAGATGGTTGCCGACTTCTTCGGTAAGGAGCCCTCAAAGGGCGTTAACCCCGACGAGGTCGTAGCCGTAGGTGCCAGCATTCAGGGTGCCGTCCTGACAGGTGATAAGAGCGACATCGTACTGCTCGACGTAACTCCTCTGTCAATGGGTATCGAGACTCTTGGTGGTGTGATGACTAAGCTCATCGAAGCCAACACTACCATTCCTTGCAAGAAGAGTGAGACCTTCTCTACAGCTGCTGACAATCAGACCGCAGTTACCATTCACGTGCTGCAGGGCGAGCGTCCAATGGCTGCACAGAATAAGAGCGTTGGTCACTTCAACCTCGAAGGCATTGCTCCTGCACGTCGTGGTGTGCCTCAGATTGAGGTAACGTTCGACATCGATGCTAACGGTATCCTGAACGTAAGCGCTAAGGATAAGGCTACGGGTAAGGAGCAGAGCATCCGCATCGAGGCCAGCTCAGGTCTGTCGAAGGAGGAAATCGAGCGCATGAAGGCTGAGGCAGAGGCCAACGCCGAGAGCGACAAGAAGGAACGCGAGAAGATTGATAAGCTGAATCAGGCTGACAGCATGATTTTCCAGACTGAGAACATGCTGAAGGAGAGCGGCGACAAACTGCCTGCCGATGTTAAGGCCGAAGTTGAGGCTGCTCTCGACAAGCTCCGCAATGCTCACAAGGCTCAGGACATCGCTGCTATTGATGCCGCTACTGCCGAACTGAACAATGCTGCCCAGAAGATGTATGCAGCCGCCCAGCAGGCAGGTGCTCAGCCCGGTGCAGGTGCAGGCTTCCAGGGTGGTGCTCAGGCTGGTCCTCAGCCCGGTGCCAACCAAGGCAAGGCCGACGACATCCAAGACGCCGACTTCGAGGAGGTCAAGTAAGATTTGTTAAATAAAAGAAAGCAGGGAGGCCGATTGGTATCCCTGTTTTTTTATATCTTGCGCAGTTTTTTGGGCAAGGCATTGCGATTGAGGAAGAGGTATATGGTGTTCAGGGCGATAAAGTCGCGCGACATATACCAAATGCCTTTGTAATCGCCGTGCTCTCCCCACGAATTCTTTACCATATAATAGGGCTTTCCCTGTTCGTCAACAGCCTTCCCGTATATGAGCATCACGTGGTCGTAGGTGAAGCGCCAGTCGTCCCATTGTTCCTGTCGAAGTTCCTGTGTAGGCTTTATGCTGTCGGGCAACATAGCCAGTCCGGTACGTGTGAAGTTGCCTGATACATCGCCTCCCCAAGCCACAGTATAACCTTTGTCGAGCGCCTTGTCAAGCACATCCATAAGTTCATCGATTGGTATATTGTAGCTAGGCTTCAGGCGCCATTTGTATGGTGACTCTATAATGAACCATTTTCCAAAGGGATGATGCGTGAAGCTGGTGAGGCTCACATAGTCGTCGAAGTTCAGTCCAAGACTCTCTGCAAACGATTTCGGAGTGTATGTCTTTCTCTCATATTCGAACTGTTCCGGACAGCGTCCAACATATCGCTCGATAATCGCCTGAACGCTATCTTGCCAATGGGGTAGTGGTGCCTTGATTTTTGGTTTGGCTCCCTCGCGTTCAATTATGGATATGGCGTCTTCCTTGACAATTCGGCTGACTCTTCGCTCCAGCTCTGGGAAGAATACTTTGAAGTTTGCTAACGAGTCGCCCGTAAGCGAGCCTGGTGCAGGCATTGCTTCCTCAGGACAAATGCCATACTGACGAATCACCTCCAATACATCGTCGCACGAACCTCCTTCCGAAATCTGACTGTAGCCGTGCATCCTGACATAATGTGTTGCACAGTCCATATAATCCTTGTTGACCACGAACATCTCGCACAGGTCGTATGTCTTTCCCGTCTGTCGCAGAATCTCGCTCTCGAAGAATCCAAGAGTGGCGAAGTCCCAACATGTACCGCTCCGCCATTGGTTCTTTATGCTCGTTATCGGGTTCTCCTTTATGGTTGTGAAAACCTTCTTGCTCCGCAAGTCAAGAGCCTGTCGTTGCAGGTGCTCCTGTGCCAATGCAGTCGTCAGTCCAAGCGTGGCAAGTAAACAGGTGATTATCTTTTTCATTCCTCTACTTGATATATTTCACTTTCGAGGTATCGCGAGGCTTGGCTGCTGGAGCTTCGTCGGGATAGCCGATGGAGATGACATAAAGCAGTTTGTAACCTTCAGGAATGTCGAGACAATCGCGGAAGGCTTTTGCACGCTCGTCTGTGGTAAGGAAACGTATTGGACCAGTTTGTATGCAGGTGCCAAGACCAAGCTTTCTCATATATCTATGATTATTACAGTATTGAATCTCTGCAAAGATATACAAATATTTTCAAAGTTCCTCTATATTGTAAACTTATTTTGCCTTAGGAGTATAAGGCTTAGGTTATAGAAGTATAGTTCCGAAGCCTTAGAAGCATACTAAAATCCTCGACAGGAAACCTTCGTTTCTCGTCGGGAAACATTCATCCCCCGTCGGGGAATATACGTTTCCCGCCGTGGAATATATTATAAAATATAGTGTATAACATCTTGAACTGTTCAGGGGCACTCTTTTCGCGTGAGCATGCACGCGTGCATTTATATAATATTGTATCTTTTCATGCAATTATAGTTAAAATTCCAAAAATTATCGTATCTTTGCACGCGGTTTGTGCCTTCTTCCGTGAAGGGAAGGCTCGATTTTGACAGAAAGGACAATACTAAGAAGAAATAGCAACAACAGATGTTGGTAAAACTCTTTCTGGAACTATTTACTTTCAAAAGCTTTTACACGGCTTTTGTCATTGCTATTGTCTTCTATGGCGACCTTCATCTGTTCGGCCCTGTGACTCCACGCCACATCCTAACTGCTATGATGTTTGTTATATGTCTTGTGAAGGATTTTCATATTAAGCCTAACAGCATCATACGTCTCTATCTTTTGTTTATATTTAGCTTTCTCATATCTTCGTTTGTCACGGGATATGAAATGGATGGTCTGTCGTTTCTGTTTTCAAACTATTTGGTGAGTATTGTGGCTTTTTGGGCAACCAAAATACTTGTCACCCGCTACAACGGTCAAAGATTTTTTATAAATCTATTCATCGTATTGGGTGTATTTGATGGAGTCATGACTATCTGTCAGACCTTGGGAATTGGACTTGCTGACAGACTTATGCAAATTCTCCACCTGTATAGTGCAGAGGAGTTTATGGTGGAATTGAATGAAAAGCGTGCCGAAGACTTGGAATACTTGGATTCAATGGATGATATTTCCGACATGTCTTCATATCCTGTCGGTGGTCTTTCTCTTATGATGCGAGTTATTCCAGGAGCTTTCAGAGATGGAGTGTATAATGGATATTTCCTTATGACTACAGGCGTGATGTCACTGATGCTGATGGTACGAAATTTCAATCTCATTAGAGTCATCCCATGGCTCATTTGTGCTCTCGGCTGTTTTTGCGTGCAAGAGCGTGGTCCGATATTAATTCTTGTAGCTCTTTCCTTCTATGCGTTATACAAATTCATGTTTTCACGACATGTGAAGAAGAATAATATTTCGATAGCGATAACAATCGTGACATTGTTTGTCGTTATGAGATATGTATATTATTTCGTCTCAAATGTCGGTAGCCGATTTGCGGAGGTAGGACTAGAAGATGTGGGAAGGAAAAATATTTATAGCTATGCCTTAGACTATTATTTAAATAATCCTTTATTAGGTGGTTTCTTTAGGTTTGATGACAATTACCCTCATCCTCCACACAATCTTATTCTTAATGCCTTTATCTATGGTGGTTTTGTTGGAGGCTTGGCCATATTAACCGTACTATATAAGCAGTTTAAGGCTATTGTAAAGACATCATTGGGGAAAGTTAACAACCTGAATAGCATCCGTTTCATAGTGGCTCTTGCATATACTGCTTTCACTCTCAATTCCCTCCTTCACAATAAGTCTATAGTCACAGGCGAAGTAATAGTATGGATGCTTTGGTCAGCTTTCTTTTTTGATGCTGAACTAACATATAATAATTCAAGGTGTAAAACGAAGCGTTTGAGATGAATATGAGGAAGACAGTTTTAACAGTCGGTGTTTATGATATGCTCCACATTGGACACATCCTGTTGTTCAAGCGGGCTAAAGAACTTGGTGACAGGCTTGTGGTTGCTGTGCAGGATGATGACGTTGTTCAGCAATACAAGCCAGAGGCCCGCATGATTTACACTACCGAAGAACGCATGTTCATGGTCAGTGCTGTCCGGTGGGTTGACGAGGTAGTTGTTTATAAGGATATAGACAAGGATATCCAGAACATTGACTTTGATGTCTTTGCCAAAGGACCGGACCAGAGCCATGCGGGTTTCCAGCGTGCAGTAGAGTGGTGTAAAGCCAACGGAAAGGAAATTGTTACAATCCCACGTACGGAAGGAATCTCCTCAACTTTGCTACGTGAGTATTCGAAAACGAAATAGGAAATGGCAAATAGCCTGTTATTTATCAATAAATGTTATCATGAAGTATACCATTGTCGGCTGCGGCAATTCAGGCCTTATCCATGCCGCCAAATTATTTGAGAAAGGTCACGAAGTGGCCTTGTTGAAAACCTCGAACACCAACGGAAGGTATTTTGACATCATTCAGGAAGAAGGTTGTTTCCGTGTGAAAGACGATTCCATTCAGGGTAATGGCCGTGAGTTTGTGGTGAAGCCAAAACTGATTACCCGTAATGTCAAGGATGCCATTAGTTTTGGCGATGTCATTATGGTGGCCACCACTACACTTCAACACGAGTTCGTGGCACAGTTGATTGCACCCTTTGTGCGTGATGGACAGACTATCATCTTGGTTCCTGGCTATATGGGCAGCCTTATCTTTAAGAAATATATCGATAAAGATGTGACCTACAGCGAATGGGAGACCACGGCTTATAACGGTCGTATTGTCAACAGCGAATATGTAAGAATCTCTTTCTATAACCCCCGAAACGCTATCTCTGTGCTACCTCAGAGTCGTACACAGCAGGTGCTCGACATGCTTTCTACTTGTTTTGATAATACCAAGTACACCCGTAGGCATATTCTTGAATCTGCCTTCCACAATCCCAATATGATTGTGCATCCGATCGGCATTCTTTTCTCGGCCTCTCGTATTGAGTATAGCAACGGTGAGTTCTGGATGTATCGCGAGGCATTTACGCCTTCAGTTGTCAATGTCATCAAGGCCTTTGATGTGGAAAAGAACAAAGTGCTGCAAGCCTTTGACTGCGAACCGCTCGATTACTTTGAGGCAGCCAAGTGGCGTAATGAAGAAGATTCGAATATTGATGCGATGGCGGTGTTCCGGTCCTTTGCTGATTCCAGCAACAAAGGTCCGTCGTTTATTCACCACCGCTACTTGCTTGAAGATGTTCCTATGGGATTGGGACTGTATATTTCTGTTGCAAAGTTGGTAGGAGTTGATACCTCCATTCAAGAAGGTATCACCGCTTTGGCATCGGCATTGCTCGGCAAGGATTTCCGAAATGGAGCGAGGACAATCCAATATCTATTAGGCAAGGAAGATGTAACAATTGATGATATAAAACAGGCAATAACAGAGTAAATTCTCTTCAGTCAAAAAAATGGCAAAGAATCTAAAGAAAAAGGCTGCATCGGGAATGGTGTGGACGGCCATACAGAAATACTCGAAGATGGGTATTCAGTTCGTCTCTGGCATCATTCTTGCCCGTCTGCTGACACCATACGACTATGGTTGCATTGGCTTGCTTGCTATTTTCATGGTCGTGGCAGAAACCTTTATTGATGGAGGCTTCGGGTCTGCCTTAATACAGAAGAAACGTCCAACCCAAGAAGACTATTCCACGATATTCTTCTGGAATTTGGGTTTGGCGACGGTCATGTATACAATTTTATATTTCTCAGCTCCGGCAATTGCAAGATTCTACAAGATACCTATTCTATGTGAAGTATTGAGAGTTCAGGGACTCATTCTTTTCATCTATGCATTAAATCTTATTCAGCGCAATCAGCTGAAAAAGCAACTGCGTTTTAAAATAATTGCCATTGTCAGGATTGTAACTTCCATTATCTCATTAATAATTACCATCATTATGGCATATATGGGTTTGGGGGTATGGGCTTTGGTTACACAAAATCTCATAGGAGCGGCTATTCCTGCGGTAATATTTTGGGGGTACACAAAGTGGAAGCCAGCATGGATTTTTTCTTGGAAGTCAATTAAAGAGTTGTTTGACTTTGGAATATTTATGTTTATGACGCATCTTCTAAATAATATCAGTACCCAGTTACAGGGGCTTTTTATAGGAAGGCTATATAATCCTGCAACATTAGGCTATTATTCAAAAGCAAATGGAACGGAACGGTTAGCTTCTGGTACGATTACGGGAGTAATGACTGCTGTCACATATCCGTTATACGCAGAAGTACAAGACAATCTGCCAAAGATGCAGAATATGATAAAGCGCTTGACATCAACCATCTCGTTCATTACATTTCCTTTACTTGCTGTTTTACTATTAGTAGCTAAGCCTGTTTTTGTGTTATTATATTCTGACAGATGGATAGAAAGTGTTCCGTATTTCCAAGTGTTATGCATTGCCGGTATGGGTGGTTGTCTGACATCTGTAAATACCCAGTGCATTGCAGCAATAGGTAAGAGTAAGGTTATGTTTTATTGGACTATTATTAAAAGAGTGGTCGGCTTAATCTGTATTATTTGTGGATTATATCTTTTTGGTATGTATGGGCTTTTAGTGGGTGTAGTAATTAATAACTGGTTTTCATATTTTATAAATATCTGGCTGGTTTCTAAATATATAGGTTACAAATGGACGACACAGTGCTTGGATTTGCTTCCTATAGCATTGACTACTGCTATAGCTGGTATCGTAACATATTTCTGCGTTGATTTGATGGGCTTAGAAATGTATTCTGACGGATTGGTAAAATTTGTTGTCTTCGCGATTATATATATAGCATGGTTCCTATCTGCCAAGCCAGAATCATATCTATACACAAAAAGCATTGTCAGTCCTGTTATTACAAAATATAGAAGCAAATATCATTTCTAAATGTGTCTCCGATGATTAGAATCACATGTCATAACGATAATGTTCATGAGCGTAAATATGCTATTGATATATTATTCCATACTTTATTAGAGATGGATAATGACGCTTATGATGTAGTATTTGAAGACACTGAAACATCATACGTCATAGAATTCAATGGTCATAATGTTATTATAGAAGATCACTTTTTTAGAAAATTTTCAGAACCCTTATCTTATTTCAATATACGAAACATACCAACAGAGCTGAAGTTTTTCCATACTCAAGAAAAGGATATTCCTATTATATACGGTATAGATAAATTCGAAAAGAAAGGAAGAACGACGACAATAGGTCTTGATATATTCGCCTCAACTTTTTTCATGTTAACTCGCTGGGAAGAGTTTCTTTTGGGAAGAGAAGAAAAAGGAGATTGTGATGAAAAGTTGCTTTTCGCAGTTAAGAACAATATCTACATGCATCCAATAGTACATGAGTACGAGGATTTATTGAGAGAATTATTGGGGTATGGTGGTATTAGTTGTGAAAAGAAAAGGAAGTACCATATTGTTTTGTCTCATGATGTGGATGGCTTTATTACTCCCAGTTGGAAGAGAATCGTTAAGGATATCTGGCTGCAAACAATTCATGGCGCTCCGAAGAATAAAGTATTGAAATTGACGTGGAAAGAAAAAATCAAGTATAAATTTGCATTTCCGACAGCATACTGCCAATTTGAAAAGTACACAGCATTGTCCGAGAAAAACAATATTCAAGAATGGTTTAATTTTAAAGTATGTGATAAAGGGGAAAAAGAAGTTACCTATATATATAAAGATAAACTGACGAAGGAGATTGTTGAAAAACTGAAGGAAAAGAAGAATCCTAACATAATTATAGGCTTTCACCCTTCTCAGAATATGTTTGGGCGCAAGAAGCAATGGGACAAGGAAGTTTCAAGAATTACCGCATTACTCCATGAGAAACCAAATATAGGACGCAATCATCACTTACTATATAATAGTGAAACTTTACGCTGGTGGGAAAAAATAACTGAAGAACCTTTGAATATCAGTAATTGTGTTTTTCACAGAAGGCAAGGATTCAGGAGTGGTATCTGTATCCCATATCCTGTTTTTGATCTTTTCCAAAGACGAATGATGAACCTTATTGAGCATCCTTGTCAGATAATGGATACCATTATACGATATGATGAAAACACCAAGTCGAATGATGAGAGAAGTAATGATATTCAAAATGTTATTGAGAAAGTTAAAAATTGTCAAGGAGAATTGGTGTTGACATGGCATATTTATGTTCGTAATAAAAAAATAATTCAAGATTATTACTATTGGTGTGAAAAAGTAATTAATTATGCAGTCTAAAAACATACCCATCCTAAGAGACCAATCTTTTGGCGCTGGAACATACGACGAAGCGTATAAGCCGAAGATTATAGAAAAAAATGGAGTAAAGATAGGATTCCTTGCAGTATGCTTTGCTGCTTATAAGGGAGTCTTTGACGATGTATCCCAACATGAAGGCTTGGGTTGTGCCTACATCAATGACCTTCGGGTTAATCACGACATCATCGAAGCAAAGAAACAGGTGGATTATCTTTTCATCCTTCCCCATGACGGCATAGAATATATTGACATTCCAATGCCAGAAACCATCGCCCGTTACCGAGACTTCATTGATTGGGGTGCCGATGCAGTGATTGGCACTCATCCACATTGCCCACAAGGATGGGAAGAATATAAGGGGAAGCCTATCTTCTATAGTCTTGGCAACTTCCTATTCAACAGCAAAGAGGGCTACGATTATCGTGCCACGAATCGTCCCCATTGGTATGAGGGATTGTGTGTAGTAATGACTATTGTGGATGGAAAAATGTCTTGGGAAGTCGTGAACACACGGAATGTTGACAATGTAAAAATTGAGATAGACCATGAGGTTGCCCGAAATAAGCATAATGAGACGATTTGTCGGTATCTTTCTGACAAAGGTTCATACAACAATTATCTGAGTAAGGTTTGTAAGGATTTGGGCTCAAAGGAGTTGTCTATTGTTGATTGAACTTTCCATCCTCACTCTCTGAAACAATGTACGAATGCACTATTGAAATGTTGGTGGAATAAGATTCAAAAGAAATGCTTTGCAAGCGATTACCCGTTACAACGATTGCTTACACATGATCAAAGGCGAAATCTGTTGATGTGGACGATGAAAATGAATCATAATAAATAAACAAAGATATGTTTGGCAAATTATTAACTAAGTGGAACAAATACCGCGAAATGAAGAAATGGGAGAAGAAAATCACCTGTAACTTCAAAGACTTGGAACATCGTCGTAAACTGACAAAAGAGCAAAAAAAGGAAGTTCAGGATTTCTATATGGACATGATTGGCAAGAAGATTCCTCTTTATTGCCATGAGTACTTTTATTCGCGTACAGGTGTCTTCACTAAGAATTATGTACCAAATAACATTTATCATTGCGAATTGCTTCCGAAAGCCAATATTAAACGATATGGCAATGTGTTGGGCGACAAGAATCTCTGCGACAATCTCTTTCCAGGTGAAAATATTGCACATTCCATTCTCAAAAACATGAACGGCTACTACTACTTTGAGGGGCAACCCGTATCGGAAGAAGAAGCTTTGCAGCTTTGTGAGAACTTGGAGAAAGTAATCATCAAGCCGTCGCGCAAAACACATGGTAGTGGTGTACAGATGTTTTCGTCTAAAGAAGGAATTACTGATATTAAAGGGAAAAGCGTTGCGCGACTTTTCAAAGAATATAAACAGGATTTTCTAGTACAGGAGTGGGTTCGCCAACATGAAAAGATGGCAGCATTGAATCCCACATCGTTGAATACCATTCGAGTCTTGTCGTACCGCTCAGGGATGGAAGTGCTCATCATTTATTCTGTTGTGCGTATTGGTCGTAGCGGTTCTGTGATTGATAACCAGTGTGCTGGTGGTATAAGCACAAATGTTTCTAAAGACGGGAAACTTGGTAAGTTCGCTTTCGGAGGCTATGCCGAAGATAACATAATAAAGACCGACACAGGTATAACATTGGATGGCTACATGCTTCCATCGTATGATAAAGCAATTGAGTTTGTCAAACGCCTCCATCTAAAACTGCCCTTCTTTAATATTGTAGGCTGGGATGTAGCCATACAAGAAGATGGAGAGCCTGTACTCATTGAATTCAATACAAATCCAGGACTTAGTCAGTCTGCATTCAAATCAGGTATGGGAGAATATACAGAGAGAATAATTCGCGAACTTTGGCCAAGACCAAACACATGGTTTCATGGTTAATTCTTCCTAATTTATAGATTTCCGATTTCGTAACTCTTTTGAAATATGGCTTCAGAGATTATTAAAATAATTGAAAAACCCGATTGGGTGACTTGGGAAGAAATACATCAAGTTTTATGGAAGGCACATGAACAGAACCGACAAAAGGGTATGTTTATGGGGCTGCCAGCAAAGTCGGCTGAGGAACTTCAGAATTATATTGAAGGAAAGGGAAAGATGTTTGTGGCTTTGGACGACAAGCGGGTTATTGGCACATTGGCAATTATTGTAAAAGAAGGAAATCAGTGGTATAACCAGGGTAAATATGGCTACGCATGTTTGGGTGCTGTTTTGCCAGAAAGCAGTGGAAAGGGTGTGTTCAGAGCCTTGTATGATAAATTGGAATCTGAAGCAAGATACATGCAATTACCTGTAATCACACGTGACACGCATGAAAACAATGCTCGAATGCTGAAAATCTCCAAGAAGGAAGGTTATCAGTTTGTAAGCTATAAAGCATGTAAAGACCATTTTAATATCGTTCGAGCTAAATGGTTAGACGGCTGTCCTTATCCATCATGGTATATCAAACTGAAGTTTCATTTGTCCAAATTCAAACTGAAGCTTCGTTATAAGATGGTTCCTGGAAAAGGACGGGTTAAAAGATTCGGGATATAAGAAGAATGAAACAGAAAGTTGTTGTCATAGGTCACGGATATACATCTCGGTTGTCCATCATCCGTTCTGTGGGGATGGTAGGCTATGATGTGGATGTTGTTGTCATTTGTTATGGAACCCCAAAACCAAAACGGAGGCCGATAGATTGTTATAGCAAATATGTAAACAGGGTTTTATATTCACCATCTGGTAACGATGAAGCCCTAGTACAGTTATTGTTGACTACGTACAAGAATTGTGCTCCAAAGCCTATTCTTGTACCTGAAAGCGATTTTGCTGTAAAAACTATCGATACCCACCTATACTCTTTAAAGGATTATTTCTTTATTCCGAGTGTCAAGGGAGAAGAAGGTGTTGTTGCTATGTGGATGGATAAACAGAAACAGAAAGAACAGGCACGTGCTGTTGGGTTGAACGTAGCCGAATGCACAAGAATCACTCTTACTGATGGAAAATACACGATTCCAACAGGAATCAAGTACCCATGTTTCCCCAAACCCGTGGATGGCGGAAAGAAAGGTCTTGGCCGTTGCAGCAACAATGAAGAACTCGATAATGCTCTTCGTCGTATGGCTGCTATCAGAGATATGGATGTGATGATTGAAGATTTCTTGGATGTTGATAAGGAATACGCACTGGTAGGTTTTTCAGATGGGAATAATGTTGTTATTCCTGCCATTCTCCATAATGAGCAAATGGCAAATGGAGGACATTTCGGTGTTGCCAAGAAAGGAAAGGTGTTGCCCATGACAGGATATGAGCCATTGATAGAGATATTCAAGATACTGATATTGAGCATCGGTTTTGTGGGCTTGTTTGACATCGATTTTCTTGAATGCCAAGGTAAATTCTATTTTGATGAAATTAATTTTCGCTTTGGAGGTTCTGGCTATGCTGTTACTAAAGCTGGATGCAACTTGCCGGCTATGATGGCGGACTTTTTCTCTGGAAAGAATTGGAATAAAACTTATAGTCTGACAGTCCCCATGAGCTTTGCTAACGAGAGGACTTGCCTTGATGACTGGTATTATGGTTTTACGTCTTTCAAAGAATATAATGATAATATCAGCCATACTGACATCTGTTTTGTAAAGGATAAAGACGACATAGCTCCATATAAAATATATAGACGATATGTTGTGAAATGTAAGGTGAAACGCTTTATTAAGAGATTCTTAAATCGATAGAATTAACTGCTTATAATATAGAACTATGATAATAGGAACATGTGGTTTTGCATCTACTGGCTCAAGTGCCGTTAGTGATTACCTGAAAGAATTTGATGATAATCAGGTTTTTGATGGCTTCGAGTTCCCTCTTTCTTTTCTGCCAGATGGCTTAGAGGACTTAGAATATCATTTAACAAAGCATACGTGTCGCGATGACAGCTGCGGTATTGCCATCCCTCGTTTTAGAAGATGCTTAGAGAAAATGTATTGGCCGATACTTAGAAAACAGTTCAACGTATCGGATGAGCAATTGGATAATATTACGGAAAAATTCATCGGTTCTATCGTGCAACTTGAATGGAAAACAGCAAAGCGTACAGATGTTCTTCTTCATCCAAGCTGGTTCTTTCACTTTTGGGGCATCAAAATAATGAAACGTCGCATACTTCCTCGTATTCAAAGGAGAGTAGGGCATGTTGTAGATTTATGGCCATACCGTAAGGTAGAAGTTTCAATACATCCTGATAATTATGTAGAGGCAGCCAGACAGTTCATACGGGATATATTAAAGTTGATGGGAGCGGATTTTTGTAAAAACATCGTATTGGACCAACCGTTTCTTGGAAGTAACCCTGCGGGGAGTTTCCGTTTCTTTGATAATCCGAAAGCCATAGTTGTTGACAGAGATCCGCGAGACAATTACTTATTCACAAAATTGGTGCTGTATAAAACAGAGAATATAATGCCTGTCAATGATGTTAAGACTTTTGTAAAGTATTACCGTCTCTTTAGGGACAAGCATCCCTACAAACAGCCCAACGACGATGTACTCTGCCTCCGTTTTGAGGATATGGTATATAATTATGACAACACAACGGCAAGAATACGTGAGTTTTGCCGACTCCCCCAGAATCCACGTCCCAAATCCATCTTCGATCCTAACATGTCAATGGCAAATACGCAGCTATATTTGAGATATCCAGAGTATGCTGCCGATATAGAGTATATTGAAAGAGAACTTCCCGAATATCTATTTGATTTCGACAAGTATCCAAAGCCTTCTTTTTGGGGAAAAATGTTTTCCGGGCGTTCTCCACTTAATAAAAGGAATAAATAATAGTCTAAGGATATGAAGAGAATTCTTTGTCTAATAGCTACCCTTGGCAGCGCTGGTGCGGAACGACAGATGTCGGGACTTGCCGTAATGCTGAAACAAAAAGGATATGAGGTAGAGGTGTGGTATTATATTCGCAAAGAGTTTTACCGTCCTTATCTTGAGGAGAACAGGGTTATATGTCGCTTTGTTGTAGATGCTTCAAACTCCAAGAAACGTTTTTGGATCTTAAGTAAACATATTCGGGAATATAATCCGGATGTGGTGATCTCATATTCAAAATCAACGAATATGATAACGAGTATGATGCGCCTGCTTGGATCAAAATTCCGATTAATTGTCTCGGAAAGAAATACCACGCAAGTACTCGACAGAAGCACAAAATTGAAATTCTTTCTCTATAGGTGGGCAGATGTTATTGTTCCAAACTCCCATTCACAAGAAAAATTCATCATCAATACTTACCCACAATTAGGAAATAAAACGAAAGTCATCACCAATTTCGTTGACACTGATGTCTTTGCTCCAATGAAACAACCTCATCATTCGTCTGAAAAAATAAGGATTATTTGTGTGGGACGCTTAGCACCACAGAAAAATGTGACAACATTCTTAAAGGCAATGTCAATAGTTGTTCAAAAAAACGATACAATTAAAGTCGATTGGTTTGGTCATGACTTTGCTGATGAATATGCTCGTAACTGCTATGAATCAGTAGATACACTTGGACTGGTAGATAATTTCGAGTTTCATCCAGCGACAAATGATATTGTTACTGAATATCAAAAGTCAGACATTTTCTGCCTGCCTTCGCTCTACGAAGGTTTCCCTAATGTGCTTTGCGAGGCCATGTGTTGTGGCTTACCTGTTTTGTGTGGCAATGTTTGCGACAATCCATACATCATCGAGGAACGAAAGAACGGTTTTTTGTTCAATCCAAAGAGTGCAGAAGATATCGCAGAAAAAATACTGGAGATATGCAACTTGTCAGTTGAGGATAGGGAATTTATGGGTGAGCGAAGCTTGAGTATTGCGAAGGAGAAATTTAGCAAGAAGATATTTATTGGAAAATATATAAGCTTAATAGAAAAAGATTTATGATACGGACAAAAAAAGAACTGCACGAATATTTGGAGGCTGATAAAGCGCGTTATGTCCATAAGCCAAGATGGTGGACACGGTTTACATATAGCGAGACCTGGATGCTGTATTCATATTTCAGGACTATTAGATATTTGGAATATTATGAGAACAACAGACATTGGTATAATTTGATTCCATATCTGTATTGTCGTCTGAAGCAAAGAAAGATGGCTTTGAAATATAATATTCAAGTTAAGTCCGAATGTATAGGGCCAGGATTCCGGTATATGCATCCGGGATACTTAAGAATAACACCTGGTGCCCGTATTGGTAAGAATGCAACGATAGTACCAAATGTAATGCTTGGGAAGCGACGTCCAGACAAACCTGGGGACATTTTGATTGGTGACAATGTGTATATAAGTAGTGGTGCCATTATTCTTGCACCTGTCACTATTGGAAATAATGTTACCATTGCCGCCAATTCAGTGGTAGTAGATGATATTCCTGATAATTGTGTCGTATCCGGTGTTCCGGCCAAGATTATTATGAGAGATGGGAAAAAGGTTGAACAATCAAAATGAGCATTATGACGTACACCTTTAAACAGCTTTATAAGTCCGATCTTCAAAGATATAAAGGAAAGGTAGGCTTCTCTATGCGCTGCTTCCTATGGTCTTTACGGAAAAGTCAGACGTGCAGAAATCCACTAACGAAGCCTTTCTATCGACTTGTTTTTTCGGTTCTGAAATCGAAATGGCATATCGAATTCTCCGAAAAAGTCACAATAGGCCCCGGTTTGTATTTAGGCCATCCCTTTTGTATAACAATCAACCCTAAAGCTGTTATTGGAGCAAATTGCAATATCCATAAGGGAGTAACTTTGGGCCAAGAGAACCGTGGGGCACGAAAAGGCGCACCTACAATTGGTAATAAAGTCTGGATTGGAATCAATGCAACCATTGTCGGAAATATTGTTATAGGTGACGATGTCCTAATTGCGCCTAATTCCTATATTAATTGCAATGTGCCAAGCCATAGCGTTGCTTTTGGGAATCCATGCATCATCAAACACAAAGAAAATGCGACCTATGGATATATCAATCATTTAGCTATCTGTTAATAATGAAGCAAGAAAGACTATATTTCATTGGCCCTATAGGTGGAGGACAGACTCCTACAAACGGTGCTTCACTCAAGAATTGGCATTTAACCAATCGATTGAAAAAACTTTCAATCAGTTTGTCGTGTATTGATACCGAACATTGGAAAGAGAATCCGACTATCTTGTTGAGAATTTTTCTCTTGTTGCTGTTTCATCCTTGTAGCCGATATGTTTTGTCCCTCAACACAGTTAGCTCTTACCGACTCATTAAAGTCATCAATCTGATGCCAGGGAAGAGACGTCTGTATTATTGGGTTATAGGCGGGTCTTTAAGTCAACGCATGATGAAAGGAATCGTTAACCCGAAAGCATATAAGAATGTAAAGTTGTTTATTGTTGAGGGAAACGATATGAAGCGCGAACTGGAGTCTTGTGGTTACACGAATGTTGTTGTCGTGCCTAATTTTAAGAAGATTGATTACATACCACTTAAAGTTCCGACCAACAAAACCCATAAAATACGCTTTGTATTTCTCTCTAGAATAATCGAGGCAAAAGGTTGCAGTTACATTATAAAAGCGACAGAGTTGTTAAATGAGAAATATAATGATAGGTTTGAAGTCGATTTCTATGGCCCCATTGACAAGAGCTATACGGCTTTCACAGAAATGATTTCTGGATTAACAAATGTAATTTATAAGGGTTTTCTTGATTTGAGGGAATCGAGGAACTACGACATACTGGCATCATACGATGCTATGCTCTTCCCTACCTATTGGCAGGGCGAAGGTTTCCCTGGAGTTGTCATTGATGCTTTTATTAGTGGTATTCCTGTTATAGCTTCCGACTGGCATTTCAATAAGGACATAATTGTTGAAGGACAGACGGGGTTCGTTATACCGCCGAAAGACACCGAATCATTATACCATGCAATGGAACGAATCATTCTGCATACTGAGATATTGGGAAACATGTCTGATTCCTGCCAGCAAGAGGCAAAAAAATATAGTGTAGACAATATTATTACGATGGAATTCCTTAAGAAAAATAGTATCATTTGATCTTCTGTACTATGTATATCAGAACTAACAAAATACTCAGTGTCGTATTACGACCATTGATATGGGTTACTGAATGGTTGGGCGTTCATCATCCTGTTTTCCTCGTTAAAATACGTTATTTCGTTCGCTTCCATAGGCCAATTGATTTGCAGCACCCCAGAACCCTGAATGAGAAGATTCTATACTTGTCTTTAAATACTGACACTTCCCAATGGACTACCTGTGCTGATAAATATGCAGTCAGGAAATATGTGGAAGAGTGTGGTTGCGGCGATACACTTGTGAATCTTTACGGTGTATGGGAAAAAGCAGAAGATATAGACTTCGATGCTCTGCCACAGCAGTTTGTTTTGAAAGGTAATCATGGGTCAGGGGATGTGATGATAGTGACCAACAAAGAACAATTGGACAGAAAAGCCGTTATTAAGATGTTCTCAAAAGACTTGAAGAAAAAATACGGAGCTTTGGAGGGAGGGCTACACTATATGCGCATCGAACCTAAGGTTATTGCAGAAGAACTTGTCATGAATGATGATCAAACAAAACTGTTTTCATCATCTTTGGTGGATTACAAGATATGGTGCTTCAATGGGAAGCCACAGTTTGTCTGGGTAAGCTATGACAGACATGGTAATTACAAGAAACACATGCTATTTGACACAAATTGGAATGCCCATCCGGAATATCTGGTTTATGACAAAAATTATATTCAAGGTAAGGTCATCCCCAAACCTGAGAATTTTGAAGATATGTTGAGGATTGCTGAACGCCTTTCACGCCCATTCCAACAAGTCCGTTGTGACCAATACAATATTAATGGGAAAATCTACTTTGGTGAGTTGACGTTCACAAGCCGTGGAGGGATGATGATAAATTACACCGACAAGTTCCAATTGATGGCGGGAGAAATGATTAAGTTAAAAATTGAAAAATGAAATATGAAATATGTATGGAGATTTAGTATCGGTCATCATGCCCACGCACAACAGCAGCAAGTTTCTTGCAGCCAGCATTGAGAGCATATTGGGACAGACCTATCAGCATCTTGAACTGCTCATCACTGATGACTATTCGACAGATTCCACACATGAGATGCTGAAGTCGTTTGCAGATAAAGACTCACGTGTGCGTGTAGAATACTTGGCTAAGCAAAGTGGCCCTGCAGTAGCGCGTAACAGATGCATTGAACGTGCCCAAGGGCGCTATATCGCTTTCTGTGATAGTGATGACCGTTGGTTCCCAGAAAAGTTGGAAAAACAAATCCGACATATGGACAAACACGATTGTGCTTTGTGCAGCACATCTTATCTGATTTGTGATGAAGAAAGCGAAATAACTGGAGTGAACTTCTCACCTTCTTACTTAACGCTTAAAGAGATGAAACGAGACAATAAGATTGGGTGCTCAACGGCAATCTATGACACTAAACGATTGGGTCATAAATATTATATGCCAGCAATTCGTAAACGCCAGGACTGGGCACTATTTTTAAACATTCTAAAAGACTGTCAAATATGTTATTGTTTAAAAGAGCCTCTTGCATATTATTTACATCATCGTGGAGGGTCTGTTTCAAGTAATAAAGTGACGCTCGTCAAGTACAATGTAAATGTATATGAAATGGTGTTTAACTATTCTAGGGTTAAATCATGGATATATTTCCTATTATTCTTCTTGCCAAGTTATTTTTATAAAACAGTAAGAGTTAAGTTTGATAGTTGGCGATACGTTAGAGGTATGATAAAGAATTAAACGTATTAATAATTATGGATATAGAGTTTCTTATTAAAATAGCGCCATTTCTAATTTCTGTACTATTGGGAATGATTGTCATTCCGCATATGCGTTTGGCTATTACAGAAAAGAAATTGTTCTTGCCCAAGAATGGTGAAGATACAAAAGATAGTATAATGATAGGCGGCATGACGTTCTTTCCTATTATATTGATAGCCTTGTGTTTGAGCATTGCTTTGCCTTATTTGTTGAGGGTTAATGAATTGCGTGCAGTTGTTGAACCCACGGCTATGCGTATTATGCAACTTATTGTGGGATGTTCTTTTTTGTATATCACGGGGTTGAAGGATGACATGAATGGTACAAGCGATTGGGTTAAACTTCTTGTTTTACTTTTGGTTGCCACCATGTTTCCTCTTTCTGGTCTATGGATAGATAACCTGCACGGACTCTTTGGTATCTATGCCTTGTCGCCATACGTGGGTATGCCTTTCACGGTACTCTTGGTTCTATATATCACAATGGCGTTTAGCTTGATGGATGGAATCGACGGACTAAATTCTGGAGTAGCTAGTATTTTACTCTTAATATTTTTATTGTTCGCATTATGGTATAACTCAACGCTTATTAGTTTTGTTGCAGCTGCTGCAATGGGCGTTTCCATACCTTTCTTCTTGATGTCAAGTTTTAACAAGGGGTGGCGTAACACTATGACTGGAAACTCAGGCGCTTATGTAATAGGATATATTATCAGCTACCTTGCAATAGCTCTAAGTCACAGTACTTATATGCCTAAACGTATGCTTTTGATATGTATAGGTGCTTTGTTTATGCCTATGGTTGACATTATACGTGTAATAGGTAGCCGAGTCAGAGAAAACCGTACGCTGGACAGACCGGACCGTAACCAGTTTAACCACATGCTGATTCGAGCTGGTATGCCTCAAGGACTTATACCGCTGACGATAGTGTGCTTGATAGGACTGTTTGTGGTGATGAATACGTATGGCGTAGTTGTTCGTTGGAATCCAAATACTGTAATCGTTTTAGATGTGTTTCTTTGGATTGTCATTTATGGAATGATTAATTACTTTATCCATCGACATGAATGCAATGGTTACTATCTCGACTGGAACAAAGCATATGGTGAGGACTCATGGTATGCCAGAATCCCTCATGAAACAATGATACGCAAGGTGGAGACATACGGAACTATGGGACTTTCTCCAGACGAGATGACAGAGAATGCGATTGATTTCATCGCAGATGGCATGAGCGGTGTTGAGCGAGCAATAAAACGAGCTATGGACTTAGGTATTTCTTTCTTCTGCTTGGTCATTTTCTCTCCACTTATGCTATTATGTTACATCCTTATCAAACTGGATGATGGTGGACCGGCGATTTTCAAACAAGAGCGAATAGGAAGATATGGACGTTCTTTTTATATTTATAAATTCAGGACTATGCACTTAGATGCCGAGAAACTCGGCCCAGCCCTTAGTCACGCAAAGGGAGAAGATGATCCTCGTCTAACAACGGTTGGCAGATTCCTCAGATTACATCATCTTGACGAACTACCTCAGCTATGGAATGTCTTTAGAGGCGATATGGCTTTCATTGGTTATCGGCCCGAACGCAAGTTCTATATAGACCAGATTATGAAAGAAGATCCGCGATATGCTTTTCTCTATCAGATACGCCCGGGAGTGACATCTTATGCAACACTCTATAATGGTTATACCGATACAATGGAGAAAATGCTAAGACGTTTGGAATTGGATCTCTACTATTTAGGACATCGTTCTTGGTTACTTGACTGTAAAATCCTATGGTTGACATTCCTTAGCATCATCTTTGGAAAGAAATTCTAATAATAAATTAGATGTACTATATGAGCATGGAAAAGATTGATTTGAAAGGCAAGATTATATTGGTGACGGGACATGCCGGGTTTATTGGCTGTAATCTGGTTCGTCGGTTGTTCAAGGAGATGAATAGTGGTACTATAGTGGGTATTGATAATCTCAATGACTACTATGACCCGCGTTTGAAAGACTATAGGCTTGAAGAACTACTGAAGTGCGGAGCTGAGAATCCAAGAATTAACTATCGGTCGGTTGTCGGTAGCATAGCAGACAAAGGACTAATAGACGGGCTATTTGCAGAATATAAGTTTGATATTGTAGTGAATCTTGCAGCACAGGCTGGAGTGCGTTACAGTATTGAGAATCCTGATGTATATATTGAGAGTAATATCATTGGTTTCTATAATATTCTTGAAGCCTGTCGTCACTATCCTGTGGAACATCTGGTGTATGCGTCCAGCTCAAGTGTTTATGGTGGAAATAAAAAGGTGCCTTTCAGTGTGGATGACAGGGTTGACAATCCTGTATCGCTGTATGCGGCCACTAAGAAGAGCAACGAGTTGATGGCTCACTGTTATAGCCAACTTTATAACATACCCTCCACTGGATTGAGATTTTTTACCGTTTATGGTCCTGCGGGGCGTCCAGATATGGCATACTTTGATTTTACCAATAAACTGCTGAAAGGTGAAACCATACAGATATTTAACTATGGCAATTGCCGTAGGGACTTCACTTACGTGGATGATGTTGTAGAAGGTGTTGTTAGGGTAATGTGCGGAGCACCTGACAAATATATAGGGGAGGGGCATAGAGAGGCTTCCGTCCCTTATGCTGTGTATAACATTGGTGGTGGTCAGCCTGAGGACTTGCTGGATTTCGTGAATATCTTACAAGAAGAGTTGGTAAGAGCAGGTGTGTTGCCCAAGGACTACGATTTCGATTCTCATAAGGAATTGGTTCCGATGCAACCAGGTGACGTACCTACTACATATGCTGATGCAACAGCATTGGAGCGTGACTTTGGTTTTATTCCAAAGATTACCCTTCGGGAAGGATTGCGTAAGTTTGCGGAGTGGTATAAGAAGTATTACAACCCTGCATGATACTGATGTAAACAGAAAAAGGGAACCAAGCGGTTCCCTTTTTCTGTTTATCTTGTAGTTAATTATGCCCACTGGGTGAGCTCGCTTTCGTTGATACTCTTGAGATTGTTGCTCTGGATGACAGAAACAGCCTTGTCCTTGTCGTCGGTACGGAAGATAAGGATGCCTTTGCCGCGCAGCAGGAACGAGTACATGTATGTAATGCTGATGCCAGCCTCACTGAAGACTTTTACTGCTTCGGCAGCACGACCGGGCTGGTCGTCGATTTCGATGGCGAAAACATCACTGAGGGCAACTGCCACGTTGGCTTTCTTCAGTTCCTCGCAGGCTCGCATGGGTTCGCTGCAGATGAGACGATAGATTCCATACTCTGCAGTGTCGGCAATAGTTGAGGCTATAATCTGGATGTTAGCCTCTTTTAAGGCATCGAGGACCTTGATGAGCGTGCCGGAACGGTTCTCAATAAAAATGGAAAGTTGATGAATAGTCATATTCGTATAGTTGAAAGTTTAGAGTTTAAAGTTTGTAATTATTGATAGACTTTGCGCTTGTCTACGACGCGAACGGCTTTGCCTTCGCTTACAGGCAGTGAACCGAGAGGCACAAGCTTGACGATGGGCGTTAGCAGAATCTCGTCCTTCAGTCGGCGACGAATCTCCTTCTCCAGCGTTTGCAGTTGTTTGTAGTCGTCTGTGGGCTGTGCGAGTTCAACTTCTACGGTCATGTTGTCGTTCTCTTCGTCAGTTGTAAGCGTGATAAGATAGTTGTTGGCCAGTTCACTGAACTGCATCAGTATTTTCTCAATCTGGATTGGGAAGATGTTCACGCCACGCAGTACCATCATATCGTCTGAACGTCCTTTCATACGATCTATGCGCACGTGGTTGCGACCGCAGGGACATGTGCGACCCAGCACACGGGTAAGGTCACGAGTGCGGTAGCGCAACAGAGGCATAGCTTCGCGGCATAGGGTAGTGAGTACCAGTTCGCCAATTTCGCCATCGGGAACAGGTTCTAGTGTCTCGGGGTCAACAATCTCTACAATGTAGTAGTCCTCCCAGAAGTGCATACCATTTTGTTCGGGACATTCGAAACCGACACCGGGGCCACACATCTCCGACATACCGAAGGAGTTGTAGGCTTTTACACCCATCATGTCTTCAATACGCTTACGCTGCTCCTCACTGTGAGGTTCTGCACCAATAGCAAGTACCTTCAATTTGGTATCCTTGCGTGGGTCAACGCCTTCCTCTTTCATTACCTCATAGAGACGAGTAACGTACGAAGGAACTGCGTGTATTGCTGTTGTACCAAAGTCTTTGATGAATTTAATCTGACGCAGTGAGTTACCTGCGGCAGCTGGAACAGTCAACATTCCCAGCTTCTCGGCACCATACTGGAAACCAAGACCACCAGTAAACATTCCATAACCGCTGGAGTTCTGGAACACGTCGTCGGGGCGCAGACCCACCATCCAGAGGTTGCGAGCTACCTGATTGGCCCACTCATCGAGGTCCTTCTTAGTGTGCAGAATAACGGTGGGGTTACCAGTTGTTCCACTTGAAGAATGCAGACGTACGCAATCCTTCATAGGAACGCAGGACATACCAAAAGGATATGTATCTCGCAGATCCTGTTTTGTAGTGAAAGGAAGCTTACGAACGTCGTCCAATGTCTTGATGTCGTCAGGTGTAATGCCTGCTTCCGCAAATTTCTTTCGATAGAATTCGTTGTTCATGCAGTGACGTACAGTCGCCTGCAGTCGTTCGAGTTGGAGCGCCTCAATCTGCTCCCTCGACATGGTTTCGATTTCAGGATTGAAATAATTTGAATACATTATTTTATAATTTACGATTGTCTATTACATGTGCACTCTTGCCTTGACTGCGTTCGATGGTGCCGGGGGCTTTCAGTTGAACCTTGGCGGCGATGCTTAGAACACTCTTTAACTTGGCAGCCAGTTTCTTCTCCAACTGATCCACTGCGGCAGGAGTATCGAATACGCCAGTGAAATACTCCTGACGTATTTCCACCTGAACCTGCAAGGTGTCGAGATTGTTGACGCGGTCCACGACAAGCATATAGCGCGGTGCGAACTCGGGCATACTGAGTACTACACTCTCTACTTGAGACGGGAACACGTTGATACCACGAATAATGAGCATGTCGTCGCTGCGACCTTCTATTCGTCCCATTCTAACGTTGGTACGTCCGCAGTCACATGTGCCGGGCATCAGCGAGCATAGGTCGCGAGTGCGATAACGAAGCACAGGCATACCCTCCTTGGTCAGTGTGGTGAATACCAGTTCACCTGTCTGTCCCAATGGCAGCGGTTCTAATGTTGACGGGTCGATTATTTCTGGGAAGAAATGGTCCTCATTAATGTGCGATCCATGTTGCATTTCGCATTCATAACTTACGCTTGGTCCCATCACTTCGGACAGGCCATAGATGTTATAGCCTTTCAAACCTAAGTGCTCTTCTATCTCCTTGCGCATATTTTCAGTCCAAGGCTCAGCACCAAATGCTCCCACGCGAAGCTTGATATCCTCCTTGTGAATACCCAATTTTTCCATAGTCTCTGCCAGATAAAGGGCATAGGAAGGGGTGCAGGCAAGACCGGTGATTCCGAGGTCGCGAATCAGTTTTAGATGCTTCTCCGTATTTCCGGTTCCGGCAGGAATAACGGATGCACCTAAATGTTCCACGCCATAGTGGGCACCTAAACCACCAGTAAACAAACCATAGCCGTATGCTACAGAGAAAATGTCGTCACGTGTCACTCCGAAAGCTGTCAGACAACGAGCCATACATTCGCTCCATACTCCGATGTCCTTACGGGTATAACCCACGATTGTCGGTTTTCCAGTAGTGCCGCTCGAAGCATGAATACGTATAATCTCGCTCTGCGGAGCAGCTTGCAAGCCGAAGGGATAGTTATCACGAAGGTCCTGCTTTGTGGTAAAGGGCAGTTTCGTGATGTCCTCTATGGTTTGAATGTCATCGGGACGAATATCCAGTTCCTGCAACTTGTGGCGATAGAAAGGTACGTTGTGGTAAACGTATTCCACAATTTTGTGTAAGCGTTTGCCTTGCAGTGCGCTCCTTTCGTCGCGACTCATGCATTCTTTATTGGGGTTCCAAATCATGATTTTTGGTTATTTTGGTTTTGTCCCATGCAAATGTACTATAAAATCTGCTTTCGGACAAGTATTTATATCTTGAACTTCTTGAACTCTTAAACTATTTCTTGTAGCACTGGAACATGCGGTCAACATCAGCAACCGGCATCTTTGGGGTAAAAAGACTTACCAGCAATACTACTGGGAAACCGCCCAACATGGCAACGGCACCGCAATTAATGGGGCTGAATGGATTGCCCATGAGCATGTTTACAACAGTGATGCCAACGCCCCAGATGAAGCAGGCCCACACCGAAGCTGTAGTAGCTTTGCGCCAGTAAAGCCCAAGCATGAATGGAGCCAGGAAGGCACCTGCTAGAGCGCCCCATGAGATACCCATCAACTGTGCAATGAAGGTTGGGGGATTCAGGGCTATCATCAACGAAATGACAATAAAGAATACAATGAGTACGCGCATTACTACGACCTTGCGACGTTCTACCTTTTCAGACACGTCTGCATCGATTTCACCATCTTGCACCTCACCAGGTATGGATTTCTTATCGCGATAGATAAGGTCGAGAGTCATTGTCGAACTTGAGGTGAGTACCAGTGAAGCCAAGGTTGACATCGAGGCGGAGAGAACCAAAAGTACCACAAGAGCTATGAGGGCTGGTGATAACTGAACCAACATAGCTGGTACGATAGAGTCGAACGCAATCTTGCCATTCTCGGCAATTACGGGGTCATAAAGACGACCGAAACCTCCAAGAAAGTAACAACCTCCGGCAACCACGAAAGCAAATATTGTGGAGATGATAGTTCCACGACGTATTGCACGCTCATCGGTAATGCTATAGAACTTGCCAACCATCTGGGGCAGACCCATTGTTCCCAATGATGTCAGTATCACAACACCCAACAGTCCCCATGGGTCAGGACCAAACCATGAAGCAAAGACTCCGGTCTGCCCATCATCACCGGGCATTGTTGCTAATTTATTTACAGCCTCCATAAGTCCACCCTGAGAAGCCAATACGGCAACGATGACGGCAACAATGCCGAAGAGCATGATGATACCTTGGATGAAGTCGTTCATGGCTGTGGCCTTGTAACCGCCAAGTATTACATATACGGCTGTAAGCATAGCCATAATAACAACACAATATTCGTATGGAATGCCGAAGCCCATCTCGAAGAGAGTGGATATTCCTTTGTAAACACCGGCGGTGTAAGGAATGAGGAACACGAAGGCAATAACTGATGCAACGACGCGCAGACCTTGGCTATTGAAACGTGTACCAAAGAAGTCGGGCATGGTGCGGCTCTCGATGTGTTGAGTCATCAGTTTTGTACGCTTGCCCAAAAGAAGCCAAGCTAGTAGAGAACCAATGACAGCGTTTCCGATACCAATCCATGTGGATGATAGTCCGTATTTCCATCCGAACTGTCCTGCATAGCCCACGAATACTACGGCCGAGAAGTAACTGGTGCCAAAGGCAAATGCTGTGAGCCATGGACCAACTGAACGACCGCCCAGCACGAAACCATCAACGCTGGCGGCTTGTTTGCGACTGTATAGGCCAACACCAATCATGATGGCCAAGAATATAATTGTTAAGAGAACTTTTATAAACATATTCTATAATTAATTAAATCTTACTTGCAGTTGACACATGAGGGCATGATTGTTTCCGTGTATGAATTGCGTTGTTGCCGCGTCTGATTTACCTGTAATATAGGCACTCTTGTAAACATATTGTAATTGCACGCGGCATTTCTTGTAGAACCAATACTGTAGTCCGGCAATGGCTTTGTGCTGGTCACGGCCTAATGAGGTGTTGAAGTTGAAATAGTCGTATGAACCTACAAATTCAAGGTCGGGACGACCAAGGGGAACAGAACCAGTTATATAGCCGCCTCTGCTTACAGTCGGACCGTCGTAACCTTCAAGGTATTCGCCATGTAGTTTCACTTTCTTGCACTTATAATCAAAGCCTGCTGTCCAACGGTGACGTTTATAGTTCTCTCCAGGTGCAATGGCTGGATTGTAAACAGAAACACCTGCAGGAGTAAGAGCATTTCCTTGGGCTAGGATGCTGTGTCCTTGTCCGATTTGCCCTGTAGCAACAAGATTCAACCCTTTTATGGGGCGATATTCTATGCGTGCAATCACGTCCTTAAAGCGATTGCCGTCTTTTTTATTAATACCCTGTCCGTTCATCACTTGCAGCTCGTAGCGCAGCTTGGCATTGTTAGTCTCACCAAACAGTGCAAGTCCCAGGTCACGACCATATTGAACACCCATCAGAGGGTCGCTGCCGCATCCTGTTAGGTATGTAACGCCTTCGGAATAAACATCTATGGCTTCCATAGAGGTGGGGGAGAGGGGATTCTCGAGAGATAGACCATTCTTGAATTGACCTAAACGAATGGTAAGTGCATTGTTCTTGGTAACTCTAAAGTCTGTATAAAATTCCTGTACGACACTCGAGAAATCGTGCATGAATAGGAAGGACCAGCGGTCGTTGATTTGGGCATTCGCCCAGAAGAGAATACGTTTGAGCTCAAAGGTGTTCTGACTTTTACCGTCTTGTTGGGTAAAATTGTAACCCCCTTGTGCGTATCCGTGCAGTTGAATGCGTTCGGTGAGTTCCTGTACCCATTTTTTGTCGAGAAAGGTGGAATCCTTTCCCTTCTTAGATTGTCCCATTGCTGCAGTGCTGCTGAATATTGCTAAGGCAACGGCCAGCGTAGCTTTTGCAAAGATTTTCTTTTCCATAATATATTATTATTTGTTGTTTGCCTCGAATATTGTCATTCGCTCCTCCAATTGGTCATACTGATGGTCTTCGATGAACGAGGTGCAGACGCGCAGACCTTCCTGATGAGAGCCTGTGGTGATAAGGCAGATTGCGCTAACACCATAGTACATAAGTTCGCGTGCAAGTTGCCCGCTGGTCATGCCAGGATAGCCGATAGTAAAGTAGAATCCATCAGCAACTGGCTGGTCTCCATCTTTGTCGTAAACAACATAGAAGCCGTGACGTAAGAATATTTCTTTCAGTTTCTTAGCTCTGTCTCCATAAATCTTTACTTCATCGCGGAAACGATACTCTCCATCACAGGCAGCACGGAACATTTCTGCCAGCGCATATTGGGCTGAATGACTTGTTCCGCTACTGAGAGCGTAGAGCATTCGAGTGGAGAATACTAAACCGAAAGGCAGTCCCTCATAACGAGCAGCTAAGTCATCGTAGTGACGATGGAACAGTTTGTCGCTGATGCATACCACGCCAATTCGTTCTCCTGCATAAGAGAATGCCTTGGAGCCACTGATGAGCAACATATAATTGTCGGTGTAACGAGCTACGGTGGGTTGATAAGGAGCTTCAAATGGAACACTCAGGTCCTGACGGAAGTCCATAGCGAAGTAAGCCAAATCCTCCATGATGATAGTATCGTACTTTGTTGCCAGTTCGCCGATTGTCTGCAGCTCGCTCTCGGTCAGACATACCCAGGATGGGTTATTGGGGTTCGAATAGACTATTGCACAGATGTTACCATTCTTAAGGTAGCTTTCCAACTTCGGTCCAAGTTTTTCACCACGGAAATCATATACATCGAATGTCTCGTATTTAACACCTTGCACCTGTAGCTGCATCTTTTGTACAGGAAAACCTGGGTCGATGAATAAAACCGTGTCTTTCTTTTTGTCGGCTTGTGAGCATGTAAGGAACGAAGCATAGGTGCCTTGCATGGAACCTGTAACGGGAACACAACCCTCAGCGGCGATATCCACGCCTATGAATGCCTTCACAAAGCGTGAGGCTTGTCGCTTTAGTTCGGGATAACCTTGAATGTCGGGGTACGAATGAGCAATGCCGTCCTGCAACGCTTTGATTTGAGCATCAACACCAACCTTTGCGGCTGGTAGGCCGGGAATACCCATCTCCATCTTTATGAACTCCACACCGCTTTCCTTCTCCGACATTGCTGCCACCTGTTTAACTTCGCGGATGGTGGCTTTGGCAAAGTCTTGAATGCCCATTTTGGCAATCAATCCGTCCACCAAAGCTTTATCTATAGGTGTTCTCATAATCCTTAAATCTTAACCCTTAATTCTTAATTAGAATGTCCTAATGCCAAAGCCTTAATGTTTGCATCAACTACAGCTTCGCCTTTACGAGCAAAGACGCGACGTATGGCAGCCTCCAACTTGTTGTATTCAATGCCCAGAGCCTTCTGAGCGGCACCAAGCAGAATTACGTTTGCAGAGCGGGGGATGCCGTTGTCCTTTGCCAACTGTTCAATGTCTATGGTAACGACATGTGGCAGTTTATTTAACTCTGCTTTAATATTCTCAATATCAGGATAATTTGGAATGTTTACGAAAGGTGCACTTGAAGTGATAATCCAACCTTCTTTATTCAAGTAAGGCAAGTAGCGCAGGGCTTCCATAGGCTCCATTGAGATGATGACATCGGCACCGCCAAGAGGTATAAGATCGCTGGCGATAGGGTTACTTGATATGCGCAGGTTCGACTGCACATCACCTCCGCGCTGACTCATTCCGTGAACCTCGGCCTGCTTAATATATAGGTTTTCATTCATGGCGGCTTCGCCAATGATGGTGGCAATAGAGAGGATTCCTTGTCCTCCTACACCACATAATATTATATCAGTTTTCATAATTGACAATTAAAGATTAATTGTTCTGTTTGCGTTCTTTTGCGTGACGTTTGAATGTCTGTATGCACTCGCGACGAGGAATGATAACAGATACACCGTGATAGTTAATCTCATCTCGGATAATCTGCGTTATCTCAGGCATGTTCTTGGGTAAGGGTACTACAACGTGCAGATGCTCTTCGCTTACACCCAATCCACGACAGATAGCTTCAAACTTATTGGTGCCTGCACTATCCTGTCCGCCAGTCATGGCTGTTGTCAGGTTATCGCTTATGATTACTGTGATGTCTGCATTCTCGTTGACTGCATCCAACAAGCCAGTCATACCCGAATGAGTGAAGGTGGAGTCGCCGATGATGGCTACGGCAGGCCACTGACCGGCATCCGATGCACCCTTAGCCATAGTGATGCTGGCGCCCATGTCCACGCAGGAATGAATAGCACGATATGGAGGCAGGAATCCCAGTGTGTAGCAACCAATATCGCCGAACACGCGAGGATTATCATACTCTTTTAACACCTCGTTGAGAGCCGTATAGACATCGCGATGTCCGCAGCCTTGACAGAGCTGGGGCGGCCTTGCCACCACGAGTTGAGGGGTGAGAGTTCTTTCTGAGGAAAGCGAACAAGTTCGAGCGGAGAGTTGAGTGTTAAGACCTAATTCTTCATTCTTCACTCTTAATTCTTCATTTAGCGCAGATGCTACGCAATCAGGAGTCAGTTCTCCTGTGCGGGGAAGTTCGCCTGTCAGGCGACCAAGTATGTTTTGGCTCTCGAAGACACCGCGAACCTGTTCCTCAATGAACGGCTGACCTTCTTCAACCACTATTACCTTCTCACAGTTGTCAAGCAATTGGCGTACCAACTTCTTGGGCAGGGGATATTGGCTGATTTTTAAGAGGCCTACCCCCGTCCCCTCCCCAAAGGAGGGGAGAGATTCCTTCACATAGTTATAAGCAATACCGCTTGCTATGATGCCTAGAGGTGTCTTAGCTCCCTTCCCTTGGGGAAGGGCTGGGGTTAGGCTATTGTAGGGAGAGTTGGCTGCATCCTCTTCCAGTTGTATCTGCTGCTTTGTAACTATATCGTTGCGACGACGTGCATTGGCAGGCAGAAGCACCCAATTGGCTGCGGCAGCATTATAGTTCAGTTCGTTTTGCTGACGGGGAACGTCTTTGCACTCCACTACGGCACGAGAATGAGCCATTCGGGTTGTTACGCGCATCAGTACGGGCAGACATTGCTTCTCGCTGTAGTCGAATGCTGCCTCCATCATATCGTAGGCTTCTTGCTGGCTGGAGGGCTCGAATGTAGGAATCATGGCGAATTTGCCATAGAAACGGCTGTCCTGTTCGTCCTGACTTGAGTGCATCGATGGGTCGTCGGCCACCAGTACAACTACACCACCATTCACGCCTGTCATACCACTATTAACAAATGGGTCGGCACAAACATTCAAACCTACATGCTTCATACATACCAAAGCACGTTTGCCCATAAACGACATACCCAGTGCTGCCTCCATAGCAGTCTTCTCGTTGGTGCACCAACGACTGTGAACCTTGCGCTCTTTAGCAATCGGATTAGACTGAATGAATTCAGTAATCTCTGTAGAGGGCGTTCCAGGGTATGCATACACTCCTGAGAGACCTGCATGCAACGCTCCCAGCGCTATGGCCTCATCGCCCAATAATAGTCTTTTCTCCATAGTAATTTTATGTGATTTCTTTCTTTTTACCCTATATAGTTGGCGAAATTACGAAAAAGCGAGCGTAATTCCAAAATATATAGCATTAAAATGCAAAATAATCATCATAGCCAGTCATAGGCTCGTCTCGTTGATGTAGTTCTTTGTTATCATATCATAGTGCAGCGCCTCCAGTTCTTCAAGTGTGAGGTTGTTCACTGCATGTTCTATTCTCTTTATTAACTCTTCTCTGCGATATTCGTCAGAAAAGCTATATCTCTTGTTGAAATCCATATATTGTTATTTCTCTATGTAATCAAACAAGTTGATGGTTCCGGCTTCCTCCTGAATACTGAGAGATGGTACTTTCTCCACAATTCGTGTAGCGCCTGTTGTCTTATCAACAAAGAAATGCACGAAGGCTCCGGTATAGCTGCGGAATACCACTTGATAGGCAGAGTCCGTCTCTTCGCCCATCTGTAGATACATGATGCCAGGATTGTCCTTTGCTACATTCCAGTCATATTCTTTATGACAATAGTTGCTCACGCCCTCTAAAGCCATTTCTTCCGTAATTATGCTTTTCGATGTGTTTGAACCACATGAGCACAAAAGCAAAGCTGCTATTATTGTATGAAGGAAGGTACTTCGTTTCATTGCGATGCAAAGATACTTCTTTTTTCCCATTCAAAAGCCATCATTGCAAGGTAAAATCCATTTATAGAGGGTTTCTGCAAGCAAGCGAAGGGTTTAAACCGTTTTATAAAGCAAACTTCGTAGGTTCAAGGTGCAAACCTCGTAGGTTCATGATGCAAACACCGGAGGTATTAGGAGCTTATTAAATTTCATGACTTGGAATATTCGTTCCGTGCCTTGGAATATTCATTCCGTGTCATGGAACAATCATTCCAAGCCTTGGAACAAACTATGCAATATAGTGATAGTGCCTTCAATCGTTGTAGTTCTTATTCAAAGCAGGTTGATTTTATAGATGTTTCGCAAAAAGACTATAGATGTTTCGTCAGAAGACTATAGATGTTTTGAGAAAAGACTAGTAATGTGTGGCACGATGCATTACTAATGCGTGAGGCGAAGCTTACTAATGCTTGAAGCGAGGCATTATATTCTTAATAAAGCATAAATGATTTGGCAAATCGCCCGATTTGCATTATCTTTGCAGCCGCAAAAGCGAAAAGCTATACATTGTTTATAAATATATGAAGAAAAAACTGGTTTTATTTTTGTCATTTGTTGTAATGACATTAGGGATGATGGCTGTGCCTGCAAAGCGCGGCTTGTGGAAGAATTTGAAGCTGGCAGACGGCACTGAGGTGCGTGCACAGCTTGTGGGTGACGAACACGGACATTATTGGGTGGACAATGATGGGAAGACTTATCTTGAGAATGAGGAAGACGTGTTCCAGAAGGTTGATGCTGAGGTTATCAAATCTAAGGCTAAGGCACACCGACAGAAGGCAAATGCCTTGCATACAAAGCGATTGGCTCCTCGCAAAGTCGGCGAAGTGGGCAGTTATATCGGTCAGAAGAAGGGTATCATCATTCTAGTAAACTTTTCCAATGTTTCTTTCAACACCACCAATGCCTATTTCAAGCGTGTGGTAAATGAAGAGAACTTCTCTGACGGAGATTTCAAGGGTTCGATGTACGACTATTTCAAGGCTCAGAGCGATGGTAAGTTCGAACTGAAATTTGATGTTGTAGGTCCTGTAAAGGTTTCAAAGACACAGTCCTACTATGGTAAGAACGATAGCGAAGGCAACGATATGTACCCTGGTACGATGGTTATCGAGGCTCTGAAACTGGCAGACAGTCAGGTGAACTATGCCGACTATGACTGGGACGGTGACGGATATGTAGATCAGGTGTATGTAGTGTATGCCGGTAAGGGTGAGGCCGATGGTGGCGCTTCCTCTACAATATGGCCACATGCCTATACTCTTGCGGAAGCAAAGAGATATGGTGACGGAAGCGGTGTGCAGACACTTGACGGAGTGAAGATTGACACATACGCCTGCGGAGCAGAGCTTAATGGTCAGACTGGAGATTTGGCAGGTATTGGAACCATGTGCCACGAGTTCAGTCACTGTCTGGGCTATCCCGACTTCTACGATACCGACTACAGTGGCGGTCAGGGTATGTTCGAGTGGGACCTTATGGATAGCGGTTCGTATAACGACGATGGCTATCGTCCGGCAGGCTATACCAGTTATGAGCGCTGGGTGGCAGGTTGGCGCGAACCAATAGAACTGACAACAACAACCGAAGTGAATGACCTGAAGGCTACGGAACTGGGTGGCGAGAGCTACATCATATATAATAAGGGTAACCAAAACGAGTACTACCTGCTGGAGAACCGTCAGAAGACAGGATGGGACACTGCTATTCCCGGTAAAGGCCTGCTCATTATCCATGTTGACTACAACGCTACCATCTGGAACAACAATACCCCGAATGATGACCCCAGCCATCAGCGTATGACGTGGATTGCTGCCGATAATAAGTACCAGTATGAAACTTATCAAGGCACGAAATATTATACCACAACTGGTGCTGCCAACGACCCGTTCCCCTATGGCACTAAGAACGCGTTCGACAAGACCACGACTCCGGCTGCCAAGTTCTACAACAAGAATATTGATGGAACATACTATATGGATTCATCCATCCAGAATATCAAACGCAATACCGACGGCACTGTTTCATTTAAATTTATTGCGGCTGAGGGTGAAGACCCCGATCCTGTTGATCCTGATCCTGTTGACCCCGATCCAGTTGACCCCGACCCAGTAGATCCTGATGTACCAGTTGGTGACGTTGTTTTCTATGAGTCGTTCGATAACTGTGCCAGTGATGGTGGCAACGATGGAGTATGGAACGCTATCACATCTCAGAAGACCTTAGCATCTGACAACAATGGTTGGGAATCAGAGAAAGGATTTGCCGCAAACAAGTGCGCCCGCTTTGGCACGAGCGGCACTATGGGTAATTCAACAACACCTTCTTTCACTTTGAACGGTGAGGCAACGCTGTCTTTCAAGGCTGGTGCATGGAATGGTAAGAGCGAAGCTGTAGAGATTGGCCTTAGTGCTACAGGTGGTTCTCTTGATGTATCTACAATAACCCTTGTTAAAGGCGAATGGCGCGATTACAAGGTGAACGTTAATGGCAATGGTTCAATGAAAATCAGTTTTAATGCTTTAACCTCAAATAAGCCAAACCGTTTCTTCCTTGATGAGGTAAAGGTTGTGAAGGTTACAACAGACGGCATTAATGGAATTGATAATGGACAATTGACAATTGATAATGGACAATGGTATGATTTGCAGGGACGTAAGGTGATGAAACCCACTCGCGGTCTGTATATTGTCAACGGCAAGAAGGTTGTGCTCCGATAAAGAGCATACCCTTTACGCTTTCTGCCTATATTCCAGTAACGACAATCAGCGCCATCAAAGATATAAAGATTCTTTTCATGATGTTTTAAGGTCTTATGCTGTTAAAAAAACCGTGAACTAAACATTATAGTCCACGGTTTTGTGTAATAGGTTACGACAAATTAATTCTTCTTGGTTTTCTTGTCAGACTCCTTTGGAATGCGGCTCTTGCCAATGGGGTAGTTGATACCTACGCATACATCGTAGTTGCTCCTGAGGGGAATACCCTGCTTGCTGAGCTTACCGATGCAATGGTCGGAACCGAGGAAGAGGTTGAAGCCACGGGGATGGAAGTTGATAATCCAACCTACGTTGGCACCAAGTGTACCTACACCGGCGTTAGCGCTGACTTCGAACATCTTGGCAGGACTTACTGTAACTGCCAGACGCTCTTCGTTCCAACTGTAGTTGCCTTGAATGCGAGTGGTGCTCAACAGACCGAACTTCAGGTGACGATAGGTGGGCAGAGCATACTCTACAGCTACGTTTACAGTAGCACCCAGAGGTGTTGCCTTGCTGGTCTTACCACCATCCTGCAGACGGTACATATCGGACAGACGGTCCTGAATCTTATCTTTTTCGTCGTCCATTTTGTTACCATTACCACCCTTAACCTTGATGTCGTTGAAGCCGTCGAATACGAACTCCTCACCATTGTTCTCTGCAATGGAAACATTCTTCCATTTGATGAAACCGAGGTCGAGGACACTGGCACTAACCTTCAGGCCTTTTACGTCGAACTGCTTCTCGAGGTCCCATTCAACACCGAGGTCGAATGCAGCACCGAAACCATTGATGCTTGGGTTCTTGACATCAATATTGTCGAAGTCAATCTGCTGGTATTGCTTTGTTGGGTCATTCTTGTATGTCTTTGTTTCCATTTCGCCCCAGGTGAAGCCCTTGACGCCAGCTTCGACAGTAGCATTGGCAGCTGCTACCCATTGGTCGGGATTGGTCAGGTTAAGGCTCAAGTTGTCCATCTTCATCTTAGCATAACCACCACCAACGAGGAACTTAAACTTACCACCGAGGCGCCATGCTTTATTGATTTGATGGCTATGTCCGAGACCTACTTCGCCCCATGCCATTGCTGTTGCGCCGAAGTTACTGATGTTGTAGTTCTTGTTGGTGAGATTCTTTGTAAGGTCGAACAACTCATAGGGGATGTTTGCACCTACGTTGGCACGCACACCAATATTAATGGTGTTGTAACCCTTCCATGCGTGGAAGCCTACATTGATGAGGTCGAATCGTACGTCGCTGAGTATTTTGTTGTTCTTGTCGAAACCGCTCAATGCCTCACTTGTTGAGATGCTGGGGTGGAGGTATGTTACCAAACCGCTACCATTGGGGTTCTTATAGAGAACGTCGGGAATGCTGAGATTACCCTTAACACCTGCATTGACATTACTGAGAGGAAAACCGAAGTATCCCTTCCTGTCGTACTCTTTTGCAGGGTTCAACTCATGTCCTTGTGCGAATCCGTCAAGGAAATATGCACTGCTCAGGTTTTGGGCATTGGCGTTGCCAGCGCTGAATATCATCGCAACTGCCAACATGTATTTAATTGTCTTTTTCATATCTGTAACGTATTAAATGGTTTTAGTTGGCATCATATACTATATTACCCTTAATGGATACTCTCAAATCATTCAAGATGATGTAGGCATCCTGAGGCATAGCCATAACCTTACCGTCGTAGTTGCTAATGCCCTTGATTTCAGCCTTGTATTTTACACCATCCAATTTCTTGACGCCCTTTTTATCATTACCAGCCAGTACATCATTAATTGTGTAACCAGGTGCAGGCTTGAAGACGAATTTCACATCTTGATTTTTAGCCATTGCTTTTACATCAATAGAAGTAACGATAAGTTGGTTGATTGTGCTCTTGTCCTCAGCAATAGGCACTAATGTCAGTACGATGTCTGCAGGCATGTTACTGATAGCCTTGGCAGAGAAGTTGAGGGAGTCTAAGTCCAAATCTTCCAAATCCTCAAGGTCCTCAGCCCAACCTGTTTCTTCGTCATCATATACGAGAGTGAAATTAGATCCTAACTTCATAGGAGCAAATACCTTATATTCGATATCAACATCGTATTCTTTCGTAATATCAACGAATTTGGTCTTTGTATCTAACTTCACGGGTGAAACTTCAATTTTCACTTCATCGGGAATCTTTTCGATAAGTGCTTTTACAGAGCCGGATTGCAGTTCAATTCTCTTGACATTAGCATACTCGGGATATTTTGCAACCAATATAGCTTTGTCTTCTGCTGAGAGTTCCTTGTCGGCAATGTAGAAGTAGTTGGCTACAGAATTCCCCAGAATATTATCAATCTTCTTGGTAACTGCTATCTGTGTACCAGATTCTGTGGTGGCAGTTAATTTCAGTGAATTAATCTCAACGGGGATGTTGATGCCCTGCTTTGCGCACAATAACAGAATGGGATTGTCGAGATCGAGGTTTACAGATGGGTCATCGAGGAAGTCGGGCATATCATCGAGCTTGAGGGGGGCTATGTCACCAATCTCGTGTTGCAACTTACCCTTGAAGTTCTTCAGGACTATACCCTGTGTTCCAAAATCGGCATTACCTGTGAATGTGATGAAGGTAGGCATGATAGGTAACAGGGTGACACCATCACCATTATTGTATACTTCTGCTATCTTTTCTGAACTCAGGCTGCTTAGGTATGTTTGCAGTTTAGCCTCATCTATATCTTTGGTACCCATCTCGAATATACCACCAACTTCAAATACACCACCAAAGCTAACTTTGTGAGTAGCGGGATCAAACTTTAAGCTCTGATTGTCCTTTACTGCACCATCTATTGTAATAGTTAATGTGATGTCTTTATTTGTATCTACATACTGACCGTTGGCGTCTGTCAAAGGAAGTACATTACTTGTGATATTGCTGCTTGAGCTTATAGTTTTAAGTTCTCCATCTTGATATGCCTTCAATGTGAAATTCTTAAGTTTCAATGCAGTTGGCACAGTTAAGCTTAGGTCTGTCAGCTTCAACTTCGGCATCCAATTGGTAAAGCCAGTGGTACGCATGTTGATGGTAAGCTTAGTGTTTTCCTTAAAACTTACTTCAACAATCTCAATTACGTCGCTATTGATCTCAGCCTTAGATTTATCGTTGTCGGCATCAATTATATTTTGTGCAGAACCTGCTGTGATTTCGTAATGGAAATCTTGATTGATTTTATCGAGGTCAAAAGTGAAAGGAATCTTTCCGCCACCCATAGGATTGTCAATCTGAATTGTTATATTACGTGCTTTTCTACGGGGAGCACTGCTGCCTCCACCCATCAGTTCTTTCAGGTTAACAATTGTTTCAATATCCCCAATTTGGGGGTTGATTTTAACTTCCTCGATTTTGATTGGAGCGATGTCGGCTTCTCCATCCTGAATGATAGCGAAGATGCTGTCTTCGCTGCCAGCTATACCATCGCTAACAAACTGAACTACACCATCGGGCTCGAGGTCCATGACGTTGCGAAGACGGATGGTGTCGAGACTTCCGACACGAACTGTCAAATCGGTGTTAACGCTGACAGTCTTGTCAATGTTGTCTAAATCGTAGTCCTTGTCGAAACAAGATTGCAGGGCGAAGGTTGCTGCAACCAGCCCCAGCAGGGTAAGGGTTTTCTTAATCATAACTCTTATGTTTTGGTTATTGTTTAATCGTTATTAGTCTTGCAAAGGCATTCTCTGAACAATCTCCCAGCCAATGGCGCTGGCTCCGAGAACGGCAGCTTTGGCATCATCGAGCTGACTGAGCAGAATCTTAGCCTTTCCCTTATATATCTTCAGCACGTTCTCGTCGTAAGCACGACGGATGGGTTCCATGATAAGGTCGCCAGCCTTACTCAGTCCTCCGAAGAAGATGAAGGCTTCGGGGCTGTTGATACATGCGAAGTCGGCACATGCTTCACCAAGAATACGACCTGTATATTCGAATATCTCAAGAGCTACAGGGTCGCCCTGACGTGCAGCAAGTGTTATTGCCAGTCCGTCAACTTGGTCGATAGGGGTGTTTCGTAAAACTGTTGGCTTATCTGTTGTCTCCAGAACTTCGCGAGCTGTGCGTGCAATGCCTGTGGCTGAGCAATAGGTCTCAAGGCAGCCTTTTCTTCCACAGCCGCATTGGCGTCCGCCTTTCTCTACGATAACGTGTCCCAGCTCGCCAGCCATACCATCGCTTCCATATACCATCTGACCGTTTACAACAATGCCGCTGCCTACGCCCGTTCCCAGGGTAATCATGATGAAATTCTTCATGCCGCGAGCTGCGCCATATTGCATTTCACCCATTGCTGCTGCGTTGGCATCGTTTGTCAGAGCTACGGGCAGTCCGTCAAGAGCGTCGCTGAACATCTTTGCCAAGGGCACTACATCGTGAGCCCAAGCAAGATTGGGAGCGAACTCTATGCATCCATTGTAATAGTTGCCGTTGGGAGCACCGATACCCATAGCACGTATCTTTCCCATACCGCCAACTTGGTCTATAATCTTGCGTAGTTCAACCACACAGTCGTCAACATACTGCTGTGCGTTGTCGTTATGTCCGCGAGTCTTGACAGAGGTCTCTGCTACAACATTTGCATTAGCATCTACAATGCCGAATACAGAATTTGTTCCGCCAAGGTCGAGGCCTATAACGTAAGGTTTTGTGTTTTCACTCATTATATTTATATATTTAGATATAGGTTACAGCCACAAAGTTAAGGTTTTTTTCAATTCTCACACTATTATTCGTTAAAAAAGTATAAACAAATTTAGAATTATGCTCATTTTCGTGTTATGTGACATAAAAAAAGCCCCATAGCCGTGCGACTATGGAGCATTCCTAAGTATATGTAATTGATATTACTTACACTCTGTTGCTGTTTGCTCAACGGGCAGACAACGCTTGTAGTTTTCGATATAGCGGTTGAAACCTGCCACATCTTCAGCGGTCGGACGAACCTCAATACCTGTGTTACCTGCAAAAACAACTTGGTCGAGATAGTCGGCAAGGCTGAGATTGTCGCTGTTGTTTACCACATAGGCTGCCAACAGGGCAATACCCCAGGCGCCACCTTCGCCTGCAGTTTCCATAACTGAGATGGGGGAGTTGAGGGCTGCTGCAAGCATACGCTGACCAACCTGTGGAGTGGTGAAGTAGCCACCGTGACCCATGATGCGGTCAACACGGATGCGCTCTTCGTTGAACAGAATGTCGTTACCCAGTTTCAGCACACCGATGGCACCGTAGAGGTGAGCACGCATGAAGTTGGCAAGATTGAACTTGTCTGTTGCAGAACGTACGAAGAGGGGACGTCCGTCCATCAGTCCTGCTACGGGCTCACCAGAGAAGTAGTTGTAGGAGATGATGCCGCCGCAGTCGGGATCGCCCTTGGCTGCAATGTTGAACAATGTGCCGTAGAGGTCGCTTGTATCCTGCTTCACGCCCAGCAGTTGCTGATATTCCTTGAAGATATTCACCCAAGCATTGATGTCGCTGGTGCAGTTGTTGCAATGTACCATAGCCACGAGCGAACCGTCGGGAGTGGTAACCATATCAATCATCTCGTAGGGCTTAGAGAGCTCCTTCTCCAGCACAATCATTGAGAATGAAGAGGTACCTGCCGATACGTTACCTGTGCGCTGACGAACAGCATTCGTAGCAACCATACCTGTGCCTGCATCGCCTTCTGGAGGACAAACGGGAATACCGGGCTTCAGGTGACCGCTGACGTCGAGTTTCAAAGCACCTTCGGGAGAGAGGAAACCTGCATTCTCACCGGCATTCAGCGACTTAGGCAGAATGTCGAGTAGCTTCCAAGAGAAACCCCTGGGAGCAATCAGTTCGTCGAACTTGCGCACCATCTCTGCATCGTAGGTCTTGGTCTTGGGATCAACAGGAATCATACCTGATGCATCGCCAACACCTAGAACAAACTGACCGGTAACCTGCCAGTGAACGTAGCCTGCCAGAGTGGTCAGATACTTGATGCTGGGCACGTGTTCCTCGTTGTCGAGTATTGCCTCGTAGAGATGGCTGATGCTCCAACGCAGGGGAATGTTGTAGTTGAACAGTTCACTCAATTCGGCTGCAGCCTTACCGGTATTGGTGTTTCTCCAAGTACGGAAGGGAACCAGAATCTCCTGCTTCTCGTCGAATGCCATATAGCCATGCATCATGGCACTGAAACCGATGGCTCCAAGCATCTCTATCTCACAGTCATACTGCTTCATCACGTTCTTGCGCAAGTCGGCATAGCAGTCCTGCAGACCATACCAGATGGCTTCCGTGCTGTAGGTCCACAGACCGTCAACGAGCTGGTTTTCCCATGTGTGACTTCCTTGTGCGATGGGCTTGTTCTCCTGGTCAATGAGAACGGCCTTGATACGTGTTGAACCAAATTCAATACCAAGAATGGCTTTGCCTGACTCAATAACTTGTTTTGCTGTCATAGTTTATTATGTTTTAAGGTTAGTCTGATTGCAAATGTAGCAATTTTTCCTCCAACACCAAAATAAATCTCTCAAATTTTATAATTTATTGTATTGGGGTGAGTGGATATATGATATTGACGATGAGGATGTTGGCGGCAAGGATGATGATATTCATCAAAAGACCTATGCGCATGAAGTCGCTGAAATGGTAACCGCCGGGATTGTACACCAGCATGTGGGTAGGCGACCCGATAGGTGTAGCAAAACTGCTGCTTACACTAATCATTAGAGCAATGAGGAAGGGGTAGGGCTCGTAACCAAGTTTCTCTGCTGCCTCATACATTATGGGGAAGAACATCGCACCGGCAGCCGTGTTTGAAATGAACTCTGTGATGAAAGTTCCTACAAAGCAAATGGCTGTCATTACTACAATCGGATTGGTGCCACATACATCGAGAATGCCTAATGCGAGCCGTTCGGCTATACCTGTCTTTTGAATGGCAAGACCGAGAACTACGCTTCCGGCAAATACCATCAGAATCTCCCAGTTGATAGATTTCATTGCCTGGTCGGCACTGCAGCAACGAAACAAAAGCATGGCAGCAGCGGCTATGAAGGCGCACTGAAGCAGGGGCAGGATGTTTAGAGCTGAGACTACAACCATCGCTATCATTATAATGGATGATATGAGAGTCTTGGGACCAAGGTTTATAACCTCTTGACCAATCATCAATCCACGTTCCTTTGCAAGCTGAAGTATTTCCTTGATATGTCCTGCATATACCAGATGGTCACCACCCATGACGAATTCGTCTTCACTAAGCGGTACGGGCACATCGTCGAAGTGGCGTATCTTTATCAGCTTACTATTTTCCAGTTTGAACATTTCGGCTTCGCCCAAGGTCTCACCGATATGTATATTGTTGGACGGCACCAATAGTTCTACAGTGTATTCTATAGTGTCCTCCTCGTCTGTTTCCGGAGCCTTGCGGTCGGGCAACAGTTTGCGCATAGCAATTATGGAAAGAACGCCGATTATCAGACAGAATATACCTGGAATGGTTGTTGCCAGCACATTCATCGAGTTACCGGTCTTATCGGTGTACAGACCGCTGATAATCAAATTTGGAGGCGTACCGATAAGGGTGCAGACGCCACCCATGCCCGAAGCATAACTCAATGGTATCAAGAGCTTTGAGGGGGATATGTCCAACTTCTTCGACCATATTTTAACTACGTTCACAAACAGGGCTACAACAGTGGTGTTACTTAGGAATGAACTAAGAGTTGCCACTGGTAGCATCAGACGAACCACAGCCTGTGTATAGCTGTTGGGCTGTCCTAAGAGATGGCGTACAATCCATTGCAGTACACCAGTATATGTTAGTCCTGCAACAACTACAAAAAGCACGCCGATAACTACTACCGACGTGGAACTGAAACCTGAGAAAGCCTCTTTGGCATCGAGTACTCCTGTGACGAATAGAATACCGATGGCTGCCAGGAACACCACATCGGTACGTAATTTGGTGAATAGTAAGACTGTAAACATGCCCAGAACTGTAACGATTGTAATCCAGGCACTTAGTGTGAAACCCAAGAAAAGTATTTCTTCCATCTTCCCCTTTTATTCCTTCTTTCTTTAGATGAATTCGAAGAGATTGATGAAGCCGGTCATTGTGAATACAGCGCGAATGTCGCCGGATATACCTTTGATATATACATGCTCTCCCTTTGCCTTTGCGCTTTTCAGAATGCTGAGGAAGATGCGCAGGCCGCTCGACGAGATGTAGGCCAAGTCTGTACAGTCGATAATGATGTCCTTACCCTCGCTGCTCAGAAGAGGGCTCATTGCCATTTCTGTCTCGTTGGCTGCGGCGGTGTCGAGGCGGCCTTCAAGAATGGCAATCATTTTGTCGTTTTGCTCTTTGATTGTTGTTTTCATATCAATATTATTTTCTATTTTAGTTTCTTCCGTAATGTTAAAACATTCTGTCCTTCAACACGTTCGTAGTTGATGGAATCCATAATCTGGCGTACGAGATGTATTCCAAGTCCGCCGATGGGACGTTCCTCAGCAGATAGGGTAGTATCTACTTCTGTCTGAACAGTCGGGTCGAAGGGCATTCCGCTGTCGGTAATTGTGAATTTCAGTCGCACATCATTGGCTTGTGCCTCGATATTTACATTGCCTTTCGTGCCAGAAGGGTAGGCGTATTTCATCACATTGACAACCGCTTCTTCTATTGCGAGGTTCATCTGCATAGTCAGAGTGGGGGAGAATTCCAACGCCTCACATACTTCGTCAACGAAGGCTGCCAGTTGTGGCGTTTCCTGAGTATTGTTGGATAGTGTTATACTTTTACAAAGATTTATATCGCTCTGTTTCTTAATGTATTGTATCGCCATCATTGTAAGGTCGTCGCTTTGCTCTGCACCTGCTGCGAATTGGTGAACGGCATCCGTCATCATACCGATTATCAGTTTCGGTTCCTGCTTCTGTTCGGCGAGGGCTTGAGCTGCGACCTTGCTCACACGTTCCATTTGGAATTGCACGTGATTGTTGTCTTCCGCTTCTGTCAGTCCGTCGGTGAATAGGAAAATGGTGGTACCGGGGAATATCTGCGCCTCTTGTAATGTGAATTTCCATGAAGGCATCACACCTACAGGAATGTTGGCATCGCACGGAAGCGTTCCCACGCCAACTCCCACCAGGAATGGTGCATCATGACCGGCATTGCTGTAGCGCATACGTCCTGTTGGCAGGTCGAGAACTCCGACGAAGAGTGTTACGAACATATTCGTTTCGTTCATTTCGGCTATTGTTTCGTTCATAGTCGATATGATGTGGTCGGGCATCGACTCACGTGCCGAAACCGTTCGGAAAATACTTCTGGTGACAGACATGAAGAGCGAGGCAGGAACGCCTTTGCCGGATACGTCGCCGATGCAGAAGAACAGCTTTTCATCGCGTATGTAGAAGTCGAACAGGTCGCCGCCAACATCTTTTGCAGGAGTCAGTGAGGCGAATATTTGCACATCGTCGCGGTCGGGGTATGTTGGGAAGTAATGCGGCAGCATTCCCTTTTGTATGGCGCTGGCAACATGCAGCTCGCTCTCTATTGCCGCTTTCTTCTCCTTAACGTGCTGATATTTAAGCTGGTTCTTGGTCACTATACGAAGTATAATGATGAGCATACTGATACCCAGCAACTGCAGGAATTTCACCAACAGACCAATCTTGCGAATGTCCTTGTATATCTCTGCATCAGGAATAACGATAGTCATAGTCCATCCCGTTCTATCTACACGGGTGGTATATTCCTGCACCTTTGCATCACTCTCCTTAGTCTCCTTAGTTTCGTCAGGCCCTATCATCATCTTGCCCTGCCTGCTTATGACCACACCATAGGCGTTGTCATACACCTGCATGCTGTTCACAAGTTGAGATAGCCACTCCAGAGAAACGTCAGCAGTGAGAACGGCAGCCGTCTTTCCTCGATAGTCCTTTATCGGAACAGAATACGTTGTCATCAGCACATCACCTCCACCTTCGTCGATATATGGCTCCGACCAATATCCTTCGCCCAGCTTAAGCGGCTCTGTGAACCACTCCTGAGCCGGATAGTTATATTCTTGTGTCGCAAGGGATTTTATTATGATTTTCCCGTTCTCGCGACAGGCGTAGGGGGCAAATAGCGGATGCTTGCTGTAATATTCGGGCACCAGTGCTAAGGTCGAGCCCATAACTACTGGGTTGTCTTCCACAACACGACGTGCCACCACTTGCAGACTGTCGGGAACATCCAAGCACCATCGTGCAATCCATATACTGTTGCGCACAGCAGCTTCAGCTTGGTTCACCACATCCATAATGCTCACGCGAGTGGTTTCCAACTGGCTCTCAGCGCGCATCACCGTCTCCTCCCTAATACCCTTTAAGGAAAAGTAATACTGAATGAGAGCCGTTGCCTCCAAGGTGATTATGGCAACAACAATCATCAATAGACCAGGCTTGGCAAACTGTTTTATTATTCCTTTAAGAGAAAGCGAATCCATGTATGTCTATCTGCTTTATGCTACAAAGTTACGCATATATTGCCGCATTACCAAGCGATTCCCACATTATTTACCATTTCCCTCTCGTATCTCCCCAAATCCTCGGCTCCTCCTATACATCGCCTCCCCCCAAGCCTTACTATCTCTATGCCCGAAGCCTTACTAATGCTTCTCCTGAAGCCCTACTATCGCTCCCTGCCAAGCCTTACTATGGCGTACTGCACAAGGTCTAGTAATCGGCTTGCCGCTTGCGTAGCGAAGAGGAGCAAGAACTTATCGCCATAAGACCTAGGTCTTGTTGCCGTAACGCATAGGTCTTGTAAATGGTGTTCCTAACCCTGAAAAAACTTGTCTGTAGATAAACCCTAACATACTAACATCGTTTGTCTCCAATGCCGATGTATAAAGGGCTGAGGACAGACTGTCCAAGAACCAAACCCTAACATAAACTCTAACACAAACTCTAACACAGACCTCCTAAATCGTTCTCTTGATATGTTACAATCATGTTATAGTTCATGTTAGGGTTTGTGTTATAGTTTTGCACCAATTGAATCTCCGACATCCCTTTATTTATCGCATCTCACTGTCTATCGTGTTAGGATGTTAGTGTTTTTCGCGAGTCAACAATTTTCAGGCATAAAAAGGTTATGTTAACATATGGACGAAGGTTAACTTAACCTAAGGCGAAAGGTTGGTGAACCTATTGCCACAGGTTCTAGACCTTATCGCCATAGGTTCTAGTAATCGCCCTGCGCTTGCGTAACAAGGTGGAGCAAGTAATCGGCTTGCCGCTTGCGTAATATTATGGAGCAAGAACCTCCGGCAATAAGGACTAGTACCTTGTGATTAGCCGAGCGAAAAATTGCGCCCGGCTATTTCACTTCGGCTTGACTTTGCTTTGGAATGTGAGGGAAAAATTTCCCTGACATAAAAGTACAAGGGCTGAGATTTCAGCCCTTGTACTTTATACCCGAATCCAAATTTCGATTGGTCTATTTCACTTAACCAGCACCTTTTTCGTCGTTCCGTCCTTCATGCGGATGATGTTGATGCCACGCTGCATCTTGCTCAGCTTGCGACCGCTAAAGTCGTAAACTTTATCAATTTTCAATTCTCCATTGTCAATTGCCGATAGACCCGTTTCCTCTTCTGTCAGTGCCACGATATTAGCAAACCAGTTCCAAGGAGATTTCTGTTTGTAATCTTCGATTGAAGCCTCAGGAACATGTAATGTGGCGGCTGAGACAAGGTCCTTATCAAATGCAAGAGATGCCGCAGGGACGTTCTCTACAAAGCAATAAACATCAGTTAGGTTGTCGCAGCCATAGAACGCATATTGTTCGATGTAGGTCACACTATTGGGGATGATAATGGAGGTCAGACCAGTACAACCATAGAACGCAGAACCGTCAATTCTGGTCACACTATTGGGAATGCTGACGGAGGTCAGGCTGCTGCAACCTGCAAACGTATATAGAACAATGTAGGTCACACTCTCGGGAATCGTGATGGAAGTCAGACCCATGCAGTCACGGAATGCAGAACTGCCAATTGAGGTCACGCTGTTGGGTATGGTAATAGAGGTCAGCCCACTACAACCCCAAAACGTAAAACTACCGATGGAGGTCACGCTGTTGGGTATGGTTATGGAGGTCAGGCTGCTGCAGTTACGGAACGTATTTTCATCAATTGAGGTCACATTATTGGGAATGGTAATGGAGGTCAGGCCCGTGCACTATAGGTATTTGCAAGTCTTTTTCTATCAGTTTTTTATATCTAAAACGGTAGAAAAGTGACGAGGTGGTTTTTAAAGATATCAGAAATGATAAAGATTTAACATTTTTAACTTATACAAACACTCGTTTTGTCTTTATTATTGCGAATTGGAAACATCCTTGTTTCCAGATACAGGTAAACAAGCATTATCGTCTATCTGAGAAAAAAGAGTCGTTTTGTGAACTATTGTCTGTGAATGATTTTATGGCATTTATGATAGAATCTTGTTTGATTTCTATCTGCTGCAAAGGAGTTTGAAGGTCTTGAGCTTTCTGAGACTCTCTATTACCAATGAAGCATGACAGTAGGCAGATTAAAATAATGATAACGGGATAGAATAGCGAAACAGAGTAAGACTTAAAACAATGCCATTTTAAGGCACAACTTTTATTTGTCTCTGGAATAGAAATATCAAAACTGTATAGCAAGTCCTTCCATGTATTATCTTTCAAAGAATATCTTTTTATGAACTCTACTTCATGCTTGCGAAACTTATTTTCTTGTAGTAAATAATAAAAGTCAAGTCCCCAAAACATAACAACGGGAATAGTTGAGACATACAAATAACCATGCAATTCGTTAACACTAACACATAATGCAAGAAGGGCAGCAACTATAGTCAGTGCCCAATTCTTACAATTTGAGCTATTAGATGACATTCGATTTATAGTATCTTGAATCATCTGTAGATACTGCTGAACATCGGTCTTATCTCCCCAAAAATCTGAGTTTATATTCTGCTTATTGGCCATAATTTATTATAATATTGGTTGATTGTTATTCAATTGACAATATTCACAATCCTTTAGATAAGCAGGCACTTCCATTGAAATACCTCCAGGCTGATAAATAAAAACCTTTTTGTTTTGTTTCTTAAAAAATTTCACTTCACGTTCTGTATATGGTGAACGGATAGCATTATCAGTCAACACATAAAGCAATATGTCGGATTGGTTCATACGAAGTTCAAGAGCGGGCCACGTGTCATCATTTTGGTACTTACGATTAAGCATTATACGGTCATTTACCCAATCGATATATACCACCTTTCCAAGACTGTTCAAATGGCGTTTAAGGTGAAGAAGCTCTTTAGTGTCAAAAGAACTATGAGAAAGGAATATGTCGAATTTTTGATAGAGCATCTCTTGATTATCATACAACAGATTAAGAAGTTCTTTCGGATTCGTCTTAATATCTATAGGCTTAATCATAGACTTCTTTCTTTTGCCCTTTCTTTCTCTTGCCAACCAAGGATGTTCCCCCATACGTTGCAGAGAGTTAAATGCAATTAGTCGGAGGTCACGATTCTTATCACAAGCATTAACTTTTTCCAAAAAATCAATGGTTTCTCGACACTTAAACTGAGATGCTTCCATAAGTATTAAGTAACGAGCGTTAATGTTAAGCGTATCACGCTTACGAACATCAAAATAGGCTTTTATCAATAATTTAATATATGAAGGACAAACCTCTTGTATGTAAACAAGATTATCAGCAAGTTTACGGCTACGTTCCTTCATTTTATTAGCAGCCTTAGTAGTAAGCTTAAATTTGAGGTCATTCACCTCTTTATCAGACAATGCTTGCTTGTTTGTTCTTTTTATTTTTGCATGCAGCTTTAGAAATTCTTGAGGAGTTAAAGACGGAATTATTCTAAGATGCTTTTGGGTTCTTCGTCGATAATCATCCTTCCGAGTACGACAATAGGAACATATATCTTCCCATATATAAGGGTAATACACTTTAAAAGCATCAAGGTATTCTTGAAAAGAAAATCCAACAGGAAGAATATTAACAAGAGTCTTTGAGATATTCGCTAGATGAAGACCTTTTAGGACTAATTGCTCTCTATATAATTGTTTTCGACAGTAATTGGACATAGATTCAAACTAAACATGCATGATATGCCTTATATTGATAATAGAAAACGATTTTATTGTTTAGTATGACCAACGGTTGGCAATTGCCTCTTCGATGAGATGTTCAATGTTTTTGTTAATGTCATCATATACATATTTACTTGTATGATATGTTGAATCGAAAATTTTAACATAATTGGAGAGTCTATGTCCCAATGGTGTAATGACAGCATAAAAAGGATTTGAACCTTCTACATCTTGTTTCCCATCTTTATTTTCGAGTTTGTGAATTCGGATGCCAACAATACCCTTGTGGAGCTTCATTGCTTGCTCTATTTCGTATTTTACCCACTTGCGTTCGGAAGTTTCTGCCCCAACGAGTACTACGAGGCATGAGCGCATAGCCATCTGCTCATCTATCCATTCCTTGATTTTAGCATCTGTCTTATAGCGCACTTCTTCCCAGTCATTATCACTGAATGTAGAACTTTTATCTACTTTGCCCATATTTCGCACCATTGAAGCGCGCCAGACATCACGCATATAATGGAAACTAAAAAACACTTGTCTCATATTAGTTTAAAACTCTATTTCTTTCTGTTTTAGAATTATCGTGTAGAAAAAATGGTTAATCCGAAAAATGACTTCCTTTCAACAGTTCCAGTGCAATACGTTTTTCGTCACCATTCAAAGCTAAAATCATGTGTCTAACTTTTTCGTTCACATTCTCCATGTCCTCAGTTTCTTTCATCTCATAAGTAAACAACGCCTTTCCCAAATCTGTTAGGTAATACTTTTGGTTAGGGCTTGTTGGTTTATTCGGCAATGTCATACCAACAAATTGCGCTTCTATAAGAGGTCTTACATATTTGTCTTTGAATTTCGTTGTATTAGACCACCGATACAATTCTTTGAGCTCGGACATGGATTTGGGTTCTTGAAGAGCTATGAACAATTTTGCGACTTCGTCCCAGCTTAGTCCCGTCTTGATCCCAACTTGCTCCCAGCTTAATCCCGGCTTCATTCCTGCTTGATTTTGTTCGTTCTGTTGGTCCTTTGGTTCATATTCCATTGAGTAAATGGTGGTCATAAACTGGCTTGTTGTTGATTTGAACACAGGCTTCAGCTCTTCTTTATAGCCATCTAAAGCTTTAGTCTCGTTGCAAATACGTTTTAATCCACTACCTCGCTTTTCCATATAATCTAACTGAGCCATTACGTCAGCCAGAATAGGATTTCTTCTATCCGATGATATTTCCTCAAGGGGTAAATCTTGCACTATCTGCCCGCTATACATACCACCAGGAGAGGTTATCGCCAGTCTGTCATCATAAATATCCAAATGTACCTCACTACCCATCACCGTATAATCACGATGAATGAAGTGATTTACTAATGCCTCAAGTACTGCTCTTTCCGCGTATTCTGGTTTATTCTTTCTACCATCAGGTAATTTCTCCCAACCTTTACGCGTGTTTGCCTTTACGAAAGCCATCGCTTCACGAAGTAGCAACAGGATGTTGCCGGTGAACTCTGCATCATTGATGGCATCACCCTTTTCCTTTCCATCCCATCGGGTACAATAAAGACGAGACTGCCATAAAGGACAATCATCGGCAAACAGTGCACCCGCATTCGTAAGGTTCCCTGTACCTGTTACCAGTCCAAACGACAAAAGGTATTTCTTGTCCCATTCTTGTTTCGTGCGGTCTTTGAAAGTATTCGCTAATATCGTGAAAGCATAGTCTTCTGCTTTATAATCCGTATGAAGGGAATCGTAGGTTTTATTGGAACCTTTCAGTACCAAGCGTACCATTTGTTCTGCCGTGGCAGGAAGACTTTCATCACCAACCCGGACAAATGCAATACGCTGCCCATCTCCAACGTAGTAATATGGGGTATAATGCCCTGCATTGACTTTGAGTTGCAAGATGTGCAGACCATCTATATCATGGGGAATCATTTCCACATCTGGTAGAGGATCCATATAGTCACGAATCCTGCTACTGATGGTCTCGCATGCATGCTGCATGTCATCAAGACCTTTGACGATACCATCATTATTTATGCCATAGAAAAGGGAACCACCCAAGCCATTGGCAAAAGCACTTACACTCTTCAACCAACTCTTAGGTTTCTTTTCTTCAAGCATCACCTTGAAATCGTATGCAGAACATTCTGCTATCAGAGCCTTTAATTCCATCCTATATGATTTCTCGTTTATTACCTTGCAAAGGTACACATTTTTATTGAGAAGAAGGCACAAAATCATTGTTCCGCGCGTAATTTAAGTAAATTTTATCTAAAATCATACCTGTATAACACTAAAAGTTGCGATAATTGAGGAATTATGAGTACCTTTGCCAA
>Ga0247611_10000790_pt1 | contig 61184 bp, 59 predicted proteins | sample 177DNAGHGhighgp2_FD_192422 | JGI IMG/M metagenome (GOLD analysis project Ga0247611, IMG submission 192422) | Sheep rumen microbial communities from Palmerston North, Manawatu-Wanganui, New Zealand - 1770 DNA GHGhigh gp2 | ecosystem: Host-associated > Mammals > Digestive system > Stomach > Rumen... | reverse complement strand
TGAGGCTGAGGTAAGCGACATATTGTTTACGTCCTTCTCCATCGTACTCTTGCTCTCCTGTGAGTGCATTAGCCGGAATGGTATCTGTACCGTTAACAACGATAGCATATGGTCCATCGAGACATGGCGGCACGGTGTCACCCGGGCAGATGCCATAACCGATATAAACCTTATCGTCTCCCATCTTCATCTTAATGTAGAGGTCGAAGCAACCGGTTGAATCCACGGTCGCAGCCGCTATGCCTTTCTTGAAGTGTGCCTTAGCCCCTCCTTCTTCGATATTAGGCATCCATAATGCTCCACAACTTTCGTTGAGTAGTTGTATGCTGTCTCCTTTTGTGAGGCTTGCATAAACGACGTATTGCTTATAACCATCAAATTCTTCTCCCGGAATGGACTTGAGCGTGTCTGTACCATTTACGAGGATGGAATATGGTCCATCTTGGCACGGAACTGGAATATCTTCTTTAGATGCATACCAAGTTCCTTCATATTTTTCTTCACCATTTTTGTTGCCAGGAACAAAATACGGTTTTGCAGCAGTCCAAGTAAGATCTACTGTTTGCTCAGAACCACCATTGAATAGTATATTCGCGTAAGTGGCAGGGAAAGTGTAGGCATAAATATCTTTCTCAAGTGCTTTTTCACTTGTCTTGATTGCTGCTTCACCCGGCCAATCTTTATAAGCATCACCTGTTTCAGGCCAAACAAAAGCGTTTACTGTACCCCATACGGGAACGTTAACAAAGTAAAGCGTTTGCAACGCCGGAGCTTCATCGCCTGTGCGATAAAGAGTTGGAAGTTTGTATGAATCATCCCATTTATAGCCACGATAATAATCGGTACCTTGATTCATTATATAGCGTACATTTCCTTTTGTGTCTTTACCAAAGATCTTTACTCCGGATTCAGTATATTCGAAATTGAATGGATATGCACTATTAACAGCTGCTACTGCATTATTGTTTGCATTAACACTTAAATACTTGCCATTTGGCAGCTTAATTGAATAACCACCTTGCATTAATTCTACAGTAACGTAGTACTGATCAGTGGAGTTAATCTCAATTTCGCCTTCATCAATAGTCAGCGCGTCAGATGTTGCAGCCAAGTCACTACCTGAAACAGTAGCGTGTGCTTTGTTGTCCGCAAAGACGATTAGGTACTGTCCAGCCCAGTTGCCTGTAGTAGGCGCTTTAGTCAGGGCTGTGTAGGTTACTTTAGATGCGGGAGTAGTGTAAGCGACATTAACGAACATATTGTCCGTTTTGTTGTCTTCTCCTTCATACTGCGCACGTACAATAACACCAAGTTTTCCAATTTTAGGCAGGTCAGCGTCTGCGACATTGAAGAACTCTTTGATGTTCATTGAGATTGTGTACTTGCCTTTTGTTCCAGAATAAGTCATTTTCAACTTACTTGCGAGCGAGGCATAATCACCGTCACCATTGCACGAAGCCCAATCGGTTGAATAGCTTTTGCTGAGTGTTTGTCCGTCAGCAGCTACTAACCAAGTGTGGATAAAGCACGATGGTTCCCAATTAGCGAAATTGGTACCTGTGCCATCATACGTGAGCGTGACGGTTTCTGTTGGGTCAATAGGAGTTTTTGACGAGGTCAATGTCCCTTTTTGAGCAGCCCAAGCCATTGTTACAGTTGCGAGAGCAACCAATAACGAAAGAAACTTTCTCATCGTGTGTGTGTTTTGTTAATAAATAAGGTTATTTAGTATATTTAAGGTGTTGCGTTGCGATGATTGCAACGCAACACCTTAATAGTAAATATTAGCGGATGAATTTATGTCCGTTTTGGATTACAACGCCGTGGAACGTAGCATCAACTTCTACGCCGAGAACATTGTACATCGGAGCATTGAGATTGATTTCGTATGAAATGTTATCAATGCCTTGAGCTTGATACATAACAGCCAATTTCTGGGTTGCCGGATTCCAAATGAATGTACAAGCTGTTCCTTCTGCAGGAGCTACTTGGTTTTCACCAAAGTCCATTTCTTCATCTTTGATATACTTCGCTGTTGCATCATCCATGGATGTGCCTACGTTAGCGCCACCGCCAACCCAAGTAGTCTCGTGTGACCATGTGCCGTCTTGTTCTTCATCCATTTCACGCCATGTCCAATCGTCTTTTGCTACAGGCAACTTAATATACCATGTGTCGCCACCGGGTATAGGAGCAACGCCACACCAAGTAACAGTGAATTTAGCATTTTCTCCTTCTCCCCAAGATGCAAATGTTGCTGTATCACATTCTGCGGATATTTCCATATCTACTGATTGGTTCCAAACATTCTTGTTCGGACCGTCCCAAATCAAATCGCTCCATCCACCAATACCATCTTTGGCACGAACGAAGATAAGCGAGTCAAGTTCCTTCGGAATCTCTGCTTTATATGCAACGGTATCTTCACCGTTTTTAACAACCTGCATTGTAGCGTCAAAAGGAACTTTGCCAGCGGTGAATGCGAACATAATCATTGTTGGATTATCGCTCTTCAGTTCACCGGGGATAAGCACGATTTCGCGTTTCTCGCGAATATCCGGAGCAGGCTCAGGAATAGCTACACTGAATTTTGGAGCAATTTTGTCGTTATCTTTATTGGTAACATCTACAGAGAATACATAATCACCTGCTGTTGTGGTTTTTAGACCAACATTAGCTTGGTTACTTTCTCCTTCAGACTTGTAAGCAACCCAATCTGTGCAGGAACCGTATTGCATGACATTGCCTTCGTTGGGCAGTCCGTACCATGTGCTGTCTTTATCAAGAACAGCCATGATCTTGAATTCGTAGTTTTGACTTGCTTCTACTGTGATTGCTACTTCAAGTGCAGTATTTTCTCCTTTCTTGAGTTCATAGCCGGATGCCCAATTGTTAAATGAGCCCATAATGAACCATGTAGCATCTTTTATAACCGGAGTGGTTTTAAATTTGGCAACTTCATCAATACCACCTTTATAAGTGCGGTTGGCAACGTCGCCACCTTCTGCGGTCTGTTCTACATTATCCCACGAAGCAGCAGAACAATATTTGTACTCAAATGACTCGTATTGTTGTGTTACAGCATACTCGAATTGATGATCAACGGCGTTAACAGCTGTCATCTGTTTGAATACCCAGTTTCCATCACCGTTCCAGTCCCCTGCGATATAGCAATCTGTCGTTCCAGCAGGAACTTTTACCATGTAGGTGAAGTCCTTTTTCTCAGGAGCTACGTAGACTGACCATGTACCATTTTTCCATTTACCATCGCCATCACGTTCGTCATTAGTGATGGTAAATAGGTCTTTGCCTGTTTCCAATGTAAGGTCAACTGTTTGTCCCCAATTATTTTTCCAATCTATAGCCTCTGTACGAGCAGGGTCGAAACGAACGAAAATAACTCTATCATATCCTTCCGGGATAGTAGTTGTCAAAATATTTACTGGAGCAGCCGTCATGTATGCTGACCAACCGTTTTGGGTATTGTCAGCACTTTTGAAGTAGTAAACAGCTGTTTTGGCATTGCTTTCAGCCCATCCTCCCATACCTGATCCGGTTGGAGCAAAATAGATTTGTACATCTGCTGCAAACATTGCTACAGAAGCGCAGAGTGCCAGCGCGAAAAGAATTAATTTTTTCATGTTTTTTGGTTATTTAAGTAGTTAATATTTATCCCTTATCCTCTAAGTATCCTCTCGGCATCCTCTCGGTGAGATTAAAATGAGAATAGGAGATTTTGTATGTCAACTTATCTAATGAATTTGTGTCCGTTTTGGATAACAACACCGTGATACTCTTCGGTAACTTTGCGTCCAAGAAGATCGAACATCGGAGCGCTGAGGTTGATCTCATAGACATTCTCGATAGCTTGCTCTTCGCCACCGCCTCCTTCGCCACCTTCTTCGTCAACGAGTTTCTTACCGGCGAGTTTCTCTGTAGAGAGTTCGTAGCTTCCGTCTTCGTTGTCATAGAGGTAGAAAGTAACCGTACCTTCGGGTACACCGAACTTCTCGCCACCGGTCTTCACCATCTGAGCGTGCGTAACGCCTTCAGTATAAGAAGCGCACATGTATTGTTCGCCAATTACCTGTCCGGCTTCGCAAATCAAGATAAAGAAGTAGCCTTGGTGTTTAACGTCGTCACCTGTGAAAGTGTATTGGAGGATACCGTGCTCAAAGAGTTCGTCAGCAGTCGGCGTCTCGATGTCTTTGCCGTTGCACCAACCTTTGAGGAAGTAGTCCTTGGCGCCGCTGCCGCTTCCGCCGCCTTCGCCGCCTTCGCCGCTTCCGCCGCCTTCACCGGGCGTGATGTCTTCACCGGTTGCACTGCATTCCGTACCAGCCTGAACCCACATGGAGTTATCTTCCCATTTGAGTTTGATGTAGAAGTCGTAGCATCCTGCTTCGTTGCAAGTTGCGGACTCGGCACCTTCAGTGAATTTGTCTTTCGCGCTACCTTCACCGGCTTCCATAGCGATGGTGAATTTAGCATTGTTGTCTTTGTCATAAACGCAGAATACGTCACCTGCATTCAAGGACACGCTTGCCTTGTACTGGTCACGACCCTGATGATCTTTGTCGCCAAGTGCAGCAGCCTCAAAGTACTTTGAGTTGTTGACGAGGATTCCATACGAAGCGGCTTGTGCTCCAATTCCGAAGAACACTGCAGCCGCAAGAAGAATAAACTTTCTCATAAGCAGTAGATTTTAATGTAAGTAAAAAATTGGTTGTTTTATTGTAGTAAATATTTGTTGCCGTTTTGGATAACAAATCCTTTATAGTTTGCATCAACTTGTTGTCCCATTATATTATATATAGGTGCATCCAGTTGCAGTGTTGGTGACTCAATGACTGTTTGATCAACGGCTTGTGGTCCGTTTCCGGTGTAGTACATGGCATAGCCGGAACCTTTCGCGCCTTCGGTGTAACCCGACGGAGCAGACTTCGAAGCAGACGAGCCGAGGTAGAGAACCACCGATCCGTATTTGCCTTGAATCGTAGCTTCGTAATAACCGGAACCGGCGCTCTCGGTCATAGTACTTTCGGAGTGGATACCTGCCATTTTACGTGCAGTAATCATCTTTTTGATTTCGGCGTTGTATTTTATCCAATGGGGATAGAATACACATGGGATTCCAGGCAGGGATAGCATATACGCATTGCATTGAAGAATGACGGAACTATTATTGATAGATGAACCATCGTGTTTTCCGCAGACATCGGAAACGTTCTGATCGTCAGGACGGTTAAATGTATCGTGGTTGTCTATAAATGTAACAGCGTATTTACTATAACCTTTTCCACGTAAACCTGCGTTTGTCAGTTTGTTATAGTTATTTACGGCTATACCTTCATGGAATGCTGCATACATTAGGGCGAAGTCAAATGCCAATGTGTTTTTGTTCGCATCGTCAATACGTGATTTGAGTTGGTTGGCATCGCCGTGCCAATATTCCATTACGGAAAAATATGGTTTTGCGTTGGAAACATAGTCATTGATATGGCTGGTGTGGTAACCTCCGCAGTAGTCAAAGCGGAAACCGTCATATTTCACTTCATTCTTCATCCATTTGAGATAAGCGCGACACATCGCTTGAACCTGAGGATTCTTATGGTCCCAATCGCGAGCTGCTCCATAATTGGCGTTATGTTGTCCATCGTCTGCATTGGAACCTCCTGAACAGCCATATTGGGAAACCCCTTCATCATTAGATGTCATCCAGTTGGATGTGGGATTGAATTTGCCGTAAGAGCCGAAGTCCAAACTATTATAATCACATGGAGAACTGGCATTTCCGCAATGGTTTATAACAATATCTGCAATAACACGGATGTTAGCATTATGTAACGCGGTAATCAAATTATTAAGATATTGTCTTTTCCCAAGTGCTGTGGAGGATTGGCTGCTGTAGCGGGACGGAATATATCCCAGTCCGCCTTTTGATTCTGCCGAAGGAGGCAACCAAACTAACGTGAAATATGGCGCCCACTCAGGCACTTTATTGACAAGTGTTGCCCATTTGGTATCTCCATAGCCTTTATTTTCGTATGAATCCCAATAGAATGCCTGTAACATGACATCGGTTGACTGTGACGGAACAGCAGTGGTGAAGTCTTGGGGATCGATGCTTCCGCCACCGGGAGTACTTCCGCCTCCATCGGGTGTGATATCACGACCGGAATCACTACAATTAGAACCTGCTTGCACCCACATCGAGTTGTCTTCCCATTTCAGTTTGATATAGAAATCATAGCAACCGGCGGTATTACAAGTCACATAATCTTTGCCTTCGGTGAAGTTGCCTTTGGCACTTCCTTCACCGGATTCCATGGTGATGGTGAATTTAGCGGTATTGTCTTCGTCGTAAATACACCACTTGTCGCCCGCATTGAGTGAAACGCTGGCTTTATATTGCTCACGACCTTGATAGTCTTGCTCGCCTAATGGATCGGCTTCGTAGAACATCTTGTCATTAACCAAAATGCCGTATGTCGTGGCGTAACTTACTGCTGTAGTAAGTAATACTGCTATTAATACAATTGCTTTCTTCATGGCCTCAATAACTCAATTATTCAACTACTGCTCCTTGAGCGTTGTAAATCTTGTCGTTAACGATAATATACAGATTGCCGTTGCGAAGAATCTTCTCGCCTTTGGATGGCGTGTCTAAAGTGATATCTTCTATACCTTCAATTTGTCCGTCGCAATTTGGCGAAATATATGCTTTGCCCCAAGTCTTTTCCTCGTCATTCCATTTCCAAACATAGCAAACGTCTTCAAATACCAGCAAATCTTTGGTCTGTACCGCCTCATCGCCAATCTTTTCACGGTCACCATTATTGAAGATTACGTAAAACTCTTTGAGGTCTTCACCATTTAGTTTTTCAGGGAATGTATAAGTTAACCAACCTTTGCTGTCGGTTGTATTCCAAGTCTTGCCGGGCCATTTGGTGGTGCCGTCATCGCCTGTAATAAACGGAGTGTCCTTATAAAGCGAACCGTCTTTCTTACGGGTGAACGCATAGATAAATACCTGATTCCAGTCGGGTTTTTGGAACTTCACAGTGATGGCGCCGTGTTGTGGCTCCTTATAGGTGTAAGTGCGTGTATAGACGGAAGTCTTTTCGGTTTGTGATTTCACGGCAAATGCTTTCACCGTTGTGGACGTTTTAATGTTGAATGAAACTTCACCTTGTGCAGATGTTGATGTTGTCGTCGGTTCGGTACCATCGGTCGTATAATAAATCATCGCCATTTCGCCACCGACGGTGTTCAGTTTGACATCTAATCCGGCTGTCTGGTCGCGGAAAATACTCGATTCCGGAGCAATGCTCAGATCAAACTGTGGGTGTAAATCGGTCTCGCAGTCTATCTTCTCGGCTACTTCATCCGCTTCGTTCCATTTGTAGCAGACGTCCTCATCTGTATATAAATCCACAGAACGTTTGCCGTCCTCGCCACCGTTGATGCAGAAGTTGATTTCCTTCAAACCTTTATCAAATTCATAAGTAAACCAACCGTCTTGAGCCTGATAGATACGGATTCCGGGATATGCCCCAAGCATGTTGTTATTATCCGAATCCCATGCATACAAGTACACTGCTTCCCAATCTTCCGGCTTATTGAAACGTACAATGATTCCGGTTTGTTGTGGTTCGCGGTATTCGTATGTGTAACTCAAAATCTTGCCTGTGGTATTCCCGCAAGCGCCCATAATCTTAAGAGTTGTAGTTTGCTTGAAGTTAAAGTGCTTGGTGCCGCTGAACTTCTCTGAAGACAGGGTGGGATTTGAACCATCGGTGGTATAGTAAGCATAGGCTTTTGAACCATAATTTTGGAAACCTTTCACGGTTGCTGTGACATCGATACCGGCAACATTGTCTTTGAATGTCGCAGACGGAGTAACAATCACGGCAGGTGCATGTTCTGCGGTAGCGTTTGTCCACATGGCGTAACCATTGCCATAAGCCACTTTCTTGTAGCCGTAAGGAGAATAGTCGTTGCCTGCTTTGTTGCCAAGACACAAAATCAGATTGCCGCGTTTGCCAACGATGGTGGCTTTGTAACCCTCTGTTTCTGCTTCTTCGTCAATAACTGCACTTTCCGAATGGACACCGGCGATATGACGGGCGTTAATCATCGGCTTAATCTCATCTTTGTATTTTACCCAGTGTGGATAGAATACTGATGGAACGCCGGGCATACCCAGCAGAAATGCATTTGCCTGCATCAAACGATCATGCAGCTCCGGTGTCATTGACTTGCCGTTTCCACCGAATTCTTGTCCGTTATCGCGGTAGAACCAGTCGTGACTATCTACGAATGTCACTGCATATTTCGCATAACCTGCGCCAAGAAGACCCGAACCTTTGCAGCGGCTGTAGTCCCAACCAGCAATGCCGTCGAACGCAGAATATTTGGTTTGGAAGTCCAATGCCATTGTATTCATCTGTGCATCGTGGATATTACGGATAATATCATCGTTGCCAGACCACATTTCCATGAACGAGATATAGGCACCGCCGGCTTCGTTGTAATCATTGATATGGGAAGCGTGAAAACCTTTGCAATAGTCATAGCGGAAACCGTCATAGTGCATGACTTGTGTCAGCCATTTTGCATAAGCGCGGAACATCTGGCGGACATTCTCTTGGTCATGTGCCCAGTCGCGTGCTGCAGCGTAGTTCGCTTCTGGTCCATATCCATCATCCGGCTTTCCGGTCGCTTTGCCATAGCAATCATTCGCCTCTTTCTTGTTCTTCGGATCGTTCATCTCATCGGTATTGCAAATCCATGATCCATCCGGCTCAAACACACCGTAATCACCGAAGTTCTGACGCATGAAATCGCACCAGCCCGCTGCTGCTTCAATATGGTTGACTACCATATCGGCTACAACCTTGGTCCCCTGATTGTGGAAAGCGGTAATCAGTGCCTCCAAATCGGCACGAGTGCCCCAGTCAGAGTTCTGGTTGGAATATTGTTTCGGATGATAACCCACACCGCTGGCATATGCCGATGGAGGAAGCCAAATCAAATCAAAGTAAGCGCCAATCTCACTCGATTGCTTATAGAGAGTCTTCCAACGGGTATCGCCATAAAGCGTCGTCGGATAATCGGCGGTGTCAACGTGATAGGAGTTCCAATAGAAACCTTGCATCATCACATCTTCACATTGAGAAGGTACTGCGCCGGCAAAGGCAAATGTCACACTAAGAATGCCAAGGGCTAAAACAACTAATTTTTTCATGATATTATTTTTATAATTCATATTCTAAACCAATCATTTTTACACGCGGGCGCGCAATGGCAAGCTCACACAAAAATCGTGCAAAGATAATAAAAAAAATTCAAACCTGCAAATATATTCTTACTTTTTTTCCGAAAAAAAGATATTTTTTATATAAACTATTCCGTTTTTAACAAAAAACGCAATATTATATCCTGCATAATCCAATTTGTAGATTCTTGTTGGATTGTCTTGATAGCCGGGGCGAGGATCTTGACTTAATATCTCTTTTATGGCTGCCCAAATCTCTTCGGGACATGTTTCTGAACTTGGTTTGGATGATTCGTCAATCGTTAAACGGTAATCTTTCCCGGCTTCTGCAAATCCGTTTGTAGCTTCTGGATGACAGTCCGTATAGGGAATATAGGGCTTGATATCAAATATCGGCGTCCCGTCCAAAAGGTCTGCACCGGATACTATCAATTCTCGAGACGCTGCCGAGACGCTGCCGAGACCCAACAAACGGACTGAAGTAAGCCCAAGAGGATTGGGACGAAATGGACTGCGGGTTGCAAAAACTCCCATTCGCGTGTTGCCGCCAAGACGCGGAGGACGAACTGTTAAATTATTCGAACGCTCATCAAAACCCCATATTAACCATAGATGGCTGAATTGCTCTATGCCCCGAATTGCATCCGGATTACTGAACTCGGGAGTAAATACAATCCGGGAAGTAATAACCGATTCTTCGCGAGATTGACGAGGAATACCGAACTTGTCTGTAAAACCGTTACGAATATAGGCAATGGGACGTAATTGATAATCCATAGAAATGATTTTAAAAAATGAACTGTTTTGACCGCAAAAGTACAGTTTTTTTGTGATATATGCAAAATAAATGTGCCAAAAATGGAAAAAAATATTTTTTTTTGCAAAAAAATTTGGTAGTTTCAAAAAAAAACAGTACTTTTGCACGCTTTTTCGCCCAGAGACCTTGCGAGGTATGGATATTTGAGCATGAAAAAGCACAAGGTACCTTAGCTCAGGTGGTAGAGCAATGGACTGAAAATCCATGTGTCCTTGGTTCAACTCCAAGAGGTACCACAAAGTGCGGATTTCCGCACTTTTTTTGTGCACGCTTTTTACGATACGTTACCGATACGTCACCGAAGGATGAACATATAAAAAACAGCGTCAATCGACGCCGTTTTTTAGAATGTTTTTGTAAATAATTTGACTTGTTTTAGAAAATGCGCGATATCGCAGGACGTACAAAATCCTTGCTACGGTTAAAGCGTTGCATCTTCTTACGGGCAGGAGCGCCTAATTTTGCCTTGTAGATGAAATCGGCTGAGAATACATCTGTCGTACGGGCACCGTCTTTGTAACCAAATGCATAAGCAATTACGGAATCACCGGCTGCTACGTAACCCTCTTCTTCATAATTGGCTACATCATCAACTGCTGCACCTTTGGATAAATAATTTTCAATCTCCTCTCCATAATAGACGATATCATCTTCAGCAAAAGCAGTAATATCGTCGAAACCATAATATGTCAGCGTTGCTTTGGTCGTCCAATTATAATAATAAGTCTCAGTGTTGTTGGATGGAGTGTAAGTTACCTCGGTACCATTAATTGTAATGTTAATAGTCATGTCAGAACTTGCAACAAAGGAAAGAGTCTCGAAAGCCTTTGTATATAATTCGGACAGAGCTTTGCCTGTTGTATCCATCTCTACAAGGAACAAAAAGTATTTAGTCTCTTCTTTAAGACCGTTTATGGTGTCTTTTACCTCACCCTTTATCAAATAATCAGCTACAGTTGCAGCGTATTCATCCGACCACTCTAAACCATACATTTCAAGCAGCAACTTCATCTCTTCATTGTATGAATCAATCGAATTCTTGAGGTCTCTCATAATAGAATCAAGGGCTGCATCGCCATATTTGTCAAGTGTGTCCTTCTCATATACACCCCATAAGTAGGAGATACTTGTATCTGCGGGAGCAATGAGAACCTCGGCTGAATTGTACGTCACATTGGAAATGGCGAGTTTGTACTTGGACGGATCGGGTTCGTTACTGCCATCATTCTTGCAAGAAGTGGCGAAAATTGCGGTAGCTAACAAAGCTACACCAAAAAGAATCTTTTTCATACGATAAAAGTTAGAATTTAATTGTTTATAATACTATAGTTCTTGAATTGCCATATTTCGCAAATTCGCTGCAAAGGTACGCAAAGTTTTTGGTTTACGCAAATAAAACCTCTTTTTTTAATGGTATTTTAGTATTTTTCAACCAAATTAATAATATCTGTCGCGGAAAGTTGTCCCTCGGGGAAAAGAATGTAGTTGCCTGACCAATAGAGTAGTGGAGCAGTAGGGTGTGACTCCAGTACGGCATCAGTAATTATCTTGTCATTGGCGTGTAATTGCCAGCCTGGTAACAGCGTGAAAACAACATCGCCTTGGCGCTTGTTCATCGAAGACGCCAATTCGGGATAGAGCAATGCCTCATTTTGAGGAAATGCTGTCTGAACACCTTCGAATTCCATTAAAAAGTTTGCCACTTGGCGTTGTATGGTGGGTAACGACATTTTCTTTTGTTCAATTAGTGTGCGGTTGAGGAATATACTTTGTCCGTAACCGCCATCTACCCATCGCTCGTGACCGTATAAGGCCATTAAATAGGTGGAGACTAAAGCCGCTGCACGGTCAATATTAAAAGTGTTAACCTGCATCCCAGCTGTGCGGAATGTCTCAGAACCGATACCCAATATCGGTCTGCCAACTACTAAAAAGTCCACATTTTCTTTGCCCAACCGTTTTTGTAGTTGCTCTATCAGAAAACCAATATCTTGATTTAGCCACAGGTACATATCTTCCTGTTCTGCTGATTGTATCCGGTCAGCGGTTGCTACCGGTGTAATAGTGTTGAGTTCCAAAAGCAGTAAGTCAGGAACGGGATCACCACCGAGTTGTTCGCTTTTTTGGATGGCGAGAGCTAATTCCACCACCATAGTATTGGCTACAGGAGATTGGAGCAATATATCACTGCTATCATACGAAAAAGATTTGCGTAGTTCGCGGTCTGTCGGTGATATATACGATGTGATATTCAGTCTCGGTTGCCATACGCGCGTTGCCAGTTCTGCAAATCGACCGTTGATATTCATCTCATCTGCGGCAGATGGCAATCCCAATGGATAATAGGAGGTGGTAACCCAAGCTTGTTTGTCCGCATCTATCCAACAGCAGGCATTTGCACTATGGCCTGCTAATAATACAGTCGTTTCGGGGTGAATACCAACTGCAAAAATCTTTGCCTTACTGCCTACACGCATGCGCAATACATCGCCGATTGTTGGCGAGAGTAGCGCTTTAGGAGAATATGCCACCGGTGTTCCAATACCATTCAATGTGTTGTCCTCCAATAGTAAGTGAGCGCGCCTGTCGCTACGTGAAAAGTAGGTGTCCATCGAATAGCCGTGTTGAGACGGAGTGACACCGGTCATTAGTGTTGCAGTCGTTTCGTTTCCACCATATACCAAGTGAGGAAAATCTATAGTCGTTTGAAATGCTTCTTCGCTGAGTGTGCGCAATCCGCCTTGTTGCCAATAAGGGCGCAATTGATTGAGATTGTCTTGGCGAAGACCATCAACAACAACCACTACTGTTAGCCGCGGAGAAGCGGAAACAGGAGCATAAAATATAACCGATAAAGCAATCAGCGCAATATATAAATAAGTCTTAGACATAGATGGGCTACAGGGAATAAGAAAAGCCGCCAGTTAAAGCCGACTAATGGATGAATTGAGAAAAACGTCAGGAATATCGCAATAGTGAAGAAAATAACGTATATCAGTATAAATGGAGCGTCTATATACCACGACCATTTATTGCGGCGTAAATCTACAAGATTAAACCAAAGCATTAACAACACAAATACGGCAAAACCTACATACCAAGTCTTGTACCAAGGGACTTCGGCAATTACAAATGGCTTTGGCTGTTGGTCGATAGAGGAAGGTAATTGGTCTTCGACTCGTACTACCGGAGTTCCGTCAGACAAAGTGGCGGATTGCAGAAAGAACATCAGTCCTTCTGGCAGAAATAACCGGTCTTCGCCATGCATAGGAATATCAGCCCGACGTCCGAAAATCATATTTATTGCAAAGTCTTCCCATGAATGGGGACGGGTGTAGTGCTGAAGGTATTCGCGATAGGTACAACCTTCCCAATCCGTATAACTTGAAACTATCGTATCACCGAAAACCCGTTTCAGCATATTATATGGCCGCGTGGCGCAGTTGTCAAATACAAAATTATAGAGATACGACCGGTTCTCCGGACGATAATTGATTGCAAGTGCTTGCGCAAAAGCCAAAGCCTGAGAGTCGGTCAGATTGATATACTGTTCATACACAGGGCGCTTTTCTTGGTCGTAATCTTCCAAAAAGAATCGTGTCGGTTCTATACCGAGTTGGTAGTAAGTCTCACCTTTCACGAACTTCCAATAGAAGTTATCGGTGTTGAAACTGAATACACCGTAGTTAAACACTGCATCGATATGATTTTCTGTGTCTTGTAAGCGGATGGCAGTGTGACCGTAGCGGGCATATAATTCTTCTCCCGGTGAACAGGATAATAGGGATATATAAATAATGAGCAGTTTGAACATATCTTATGGTAGCGCTGTTTCAGTTATTAAAGCAAAGATATATGGAGGTAAAAAGGTTAGCAGTCCACCAAGCAGAAATCCTGCTGTTACTTGAGTCGGTGTATGGGCTTTGAGATATATGCGGCTGCACATCAATAACCAAGCAACAAATAGCAAGACTGCTATCAACCAAAGTGCTGGTGAGACGGAAGCTGTTGAATAATAGTAAGCAAAAACACCGCCAATCAGCCCACCTATTCCACTGGCATGAGCAGAAATCTTCCACTTCATATTAATCATTAATACGCAAAATAGGGCGACAGTTGCTCCCACGCCAATCAGACTGAGTGTTATTGGGGCGTGAAGCACGTGGGATAGAAAATAACACCAAGCGCCATAGCAAACTAACGAATAGATATATACTGTCGTACGTTGCTTGGCGATGCGCATATAAATATCAGATACCGTACCTTGTGCAATCTGTATAATAATGATTATCAGCGGTATCAATGCTGTTATCACAAATGTGGTTATCGTGGCAATGAGCCAATACGTTATAGGGAGTGCCCCAAATTGTGTACTAAAAGCAGCACAAAACAAGAGCATTCCATATGTCGGCATCCACAGAGGATGGAGTATGGCGCCTAAAGCAACAGATATATATTGAATAATGCGGTTCATACAAATTGTTGTCTGTTTCGTGCGATAGGTATTCCTAACATCTCCCGGTATTTGGTAATCGTCCGGCGTGCCACTTTGTAACCGCGCTCTGCCAATACTTCCACCAGTTTGTCATCGGTTAGAGGATTGGATTTATCTTCGGAGGCAATCACTTCTGCAAGTACTTGTTTTATCTCGCGGTTGGATACTTCGCTACCTTCAGCGTTGGTCATAGATTCGGAGAAAAAGTGCTTGAGTGGAAATATACCGAACTCTGTCTGAACGTATTTGGAATTGCAGGCGCGGGAGATGGTTGATGCGTCATAGCCTGTCAATTCGGCAATGTCTTGCAACTTCAAAGGTTTGATATTGGCATCATCGCCTTCCAAAAAGAAGGTTTTTTGCTCTTGCACGATGGCTGTCATAACACGGGATAGTGTCTCGTTTCGTTGATGAATGGCTTCAATAAACCAATTCGCAGAATCCAGTTTGTTGCGGATAAACTTTGCCGCTTCTTTTTGGTCTTTCGTCTTGGGGTCGGCATAGTCTTTCAGCATCTTGTCGTATTCGCGACTAACGTGCAAGTCCGGAATATCACCGGTGTTGAGCGATAATACCAATTCGCCGTCATGATCCTCAACATAAAAGTCCGGAATTATCATTGCTGAGTGTCCCTCGTAGGTATTGCCGGTAAAGGCATTTGCGGGCTTTTGATTGAGATGGATAATCTCAGAGATGGCGCGCTTCAGTTGCTCCTCGTCAATATTGAGAATATCCATAATCTTGTCGTAGCGATGTTGTGAGAACTCGTTGAAAAAGCGCGTCAGCAATTCTTTGGCAAGAATAATGGAATCAGTTTGTGGTTTTACTTCCAGTTGTTTGAGCAGGCACTCTTGCAAATCTGCCGATGCTACTCCGGGAGGGTCGAAATCTTTGATTTGTTTGACGATTGCAGCCATCTCCTCGTCAGGGACAAGCAGTCCTTCTTGGAAAGCAATATCGTCCACCAGCTGTTCTGTGCTACGACGAAGAAATCCGTCATCGTCAATATTCCCTAACACCCATTTTGCGATATGACGTTGTGGCTTGGTCATATTTGTCATATAGACTTGCGACTTGAGATGCTCCATCAACGTCGTTCCACCCGCAAAAGTGGAGTTGTAGCTTGAACCTTCGTCTGCATAGTTTGTTTGTTTACCGGCGTAGTCCGGAAGTTCGTCGTCGTCGATGTATTCATCGTAATCGAATTCGTCTGATTGCAGCGGATTCTCGTATTCCTCATCTTCAAAGTTGCCTTCTTCAACGCGTTGCTCCTGTACTTCTTCCGGGTCTCGGCCTTCCTCTAAAGCAGGGTTCTCTTGCAGTTCTTCGTTGATACGTTGTTGTAACTCATACGTTGGTAACTCCAGCATCTTGATTACTTGAATCTGTGCCGGAGACAGTTTGGTTAGCAAACGTTGCTGCTGTGTGAGAGAGAGGGAAGACATTTTGGCGATATGATTTTATTTACCAATTATTTCAAGCACATTGCGAGTGATGTACTCCAACTGCTCGTTATCCAATTCTGTATGCATAGGCAGAGACAATACACACGCCGCCAAACGTTCTGCAACAGGAAAATCACCTTCATTATAGCGCGGGTCTTGATAAGCCTTTTGCATGTGCAGAGGTACAGGATAATATACCATTGAAGGAATCCCCTGTTCTGCCACTTTCGTGCGAACTGTATCGCGGTCCACATCAATCAAACGTAAAGTATATTGGTGATAAACGTGCGTTGATTGTGCGTTGCGACCCGGAATAAGAATGTGCTTGTTGCCTGCAAATGCCTTATCGTAATAGGCGGCGGCGCGCTGACGTGAAGCTATATATTCGTTCAAATGGGGTAGTTTGGCATCAAGGACTGCAGCTTGAATACTATCCAAACGTGAGTTGACTCCCACAAAGTCGTGATGGTAGCGTACGATGCAGCCGTGATTTGCTATTGCCCGCATTTGTGCTGCCAAATCATCATCGTTCGTAAAGATGGCTCCGCCGTCACCATAGCAACCGAGGTTTTTTGACGGGAAGAAACTGGTACATCCGATATGTCCGATGGTGCCTGCTTGCTGCGTCTTGCCATCGGAAAAAGTGTATTTAGAACCGATTGCCTGACAAGTATCTTCCACCACAAACAGGTTATGCTCCTTTGCGATTGCCATAATAGATTCCATATCAGCGCATTGTCCGAACAGGTGTACCGGAACTATCGCTTTGGTCTTCGGCGTAATCGCTTTGCGGATATCGTCAACTGAGATATTCATAGTTTCCCAGTCCACATCAACTACCACCGGTTTTAGACCTAACAATGCGACCACTTCTGCCGTGGCAATAAACGTGAAGGTGGGAGTGATTACCTCGTCACCCGGTTTTAGACCAAGTGCCATCAGTGCAATCTGTAGCGCGTCTGTGCCGTTCCCAACCGGAATAACGTGCTTTACGCCTAAATATTCCTCAAGATGCTGTTGGAATGTATTCACAGCGGGACCTTTGATAAATGCCGCTGACTCAATCACTTCGGCTATACCGCGGTCAATATCTTGTTTGATATGTTGATACTGCGTTTGCAGATCAACCATTTGAATCTTTTTCATTGTTATTTGTTTTTCTCAATTAGGAACTCTACGGAAGCGGGTACGCTGCGTGTATGGGTAACATAAGGGTTTTTGCAAACAACAGTCACCGGCAACTTGTCCATTTCGGTAGTCGGGTAGTTACATATAACACGTACATCTTGTTCGGACAACTCGTTAAAATGACTCAAACCGACACGCAAGACTGCATCCACTTCGGCAGGAAACAATCGCAAGTGCATACCTTTTGGGACGTTTTGTACGCGGAGCGGAAGTCGAATCACCTTTTCTGTAAATGGTTCGGCAACGGCCCTCACGGTTATTTCATTGATTGCCAACCGCACATCGGGGATTGGTCTTAATGCAACGGAAAACGTTGTAGTATCGCGCACATCCGTCAATTGAACAGGCTCTGTATATACGGCGGTCAAGGTGTCAACCAAGGTGCCGTTTCCGTAAACCGTTACCTCGCGGGGCATCAGCATTGGTTTGCCAACCAACTGATATTGTACGGCTGGATTGAGTGTGCCTGCCCAACGGATGGGAACAGTCTTACTATGCTGGCTGTAGTATTCGCCCGATATCTGTTCCGGTGTAACGGCTTGCACTTTCGTCGTACCTTGCAGCAGGCTGTTTACTCCGTTACGAATCGCTTCTGCGGCAATAGTCACGGTTCCGTTACTGCCTTGTATCTGGTTACTTATATCAAACGTCAGTTCCAGAGGGTCCTGCTTGTACGCGCGTAAGCGTTTACCCGCATCGCGAACTTCTACATATAGCACTTCCGGCAACGGAGTAGTAAATATCACTGCCTCGGGAACGTCTTTGTAGATGATTTGGACGGGGAGTGTGGCGCTACGCACAGAACTTACTGCGTGACCGTACCATATAAATGCGGCAAGGACAACAAAGAGCAGAAACAATAGCAACTCCCGAAGATTGAATCTGCGAAAGAATGTTGATAATTGTTCTTTTACTTTGCCCATTGACTGTGTTTATTTCGCTTCTTCTTTCGGCGCTTGTGCTGCGTCGTCAGCGGTCATATAGACGCTGTCTTTGCTGACTTTGATAGTTACGTCTTTGGCAATGGTGATGAGCAGTGAGTTTTCCTGCACTTCCTTGATTTCGCCATAGATACCGCCGGCGGTTACTACTTTGTCGCCTTTCTTCATGGCTTCGCGTTGTTTCTGCAATTCTTTTTGTTTCTTCGTTTGAGGACGAATCATAAAGAAATAGAACACAACAAAGATTAGGAGCATCATAATCCAGAAACTCCAGCTGCTTCCATTTTGAGCGGCAGCGCCTTCTGCTTGTAATAAAATTAAATTTAACATAGTATCATTCATTTATTTGTTATTTCTTCTTTTCTCAGAGGTTTGATTAGTTTGCCTTTGCGGCGCAAGTCTAACATAATCTCGTTCAGAATACCGTTGATGAACATATAACTCTTGTCGCCGGAGTATTCTTTGGCGATTTCGATATATTCGTTCAATGTCACTTCTACTGCTATTTCCGGGAAGTAGAGCAGTTCTGCGAGTGCTACTTGCAGAATGATGGTGTCCATGTATGCCAAACGGTCTGCATCCCAGTTCTTGAGGTGCTGGTGTACCAACTCCATGTGTTCATCGCGGTGCAAAATAGCATTTTCCAAAAGACTCTTCGCAAACTCTAATTCATCTTCACTGTCAAACATCTCCAATAGCGGTTGATCTGCTGCGTTGTCTTCGCGGAAGCGCCGAATGGTTTTCACAATGAAAGACAGAATCAGGTTCAAGTCAACGGTCCAGTTCTGGGTGTCGAGTTGTACTTCCATCTCGTCCAATGCGGACAGAAGGTCTTCGTTGTCCGGCAGCAGTTCCGAGAATATCTTGCGCCAAACTGTTTTGTCCTCATCGTAAGACACGGATGGTGCGGCCATATAATCTTTGTAGTACGGCGCATCTTGTAATGCGCGGTAGATGCCGGCAAAGCAGGATTGCCCCGATTCCCAACTAATATGTTGTTCCTCGATATAGCGGCGCAACTGCCTGTTTTCGAACAGTTGTTTGGCAAATTTGTTTTCAACAAACCGACGGTTGGGGGTATAACTACGATGGGTGAAGCGTGCGCGCGATTGCGCTTCGGAGATTTGTTCTTGTGCGTAATTCGTCAGTTCATCCACTAACGCTAATAGCGCCATATAAAGGCTATACGTGTCGGAGAAACTACGCAGCAATTCTTTACGTGCTGTCGAAGGAGTCTTTCCTTCGGTGGTGTAGTAGGCAAACAAAGTTTGGACCACTCGAGTACGAACTAATGTTCTGTTGATCATTATTTAAAAGATAGTAAAAAACTTCTTGTGACCCCGCTGGGGCTCAAACCCAGAACCTTCAGAACCGGAATCTGACACTCTATTCAATTGAGCTACGGGGCCGGTTGTAATTTTAATGCTGTCAATTCCTTCTCCCGCTCATCAGGATTAGGATATAATATACTAACGTTGCCAATGAGGATATGGCTGCCACCACATACGTATAGGCTGCGCTATGCAGTGCTTTCGATGCCATCTCGGTTGTCTCGCGGTCGGTGATACCTGCTTCTTGCAACCAGTTCACGGCGCGGCGGCTCGCATCCACTTCTACCGGCAAGGTAACAACCGAAAACAACGTAGTCAGCGCAAACAACGCTATGCCAATTTCCAACAATATAGGAAATGTATGTACACAAAGCATACCGCCCAAAATCACCCACATCACAATCTTGTTGGAGAACGATACGGCGGGTACCAAAGCCGAGCGTAACTTCAGGGGCGCATAAGCTTTGTCGTGTTGTATGGCGTGGCCGCACTCATGGGCTGCTACGGCGGCTGCGGCTACATTGGCTTGATTATATACCGTCTCGGATAAATTAACGGTCTTGTTGGCAGGGTCGTAATGGTCGGTCAATTGGCCTTTTGTGCTGATGACTTTCACGTCCAAAATGCCATTGTCGCGAAGCATCTTTTCCGCCACTTCTTTTCCTGTCATTGGCAATCGTACCTGTGAATATTGCTTGATACGGCGTTCCAGCATGGAGCTGACAATCCAGCTTGCCAACGCGATACCGATAAACAGTATCCAATATAACGTATCTGCTGCCATCATTCCTTGTGGTTCCATGTTAGTCGTGTTTTAAATGTTCCATGATTCGCCGGCATGTGATACATTTCCCATATACATACAGCGAATACGATTCCATCTGAAAGTTATTATATCTCCGTTCTTTGAGTCGGTCTGCTATTATGTTGTCTTTAAACTCCGCAATCCGTCCGCAACGAATACACCGTGTAAAGCATTTGGTCGTATTGGGTGTTACCAGTTCATATTCTTGTGTCTTCATGCCCCAATGGCGCTCCAAAACCTGTACAATGTGTGCATCTACCAATAGCCCCAACGTGTTATATACCGTCGCGCGGCTCACGTGGTCTTGTTTGGCGCGTTCCACCAACTTGTCCGGAGTAAATGTCGGCGACATCTCGCAGCAATAGTGCAACACCAAATCACGTTCCGCAGTGCAACGGCGTTTGTTCAACTGAAGGTGGGCACGCAACACCGGCTGATAACTTCGGTACAACTTATTGATTTGCTCGTCTTTCTTCACCGGCTTATCCTTCAATTGATTTAATGTACGCTCTGCGGCGTTTGTGGTACGTGTGTTCCATCAGTTGGAACTGCTGTTGGTTCTTCAGGTTCGTCTCTAATATAGAGGTCGTTTCCATCGTCTTCACACCATATTGATTGAAGTACGGAATCTGATCTGCGAAGAACAAACTGTTGACGCCGGTATTCTGGTAATCCGGACGAACGGCTATGAGCAGCAAATCAAAGTGGTCCATTTTTTTCGCTCTCAGTGCTTTCAAAATGTGATACCAACCGAACGGGAATAGTCTTCCGCCGCATTTGCGAACCGCCTTGCTGATATCCGGCATGCCCAAACCGACACCGATTATCTCATCTTTCTCGTTGACGATGATTGTCACAAAGTCGAAGTTCAATATCGGGAAGTAGATATCGCGGTAGTACATCTTCTGGCGCTCGGTCATTGGTTGGAAGTTGTAAAGCTTCTGATAAGCCTCGTCCAACACGTCCATGAATGTGTTCCCGTATTTCTTGACCAGTTCGCGGCTGTTTTTCACTTTATCAACCCGCACGTGATACCGTTCTTGGACAATCTTTGCCACGCGTGCAAACTTCTCCGGCACTTCTTTTGGTGTATGAATCAGCATCTCTATCCAGTCGGCTTCTTTCGTCAAACCGTAAGCCTCCATATGTTTGGCGTAGTACGGATAGTTGTATAACGATGCCAATGGCGCCAAGTATTCAAATCCTTCGATGAGTAATCCTTCTTTGTCCCAATCGGTGAAGCCGACAGGTCCGTTCATCTCTTCCAAACCGCGTTCGCGTCCCCAGTCGGCTACGGCGTCTAATAACGCTTTGCTCACTTCGTAATCATCTATGAAATCCATCCAGCCGAACCGCACGCGTTTCACGTTCCATGCCTCATTGGCTTTACGGTTGAGCAAGGCGGCGATACGACCAACCGGTTTCCCGTCGCGATAAGCCATGAACAGTTGGAAATCGCTGAATTCCATGACCGGATTCTTTTTACGGTCGAATATTGCCAACTCGTCGAATAGCAGGGGTGGGCAATAGTAGGGGCAGTCTTTGTATAGGTCGTTTGTGAATTTGATAAACGATTTAATCTCTTTGCGAGTGCCTATTTTTCGGATTTCTACAGCCATATTTCACAAATTTGCCGCAAAGGTACGGAAAAAATTTGATATGTGCAAAAAAAAGTGCAACTTTTGTCAAAAAAGCAGCACTTTTTTAGTTGAGAATTGAGAATTGATAGTTGGATGTTGGACCGCTGCGCAGCAACACTACACGTGCGAAGCACAATACACGAAAAAGCGGCATTCGCCGCTTTTTTTGTAGTAACTTCGGCACGCCCCTTCCCCTTTTAGGGGCGGGTTCCCTCCGAATTTACGTTCGCGTCCTGCGGTACATACGCAGGGATTATCATTTTTTTCGCAATCTGGCTTGCGCCGAACTATAGTCACATCCTTGTGCCCGCTGGTGTGCAAGCACCCCGACAGACACAATTATGCAACTATTCGGGATAAAATTATCCCTTATGCGAAAAAAATGATAATTTATTTGCGTATGTGCAATTTTTGTAGTAATTTTGCATGTTTTTTGGCAAAAAGGATGAATACGATCGGTCAAAATATACGGTTCACAGACTTCGGAGAGTCACACTGCACCGCCATCGGCGGAGTCATTGACGGCTTCCCAAGCCGCTTCGCAATCGATGAAACTGCCATCCGCACAGACCTCGACCGACGCGCCGGAAGAACCATAAACAATAACGGCTGCGCACAAACAGGCGTATCCGCACGCGCTCAAGCAGAGAAAGATGAGATAGAATGGCTGTCAGGCGTGATTCGTGAAGAAGGCAAACTGATCACATTAGGTTCTCCTATCGCGTTTATCATCCGCAATACAGACGCACGCCCCGAAGACTACGAAACCCTTAAAGATATCTGTCGCGACGGACATGCCGATTGGGTGTATGAACAGAAATACGGTATCCGCGACTACCGCGGAGGAGGTCGTGCTTCCGCCCGCGAAACGGTGGCAAGAGTAGTAGCAGGCAGTCTGGCAAAACAGTTACTCGCACAAAACAATATCTCCGTCAACGCACAATTGGCACAAGTGGGCGACGAGACAGAGCCGTCCAAGTTCTACGAACTGCTGCAATCCGTACAAGAAGCCGGCGAGTCCATTGGCGGCGTAGTGGAATGTCGCATAAACGGACTGCCCGTTGGTGTCGGCGAACCGATTTTTGACAAGCTGCAAGCACGATTGGCATATGCGATTATGAGCATCAACGGTTGCCGCAGCTTCGAATACTACAGCGGCATAGTCGGAGGAATAAGCGACGGCAACGAAATCGTCTTCCGCTGCCGTTTCAAACCAACCGCCACCAAGATGAAAGACTTCGGCGGCCGACACGATGCCTGTATCGCCGTTCGGGCAACCGCCGTTGTGGAAGCTATGACTGCGATAACGATACTTGACGTTAAATTGTTAAATTGTTAAAGTGTTAAATTGTTAAAGCGTTAAATTGTTAAAGTGTTAAATGGTTAAGTTGTTACATTGATAACGATAGATGACATACGACGCCCTGTGCAAGACTCTTGGAACCAGTTCGAAGAAGCCTTTGCCCAAGTAATGAGCAGCGATAACCCGATGCTTCAGCAAGTGTTGGATTATATCCGTGCCCGCGCCGGCAAACAACTGCGCCCCCTATTGGTGTTGCTGTCAGCCAACATCAGCCGCGGTATTACAGACAAGACCATTCAAACCGCCGTTGCCCTCGAACTGCTGCATAATGCGACATTAGTGCATGACGACGTGGTCGATTCGTCTCCTACCAGACGCGGCGAGAAAGCGGTTCACACCAAATGGAGCAACAAAGTGGCAGTGCTGGTCGGCGATTATATGCTGGCGCGCGTCATCAATACCATCGCCGAGATTCGCAATACACCGATACTGAATATCGTTTCACAATTAGGCAGCGCGCTGAGTAGCGGCGAGTTGCTGCAATTACATGCCAACGACAGCATGTGGATTGACGAAGCACAATACTTCCGTATCATAGACCAAAAGACCGCCCAACTATTCGCCTGCTGTGCAGAAGCCGGCGCCGAGTCTTGTTTGGCTACGATGCGGCAAACCACCGCCCTGCGGGAATATGGCAGGCGTTTGGGAATCTGCTTCCAACTCAAAGACGATATCTTCGATTACTCCGATGCGGACGACTTGGGCAAACCAACTATGAACGATATCCGCGACGGGAAAGCGACTCTGCCACTGATTGTATCGCTGCAACGGGCACATCGCGAAGAGGCAGAACACATCCGCCAATTGGCAGAAGCGTTGACAAACGGATTAGTCAATCCACAAGACGCCGAACAGGAAATCAAATCCTTCGTACTCCGCTATGACGGAATCCGCTACGCAATGGCACGTATGAACGAGCATAAAAGAAGTGCCCAAGAGGCACTATCCGTATTCAGAGACTCGCGCACAAAGACCGCGCTGCTGCAGTTATTGGAGTATGCTGTCAATCGTAGCTATTAGTCTGTCCGCCGTTGGCTGCTCTTCGGCAGGAATCTTCTCCACAATATCCATTATAAACGCGCGTAAGAGCATCTTGCGTCCTTCTTCGGGTGCGATACCACGCTGCTGCATATAGAACAGTGCCGATTCGTCCAATTGTCCTGTGGTTGCGCCATGCGAAGCCTTGACATCGTCCGCGTAAATCTCCAACTGGGGCTGTGTGCGCATTGTTGCCTGACGGGAGAGAAGCAGGTTTCTGTTCGTTTGCTGTGCATCGACTTGCTGCGCGTCCTGCTTAATGCGTAATTCGCCTAAGAAATGTCCCGTAGAAGCATCATCCAAGACAAACTTAATCAGCTGCCGGCTTACACCTTTTCCTATATCATGGTGCATGCGCGTGTGCGTAGAGACATGGTCCTGCCCATGCAAAAAGGCAAGATGATAAATCTCCGTTGTGCAACCTGTTCCAAGTTGGTCAATGTGCAAGACATTCTGCGCTGCATGGAAATTAAAGACAAACAAGCGCAAAGTCGAATCAGCCTCTTGCCGGCAATAGAAGTCCGACAACGGCTCATCCACAAAAATCAGATTGCGGCTTTCGCCCTTATTCAAACTCAGCGTAGCCATTTTTCTCCAAGTCAAGCGCCAACGATTTATCACCGCTTTTGACAATACGTCCGTCTGCCAGCACATGTACAAAGTCGGGCACAATATAATCCAAGAGCCGCTGATAGTGCGTAATCACGATGGCAGCGTTTTCGGGCGTCTTCAGACGATTCACGCCCTCCGCCACAATGCGCAGCGCATCAATATCGAGTCCGGAATCGGTTTCGTCCAAGATACTCAGGCAAGGCTGTAACATTGCCATTTGGAAGATTTCGTTCTTTTTCTTTTCTCCACCGGAGAAGCCTTCGTTCACCGAACGGTTATTGAGTTTGTCCGCCATCTCAAGCAACTTGCGCTTTTCACGCATGAGTTTGAGAAACTCCGTAGCAGAAAGCGACTCTTTTCCTTCGTATTTGCGTTTCTCGTTCACCGCCGTACGCATGAAGTTCACCATCGATACACCGGGTATCTCTACAGGATATTGGAAAGAAAGGAACACTCCTTCGCGCGCACGGATTTCGGGCGGCATTGTCAACAGGTCTTTGCCATTCAGCGTCACTGAACCACTCAACACTTCGTACTGCGGATTACCTGTCAGCACTGCAGAAAGCGTCGATTTACCAGCACCATTAGGACCCATAATAGCGTGCACCTCACCACGATGAATGGTCAAGGAAACGCCCTTTAATATCTCTTTGCCGGCAATAGCGGCATGAAGATCTTTTATTTCAAGTAATGTATTCACGCTATGTATCAACTATAGACTAATTAACTATCCGCCTTTATCTTTGAACCGTAGCCAATATCACTTCACCAACCGCCTGCAACGTGGTTTTATCCACGTTGTGTATATCGTCCTGACGTGTATGCCACCACGAAGCAAATCCAGACGAGTTGTGGCTATCGTAGTGGATAATATCGACACACGGAATACCCGCTTTGTTCAAATAATAATGGTCGTCTGTAATAGGATATGAAGCCTTATCCACAAAATACCGTCCGTAACCTAATGTATGGGCAATGCGCCAAATCAGTTCTTGGTAGTTCTGCGCGTATTGCGTGGAATACAATTCACGCGGGAAAACCGCATCCGGCGCCCCCACCATATCCAACAAGACACCAAAGTGATAGGCAGTATTATTTTCCGCTGACAGATACTGCTGCGCAAACATTTGCGAACCAAGACACCACGTGTCTTCGCGTTGCACGCCGGTATAAGTACGCGGTGTACCTTGGTCTTCGTAATCGAAGAAGACGATATCCACCGGTTGTTTGAGCCGTGCCGAATCCGCTGCAAACTGCCGTGCTACTTCCAACAGAACAGCTACACCACTCGCACCGTCATTCGCTCCAGGGACATTATAAAAGCGGTCTTCGTATATCGGTTCTTCATCACACCAAGCGCGTGTGTCGTAGTGGGCACACAATATTATAGTTGAGAGTTGAGAATTGAGAGTTGCGGCGGGGCGGAAGTGGCCGATGATATTGATGACTTGCTGTACTCTGCCGGAATAATCAGGCATCGTTCCCTTTTGCAGCTCGACGACTGCGCCATGACGACGTAGTTCCTGTATCAGCCAAACGGCACAATCCATGTGTGCTTTGCTATTAGGCACACGCGGTCCGAAAGCCAGCTGTTTCTCGACATAAGCATAGGCAGAGTCGCTGTTAAATGCGGGACGATCAACCTGCGTTGGTTTGACGGACTTGTCACAAGCAGGCAGCAGCACTACAAAGAGCAAGAGTGCAGCACACTGAACGAGGGTATATTTGAATCGGATAAGATTATCTAACATTGAGTTCAGAGATTGACTTATGTTCTTGAATAGCCCGAATGGTGTTGGCAATAGGTTCCGCTACACTGACAACTTTTACTTTCGGGCATCGGGTTACATCAAACGGAATAGAGTCCGTGAAGATCAGTTCTTCGAGGTCAGAATCCATAATGCTTTGACACGCTTCGCCCGACATGATACCGTGGCTAACGGCAGCCCGCACCGATTTAGCGCCCCCCTCTTTCATCACTTTAGCCGCGGTACACAGTGTACCGGCAGTATCAGCAATGTCATCCACAATAACGACGTCTTTTCCATACACATCGCCCAAGACACGTATTTCGCTTACTTTGTTAAAGTCCGGTCGGTTTTTGTAGCAGATAACCATCGGTACTTCACGATCGGTAAGGAAGTGCATTTTCTTAGCAAAGGCAGCAGCCCGTTTCGAGCCACCGACATCTGGTGAAGCGACAATCAGTTTGCGCAGGTTGAGGCTTTGGATATAGTTGGCGAGCACGTTTCCACCGTACAAGTGGTCCACAGGAATATCAAAGAATCCCTGAATCTGGTCCGCATGCAAATCGAGCGTTATAACTCGGTCTGCTCCTGCTCCTTGCAACATGTTTGCTACCAGTTTAGCTCCGATACTAACCCGCGGTTTATCTTTGCGGTCCTGCCTTGCCCATCCGAAATAAGGAATCACAGCGATTACTTTGTACGCGCTGGCACGCTTAGCCGCATCAATCATCAGCAACAGTTCCATGAGATGGTCGCTACTGGGATTGGTGGATTGGACGAGATAGACCGATTGTCCGCGTACGCTGTCATCAAACGAGGCTGCAAACTCTCCGTCTGAGAAATGAGCCACGGTTACATGTCCGAGTTTAACGCCAAGATGGTCACAAATGCGTTGCGCAATTGCTTCGCCCTGACTTCCGGCAAAGACTTTGAACTGAGATGCTTCTTGAAACATATAAGTTACTATTTTTTCTTTTTCTTTTGTTGTCCCTGGATTTGGTTTTGTTGTCCATCAAATGAGATGGCTGCAATTTCCTCATCCAATCGTCCATTAGAGAGCGTGTGTAGATCTTCTCTAATACGTTCGAGTCCTGATTCCTGGTCCCGATTCCAGACGATGTTTTTTTGGCGCATACATTGTGCTATATATGCAGTGAGTGCCTGCCGCTCATTTTTATCTGAGAGCGTGCAGGCATACTCAATTGTGTCTTGTAAGATGCGCCCGTAGTTGCGCATTTTGATAGGCGTTGTATTACGACGAATCATAGGTAATTATTTCTTTTTAATCAGATAAATCATTGTAGGATAGTGGTCTCCGTATCCATCGAGCCAAACGCCGGCTTTGTGGGTACGCAGCGGCGTACCTTTATCTTTTCCGTCTTGCACAGTAAGGAAATCTTTATTGAAGATTTGTGACTTCCAATAGGTCCATTTGCCGTTTTCGAGTTTTTCGTTCATCAGCGGTTCGGAGATAATGATTTGGTCAAAGAGGTTCCAGCTGCCATTGTATGCGAGCGAACCGATACCGCGGTCGAGTTTGAGCCACAAGGTATTGAAGAATCCCTGTTCTTCCACTTCTTCGCGTGTTTTGCGTGCTTTGAGCACTTCGGCACAACTGTGGTTGTACGGGTCATCGTTCAAGTCACCCATAATAATGATTTTAGCTCTTGGCTCTTTCTTATAAATACTATCGGTAATTGACAAAGTGAGCATCGCCGCGGAGTCACGTGTCGGGCGTGAACGAAGTTCACCTCCATACCGGCTAGGCCAGTGGTTGACGATGATATGTATTTTTTCGGGTTTTCCTTCTCCGATGAGATAGCCGGAAACAAGAAGTTGTAGACGTGTTTTCACTTCACCGCCATCTTCGTAATGAGCCTTCAGTTCATGTCCACGTACATTAGCTACTTTGAACATATCGGGATTATATAGGAATCCGCAGTCCACGCCACGACGGTCCGGTCCCTCAAGCAGGATAGGCACCATATTACGTCCATACTCTTTCATTTTCTCAGCAACAGCAGTCAAGCAGCGTAGATTTTCCACCTCACACACGCCAATACAAGCCGCTCCGCGCGGGTCTTCGTCTGTTCCCAATTGTGAGAGTGCGTACGCCATATTTTTGACTTTATGTTCGTATTTAAGTCCCGTCCACTTGTTACCGCCATCGGGCAGATACTCATAGTCGTTTTTTCCCTCATCGTGTATAGTATCGAAGAGGTTTTCAAGGTTATAGAACGCAATACAACGAATCAGCGTTTCGTTTTGGGCGTTCACCGTCATAGCCAAGCATAATGCAAGACCCAACAAGAAAGATGTGTGTTTCATACTGGTAAAATATTTTTTGTTAACAATTTATCTAAAAAAGTTGCGCAAAGATACAACAAAATTTTGATATATCCAAAACTTTTTGTACTTTTGCGGCGTTTTTTAGAAAAAATATATATTTTTATTACTATTTATAATAATTTTATCTCTTATGAGCAGTGTTAATAAAGTAATTTTGATTGGAAATGTGGGTAGTGATCCAGAAGTTCGTTATCTTGATCGCGGCGTAGCGATTGCGAATTTCAATTTGGCAACGACCGAACGCGGTTACACGATGCAAAACGGAACTCAAGTGCCGGACAAGACGGATTGGCACTCGATTGTTTTGTGGCGTAATTTAGCCGAATGGGCAGAACGTTTTGTACGTAAAGGTATGAAACTATATATAGAAGGAAAGTTACAGACCCGCAGTTGGGAGAAAGACGGTCAAATCCGTCGTAAGACAGAGGTAATCGCAGAGAATGTACAAATTCTATATCGTCCTGAAGAATATCGTAATCTTGGTAAAGAGGAACAAATTCCCGAAGCACCTCAAGTTGAGGAGGAGATATTTTAATTGAGAGTTGAGAATTGAGAATTGAGAATTTTAAATGATGTATTGATCCGTGCCTGCGGCACTAAATGATGGATTGATGAAAAGCGGCATTGAGCCGCTTTTCATTTTTTAGGTATTATTGCTTACTATCATAATAGGTAATGTTACTGCTTCAGCAAGTACTATTACCTGTTATTTTTGGATTCTGCCGGTAGCATCGTACTCGACTCCATTGCGGATGATGTAGAACGTACCGTTGCGGAAAATCTTCTGCGGAGCAGCTGTAGTATCCACTTCATCCAATGCGGTGGAAACAGGATCAATACTTACAATGATAGAGATATTCACCGTTTCATCAATAGCCAAATCTTTTTTGCTGTCTATTTTGTAACTATAGAAGTGCAGTTTGGTAGGATATGTACCTTCCGCGATACCTTTGGTCATGACATCTGCAACTTCAATCAATACGTCAACATTGTTATAATCTGTCCCTGCGGGGAATGGTACGGGATCATTCAATGCTACATAATCCGAACCTGCCAAGATAGTAGCAGCGTCGTTTTGATATGCATATTGGAACAAGACGCTTGAGGAATGTTCCCATTTCACGTAGAGCGTTTTCGCAAGATTCTTGGCAGAGAACGTGAAACCAACCAAGTCGTCGTAACCGTTATCAAAGTTCGGATTGACTGTGATACTTTTTGTGGAGAGCGTCAGTGATGGTTGATATTGCGGGTCTGAGCTCTTGTCAACAGCTTTTGCAGTGAGAGTTACAACAATGTCGTTAATGCCGGTAGTAGTCGAATGGAAAGTAAGTGTAGCAGTATATGTGCCTACAGAAGATGCTTCCCAAGAGATGGTCAGTTCCTGTGAACCAGTTTTCTTACCTGCTGATTTGATTTCGTCTCCGCTGATAGGAAGATTGTAGGTAGAAGCATTAGCACCTGTAATAGTGACAGCAATATTATCGCTCAAATCACCATAAGTAATGGTCACTTTCTTAGTATTATAGTAGGGCGGGTCTCCAGCGCTTACGTACGGGTCTTTGTCGATTTCACCATAATCGATTACCCAGTTGTCGCCAACTTTGGTTACATCTGCTCCGCTGATTTCCATCTTCGGTTCTTTAACACGCTCTTGCCAATCTGGTGCAAGGTCGGAATACAGAACAACCTTTGCGCAGTAGTCGGTACCCGGATTATTATAGACCTTAAACATGTCGTTTGTGCCCTGGAAGTTGTTGTAGATTGTGCTTGAGGTACTCGTAGCGTTCGTTACGAGAACTGTAGCATCGTCTTCGTCAAACGCTCCAATAGTCCATTTCGCATAATCGTCTTTTTCACCGTTTCCTAATTTGTCGGAACTGAGTGTGCGGAGATACTTTCCGTCCATGTCTTTGAAGAGATAGTAGTCACCCTCTTTTTCGACGGTATAAGCATAAGCTTTAGCAGCTTTAGCGGTGTGGTGTTTTTCGCCATACGTTGCAGCGACACCTTTTATATTATTACCAGAGACGTAAAGTCCCATTACATAATTCTCTCCGTCTTTTACGGTACCAAAGAATACTTTTGCTCCGGCAGGGAGATAATCAATTTTTTGTACGGCGTTATAAGTTACTTCTGTATTATCAATAGCCGGAAGGATTGTCACGTAGCAGGTGTCTGTGATGTTTTCGCCCTTATTGGTTTTTACCCAGATTTTAGTAGTACCTTCCGCTTTGGGTGTTACAACACCGTCAGCAACAGTAGCGACAGCGGAATTGGTAGAACCCCAAGTGACGGATTTGTCTTCAGCATCGTTAGGCAGAACGGTAGCGGTCAGCGTTTGCGCAGCATCTCCGACGCGCATATCGAGTTTTTCTTTGTTCAGTTCGACAGAAGTGGGAAGTTTTTCGGGAACAGAGCTGCCGTCCAAGAGATACAATTCAACAGCGGTCTGATTGGCCGAAGCTCCGTATAAGGCGAAACGGGGACTGCCTGCGTTATAACAAAAGAAAACCGTCGCACTATTCTTACCGGGAGTTTGACTCGTCACGGTAGCCACTCCTCCAGCGATAGCAATAGCGAAGTCGGTTGTGGTTTGATATTTGCTGTCAAAGGCATTTTCTCCGGATTTGTGACCAATAGGTTTGGTGCCTATGTACAGATTCCAGTAATCACCATTTTTCTTCAAAGTGATAAGATAAGGATCCGTTACAGTCACTTTTCCATCATTGAAAGTACCAGCTACACTAAGCAGATATTCATGTTTTGTTCCTCCAGTTCCAGTCGAAGCGAAATTGGAGCTAACCTTGCTTTGCGAAGCACAGCCAATGATGACTTGGCATCCGTCAGTCAGTGAGGTGACATCAGTTACTTTGTTGAACGTTTCGGCAAAAGCAGTAGAGAAAGATAGCGAAATTGCCGCAAAAAACAGAATGAATTTCTTCATGGTAAAACAGATTTAAATTATGTTAGTTATTTTACATTTGGACTGCAAAGGTACTGCTTTTTTTTGGAACTGCCAAATTTATTTAGCATTTTTTACCTTTTTCTTAATAAAATGATATTTTTTAGTGTATGATGCGATATTGTTGTCAAGGCGTGACGAGTCGGTGACGTATCGGTAACGTCTCGGTTCGTTTACGTCTCGTTTACGTGTCGTTTACGTCTCGTTTACGTCTCGTTTACGTCTCGTTTACGTGTCGTTTACGTGTCGTTTACGTGTCGTTTACGTCTCGTTTACGTCTTTTGTTCGGGAAAAGCGGGTTAATTGTTATGCTGGAAGACTTGGACATTCGGTGTTTGGAGGCGGACGGAAAGCCAATTGGCGAGCCGCTGCAAGTCTTCCGCCGATAACTCGGGCGCCTGTTTTTGCTTTGCGGACTTGGAGGACTTCGCAGCAGAGCCGGATTTAGCGGCAGTGGTTTGGGCAAAAGTGCCGTTTGTTGTGACCAACATGATGACGGCTTTGTCCGAACGTGCCAAGGTGATATCGGTTATTTCAGGCCATTGTGATTTGACTTCAGCAGCGATTTGCGCGGCAGGTAATTCGAGCGCTTTGTATGCGTCAATCCTGCTTTGCAGCACCTTAATTGAGTCTTCACGTTGCCGCATCTGTGCCTCGGTAGAACTGATCCAGTCGCGTAGGATTTCGGTTTCGTTCAGTCTGCGCACTTCAATGGTAGCGTCTTCCTGTATAATAATCTGGTCATGCAAGAATCCGTGTTTCTCGGCTTCGGCATAAAGTTGCGCTCTGTCGTCATTGGTAAGCGCTTCGCCAGCAAGCCGCAGCGTAATAGTATAAGGTTTAACCGACATGTCGGTGTTATAGTCGTAAATATATGTACTTCCGATGGTTCGATTCTCTTTGACAAAATGTCTTGCCTCGATGGAGAAACGGTTTTCGTTGACAATGCTGAATGCGCTGAAGACGCTGGGCACAAGCACGACAAGGATAAGGAGTCCGTAGCTGATGATTTGTCTCCATGAGCGTGAAGTCGGCTCTTCTTCGACAGGGAAATCAAGGAATTTGACCACAATAAACGTAGCCAGCGCGATGAAGACACAGTTGATAAAGAAGAGATACAATGCACCACCGGCGTAGTGCCAGTTGAGATTGGCTATTCCATATCCGACGGTACACAACGGCGGCATCAAAGCTGTAGCAATTGCGACACCGGACAAGACTGTTCCTTTCTCTTTGCGCGACAATTCGAGGATTCCAGCCACTCCGCCAAAGAAAGCAATCATGACGTCGTAAATGGAAGGATTCGTACGGGCAAGCAATTCGGTGGGATTATCGGTTTCCAGCGGTGTGACAAGGAAATACAAGGTGGAAGCGATGAGACTGATGACGAACATTATCCCGAGATTCTTGAGAGAATGCAGGAGTAGCCGTGTGTTGTTTGTGCCGAGTCCGAGACCAAATCCGATAATCGGGCTCATGAGCGGTGAAATCAACATGGCACCGATAATAACGGGAATGGAGTTGACGTTGAGTCCGACACTGGCGATAACGATTGCGACAAACAAGATGTAGATGTTTGGTCCGCGGAACGGGATATTGTTGCGGATATTTGTACTGGCAGCAATTACATCGATATAATTGGCGACACTAAGTTGCTCACGAAAGAATTTACGTGCGTTGTGTTTGAATTGTTTGTAAGTCATAGTTTTTGCGATAAAACGGTGCAAAGGTACGACAAAAATACCAATTATGCAAGAAAATATCAAAAAAATATAATTTTTTTTGCATATATCAACTATTTTTCGTATTTTTGCACGCTAATTTTATGCGAAATAAACTATGGGATTGAAGGTTTTACTTATCAATGGCAGTCCTCGCAAGCATGGCAATACTTTTGCAGCGTTGTCGGAAATTGCGAAGTCGTTGGAGTCCGCCGGTATAGGCAGCGAGATAGAATGGATAGGCGTTAAGCCTGTTCGCGGCTGTATTGCGTGCGGCAAATGCAAGGCAAACGGCAACAACCGCTGTGTGTTCGATGACGATTTATGCAATCAAGTTTCCGGTAAGATGCGGGATTTTGATGCGGTGGTAATCGGTTCGCCGGTATATTACGGTCAGCCGAACGGCACATTGCTATGTTTGGTTCAACGGATGTTGTACTCGGCGGGTGCACATTTTGCGGGCAAGCCGGTAGCTTGTGTGGCGGTATGCCGTCGCGGCGGTGCGACAGCGGCTTTGCAGTCGTTGCAGATGCCGTTTCAGTTGCTTCATATGCCGATAGTGACTTCGCAGTACTGGAACATCGTATATGGACGTACAGAAGGCGAGGCGGTACTGGACAGCGAAGGCATGCAGACGATGCGCTCCCTTGCCAAGAATATGGCCTATATGTTATCGGCAATTGACGGGAAAGCGCGTCCGGAATACGAGCCATGGCAACCGATGCACTTTATTAGAGTTGAGAATTGACAATTGACAATTGAGAGTTGACAGTTGGAAGTTGGACCGCTGCGCTGTTGGAAGTTATTTAATTGAGAATTGACAATTGACAATTGACAATTGAGAGTTTAGGAAAATGAAGCACCGATTTTGGATATTGGTTATAGCGGCGGTGATGCTTGAGTCGATTGCGTGTTTGCAGTACGTTTTCAGTCGGAGAGCAATCCGTAATGAAGCTCAAATGCGTGCACAAACCGAATTGCGTGCGGCAGAATTAGAAATCAATGTGCTGACCGCAAAACAAGAAGCCGCGTTGGAGATGATAGTGAGTTTGGCGGAACGTTATATAGACCAGCCGGATTCACTGGCGGAGATGTCCAAACTGATGCTGCGTACTATGCCAGGCACAACGAATGTCGGGATTGCGTTTGTCGAGAACTACTTTCCAAAAGAAGGCCGTTGGTACGAGATTTACACGGAATGGGAAGACGGGAAACTGATTACACGCGAGATAGGCGGACCGGATCATAATTACTTGGAATCAGAATGGTTCAACAACGGTTTGTGCATCGATACGTGTTGGTGGAGCGAACCTTATTTTGACAACTCGGGCGCCCAATCGATGGTGGTTACGGCTTCTCACCCGATTCGTAACAAACAAGGGAAGATTGTTGCGGTAGCGGGCATCGATTTGTCGTTGGATTATTTGAAAGACTTGTCGCAATATTTGCAAGTGTTCAAAGACAGCTACTATTCGATTCACTCTTCCCGCGGTATGGATATTGTCGCCAAGCCGGACACGACTCCGGGACGACGGTATATGATACTGGACGAAGAGATAGATGCGACGGGTTGGCATATATCGATAATCATTCCGGAAGAAGTGCTATACACGGATTTGCGTCGCACGGGTTTGATAGTGACGCTATTGATGATTCTGAGTCTGGTGATTTTAGTATTCATTATGATTCGCTCGGCGCGCAATGTTCAGAGTTTAGTGAGCGTGACCGCACAAAAAGAACGGATGCTGAATGAGTTAGAAATTGCTCAAACGATACAGAAAGCGATGCTGCCGGAAGTATTTCCGCCGTTTAATGACCGTTTGGATATCAATATATACGGTATTGTTCAGCCGGCGAAAGAGATTGGTGGCGATTTGTATGATTTTTATGTGCGTCATGAGAAGCTGTTTTTCTGTATCGGCGATGTGAGCGGAAAAGGTGTTCCAGCCGCCTTGTTGATGGCAATGACCCGTTCTCTGTTCCGTTCGATAACCGCCCATGAAGAAGAAGCCGCGGAAATCATGGTCCAACTGAATCAGGCAATGTCGGAACAGAATGACATGAATATGTTTGTGACGCTGTTCCTCGGAATATTGGACACCAAGACAGGTGTTGTGACATATTGTAACGCGGGACATAATGCGCCGATGCTACTGTCAGGCGGGGTTTGGAAAGAAATCGATGTGCTGCCGAATATCCCGTTAGGGGTTGAGCCGAGTTTTGTGTATCAGGAACAATCTCTGCAGATGGTTTATAACGAGATGCTGTTCCTATATACAGACGGTTTGAGCGAAGCAGAGAATATTGCTCATGAGCAGTTTGGCATGGAACGTATCATGGACTCACTGTCAGGTATGACCGATATTCGCCCGCATAAGTTGGTAGAAGAGATGCGTTCGCGTGTATCTGATTTTGTAGGGGAAGCTGCCCAAAGCGATGATTTGACGATGGTCGGCATCCGTTATCAGCATCCCGCCATTATTATGCGCAATGACATACAACAAATACCGACCCTTTCAGAATGGGTAGAAGGATTGGATGTGCCGGCAGAACTGAATATGCCAATCAACCTTGCTTTAGAGGAGTTAGTGGCGAATGTGATGCTCTATGCCTATCCCGGCAAGCAGGGTCAAGTGCTGGTGGAGTTTGCGAAAGGCAAAGATATCGTGTTTACGATTTCGGACAGCGGTATTCCTTTTGACCCGACACAAGCCAAAGAAGCCGATATATCCCTCTCCGCCGAAGATCGCGAGATAGGCGGATTAGGCATTCATTTAGTACGGCAAATCATGGATGAGATCTATTATGAACGGATTGATAACAAGAATATTTTAACGATTGTAAAACATATATGACAACAACGATTCAAGAGAATGGCAATCAACTGATTGCTCTATTTAGCGGTCGTTTAGACACCGCAGCAGCTATTCCGACGTCTGAAGCTGTGAAGCCTCTTTTAGAAGCAGAGAACAAAGAGATTGTACTTGATTGCAGCGAATTGGAGTACATATCTTCGTCCGGCTTGCGTATCTTTCTTTCGATTCGCAAAGAAGCCGCTTCACATGGTTCGAAAGTGATTGTGAAGAACATCAACGCCGATATCCGTCAAGTGTTTATGATGACGGGCTTTATCAGCCTATTTGAGATACAATAATGGAGACGCTGGATCTGCATTGCCAAATGATACTGGAGGAATACCGTGAGGCTATTCCTGTATTGGAGAAGATGCGCGACGAAGCGATGGGTCTTCTAAACGATGCGCTTACCCGCAACGGTTTGATTGTCATGGGCTTAGAATCGCGCATTAAGACCGAAGAGAGTTTGCACGGGAAATTAGCCCTGAAGGGACAAAAATATGCGACATTAAGCGACATCACCGATATCTTTGGCGCCCGTATTATCACTTTTTACACAGATGACGTGGACCGCATAGCTGCGATTACGGAACAGCTGTTTGAAATTGATTGGGAGAACTCTGTAGATAAGCGCAAATTGCACCAATTGGACAGTTTTGGCTATAGTTCGCTGCACTATATATGCAGTTTGCCCAACTATCCGTATCGCTTTGAGTTGCAACTGCGCACGACATTACAACATGCGTGGGCAGCGATTAACCACGATATTGGTTATAAGACAGGCGTAGAGATTCCTCGCGAATACATGCGCCAAATGAGCCGTTTGGCTGGGATGTTGGAAATGGCAGATGACGAGTTCAGCCGTATCCGAACAGAAATCACCGACTACCGCCGCCGCGTGCAGCAATTGGTTCAAAACGGGAAATTAGACGATGTGCTGTTGGACGGCGATACTTTCCGCAGTTATTTGCAGGTTCGGCCTCTTGACAATCTGAACAAACGTATCGCTGCCATCAATCAAGCCGAGATTATGGAAATGCCGCTCATCCGTTATTTGCGCGTTCTCAAAGCCCTCGGCTGCAAGACATTAGGCGATGTGAGCCGACTCATCAAAAAATATGAAGATGACGCTTACCGCCTTGCACGGCATCAGTTGGGAAACACGGATTTGGATATTGTATCTTCTGCCATCGGATTACAGAATATCTGTATTGTGTGCATACTCAGTTCAGGCGGCGGCAAGATTGGTCTGGAGCGCATGTTTGATGCACTGAACGGACATAACAGCCAAAACACCAGTATCGCAGAGCTGACCTTTGCACAGGCGGCCAATTTACCATTTATGAAAGTATAACATTATGAAAGCAACACAAATTGATTTAAACGACTACGAGCGCACCGGCGAAGGTGCCAATGGTGCAAGTTACAACCATAAGAGCGACAAGAATATCATGCTGAAGATGTACTTTCGCAACTTTGAGGCCGCGCAAACTGAATTGGAGTTATCACAGAAAGTATTTGCGATGGGGATTCCGACTCCTGAGCCAGGCGACCTTGTAACAGACGGAAAGCAGATGGGAATCCGTTTCAGACGCATAGATGGAAAAAAATCTTATTCCCGTGCATGCGGCGATAATCCTGAAAAGACGGAGGAATATGCGCGCGAGTTTGCACAATTATGCAAAAAACTACATGCGATTCATGTTGATACCAAACAATTTGAGAACGTTAAAGACCGCCTGTACAAGATGCTGGCAGATAACCCGTTCTTTACCCCGGAACAGAAACAAAAGATTCACGATTTCATAGCCGCAGCACCGGATGGCGACACAGCTATTCACGGTGATTTGCAATTCAGTAACGGAATCTTTGTCGAGAAAGACGGTGTGCGTACGCCGTATTTCATTGATTTGGGAGACTTTTGTTACGGCTATCCGATGTTTGATATCGGTATGGTATATCTGTGCTGCTGCCTCAATGACGAGTCGTGGACAATGATGCAATACCACATGTCGAATGCGACAGCGGCGCGTTTCTGGGATGCATTTGCGGCAGAGTATTTCGGTCCCGATGCGGATATGGAGAAAATAATGCAAGAGGTAAAGATTTACGCAGGTCTTAAAACGTTAATCATTGAACGCGATACCAAACGTCCGATGCCGGAGTTCCGTGCGATGTTGGAAGGAACGATATATTAATCAGGCACAGATTATTGAGAGTTATGGCAAATAAATTCATCAATTCAGAATTGTTAGACAAAGCAATCATCTTTGCGGTCAATGCGCACCATAACACGGAGCGTCGCGGAAAAGGCTTTCCGTATATCGTTCATCCGATGGAGGCAGTAGAGATTGTAGCGACGATTACCACCGATCAGGAGTTGCTGGCAGCCGCTGCATTACATGATACGATAGAAGATACCGATGTAACTGTAGAACAAATACGCACAACGTTCGGTGACCGTATAGCCAATCTGGTTCATGCAGAAAGCGACCAGTTCACAGAAGGTGTTTCGGAAGCAGACAGTTGGCACGACCGCAAACGTGCAGCAATCAAGCGATTAGCCGAAGCTCCGCACGATGCAAAGATTGTTGCAATGGGCGACAAGTTAAGTAATATGCGCGCTATTTGGCGGGATTATATGACCATCGGAGACGAATTATGGAAAATATTCCATGTCACTGACAAGGCATCTCATGAGTGGCACTATCGCGGTTTAGCGGCTTCGCTATCCGAATTAAGTGACACTTTTGCGTACAAAGAATTCACACATTTAATAGACGAAGTATTTGGAAGTACTATTCGATAATATAATTAATGCGCGCGACCTTGAAGGAATGATTGGCGCAGGCGGACATGCTATCCGTCCGCATCGTTTGTTACGCACAGCGCATCTTCACGATGCCTCGGATAACGATATAGAGCGTTTACGCACAGAGTATAACCTTTGCCGCATTTTTGATTTCCGCTCAATGGGCGAATATCAAGCAGCACCAGACAGAGAGATAGAGGGCGTCCAACACCATCTGTTACCGACCATCGATATGCGCGCAGAACAACAAACAGGAAAGCCTATTCCTGAGGAGGCGTTTTTTGAGCTGGATAGGCACATTGTGAATTATTCCTTCTATCCCGAAGTGCAACAGATGGCGGCCAACATGTATCCGTCACTTATCCGCAGCGAATTCTCTCAACTGCAATACGCTGCATTCATGCGACTGATTATTGAGGCTCCCGAAGATGGCGGCATCCTTTGGCATTGCGCACAAGGGAAGGATAGAACCGGTTGGGGAGCAGCATTTCTGATGTTTGCCTTAGGCGTTGACAGAGAAGCGATTATTGCCGACTTCGACCAAAGCAACAACGCTTACAAAGTATTGGTTGACCGTTTGAATAACGAAATCATAGCCAATGGCGGCGGAGAGAAAGAAATGGAAGTTATTCAAGCATTTATGGGTGTAAGCACGGTGAATTTTGTGCGGACATTGGATCTGATTGACCGCGAATTTGGCGGGATGATACAATATCTGCATGAGATATTGTTGCTCACACACGAAGATATACAAATATTGAGAAAACGATTCTTAAATTAAAATATTATGATGCACATCAATGAAGAGGTGTCTCGGTGTTTGTTATGCGCCGATGCGCCATGCGGCGAGAAAGCTGCACGAGCAATCAGAGCTTTACGTTTTGAAAACAATTGGACAGCTTCAGAGTTGTTTAGTCAATTAACAGATTCCGAGATAGAAGCGGCGGAGAGAGCATGCATTCATTATGACAAGCCGATTCGTATAGCGGAACTTCGTTCAGCAGTTGCAAGTTCCGAGTCGAACGTTTCAAGCGAAGATCTTCCATCATTGGAGTTGAACTTCTGCGATATGGTTTGCGAGAACCCGTTCTTCCTTGCGAGTTCAGCCGTTTGCACGAACTATGAGATGATAGCCCGTGCGATGGAAGCCGGTTGGGCAGGCGTGTTTTACAAGACGATTAGCAAGCAGGATATTCGGGAGGTGAGTCCCCGTTTTGACGCAGTACGGAAAGAAGGTACTCCTTTTGTAGGCTTCCGTAACATGGAACAATTGAGCGAGAATCCCTATGAGATGGACTTTGAAATCCTTCACCGTCTGAAAATGAACTACCCGACCAAGCGAATTATCGCGTCAATTATGGGTCAGACAGAAGAAGAGTGGATCGAGTTAGCAAAAATGGCCGAGGACGCAGGATGCGATGCCGTAGAGTTGAACTTCTCATGTCCCCAGATGAAATTGTCAGGATTAGGTAGCGATATCGGACAGAATAACGAGTTGATTCTTGCTTATACAGCATGTATCAAAGAAGCGGTAAATATCCCCGTTATTCCGAAAATGACTCCGAACGTGATGAGTATGACCTCTCCGGCATTGGCATCGTATTATGGCGGAGCACATGGCATCAGCGCCATCAACACAATCAAGTCCATCACGATGAGTCATGATGCAGAAGTCAATTCGAAAAAGACCATCAGCGGTTATTCGGGCAAGGCAGTTAAACCGATAGCGTTGCGCATGATATATGAGATGACCGGTCACCCCGTGATTCGCAAAGCCGGCGTAGAGAAGCATGTCGACGTGAGCGGAATCGGCGGTATCGAAACATGGCGCGATGCCTTGGATTTCATTCAACTCGGTTGCCGAAATGTGCAAGTCTGCACAGCGGTGATGCAATACGGATACCGGATTATTGATGATTTGATACTCGGTTTGAAGCACTATATGAAAGAGCGCGGAATAGTAGAACTGAAGAAACTTGTGGGCGAAGAGCTGAAGAATATCGTGTTGCCAAGTGATTTGGATCGCGATACGATGGTCTTCCCGAAGATAGACCGTGAGAAATGTATCGGTTGTGGACGTTGCTCTATCTCCTGCGCAGACGGTGGTCATCAAGCCATCGAGTTTGGCGAAGACCGTAAGCCTCGTATTATCGGAACCAAATGCGTTGGTTGTCACTTGTGCAGACTGGTCTGCCCGACTGGCGCTATAGGGTTTGCCAAACGTATGCCAAAACCAAAGAAATAGAATGTCTTGATGGATATAAAAATGCCAACAATACTCAATGCAAACAGGTATAGCGAAGAATCCATTCGCGCGATAGTGGAAGCCCAACGCAAGTTCTTCCGCTCCGGAACGACACTGCCCGTAAAATGGCGAATCGAGCAACTTAAGAAACTAAAACAAGCTGTCATCGCTCATGAGGAAAAGTTCGAAGCCGCGTTAGCACAAGATCTCGGTAGAAGCCGTGTAGAGGCATATTTATGCGATGTTGCTCCAATTATCACCGAAATCAACGAGATACTTGGCGGATTGCGGCGTTGGGCACGTCCTGAACGCCATTTCAGCGGGTTGATGTGCTTTCCCAGTTTAGTGACAAAAGTCTATAAAATGCCTTATGGCGTATCACTTGTCATTAGCCCGTTTAACTTCCCTATCCTGTTAACAATAGGTGTTGTTGCTGCAGCGATGGCAGGCGGGAATACCGTCGTAATCAAATCCAGTTCCAAGTCATCCGCCAGTACTGCCGCACTCAAGCAGTTCTTTGCGGAAGTATTTTCGCCGGAGTACGTAACACTGATTGATGGCGGACACGATGTTGCAGATATGTGTTTAGCCCAGCGCTTTGACAAGATATTCTACACCGGTTCGCCCGCTATCGGCAAACACGTGTTGGCTGAAGCTGCCAAAAACCTTACACCGGTAGCACTCGAACTTGGCGGAGAGACCGGCAACTGGTGTGTCATCCGTAAAGATGCTGACTTTAAAGATGCCGCAAGGAAAATTGCGTTCTTTAAGCTTACCAATGCCGGACAAATTTGTATTAACATCAATCAAGTCGCTGTTGCCCAAGAAATAGCAGAGCCTTTCATTGACGAATTAAAGCGTGCCTTTGTAGCGCAGATTGGTGAACACGCAGAGACAAATCCCGAATACCCGAAGCTTATCACACAAGCGGCATACGACAAGTGCGCACACCTTGCCGATGAGTATCGCGAACGGATTATCTTCGGCGGAACCGGTGATAAACAGGCACAAAAATATGCGCCCACTATTATATATCCTGTCCAAATCAACGAACAAATTGTTCAGCACGAACTATTCTGTCCGTTATTGCCGATTGTGCCTTTCAAGGACGTAGAAGCGGATAACCTGATGGAAATCATTGCAGACAGAGAACATCCCTTGGCAATGTATCTATTCACAAAAGACATGAAGTGGGCTAATCGCGTGATGCAGACTCAGCAATACGGCGGTGGCTGTATCAATGAAGTGTGCATTCATATGATGGTCAAAGGTGTGCCTTTCAATGGTACAGGTCACTCGGGGATGGGTGCCTATCACGGGGAGTGGGGATTCCGCGAATTTACGCACCCGCAGACCGTACTGAAGGGAAGCACATGGTTCAATCTTTCACTGCGTGAACATCCCTATACCGGCAAGATTGGAGACAAAAAACTATCTCTCTTGCGGTTTTTGGAACGATAAGGAATATGAAGTATAGTGTCGCTGTTTTCAAATATTCGTTTGACCAAGAATGGCAACAAGATCTCTTTGAGGCGGAACTCGGAGAACTCGGGTTTGATATGTTTGATGGAGAAAAAGCATATATCCTAACCGACCAACTTGATGAAACGGCTTTGCAAAACTTCGTTGCTCAGCGCGAGGGCGTAGTTCTCTTGCACGTCGAACAATGCGAGGAGAGGAATTGGAATGAGACATGGGAAACAGAGCACCCGCTTATAAACTTACCATTAGATATTCAGATTCGCCCGCACGGAGCGTTTGGAGACGGATTTCACGAAACAACAGGGATGATGATTGACCGTCTTATTAGTACACAGGACCTCTTGGCAACGAATATGAACGCCGTTTTGGACAACGGCTGTGGAACCGGAGTTCTGGGTATTATGGCGGCACGATGCGGAGCAAGGAACGTAATGATGGTGGACATTGACGAGCAAAGTGTTGCTAATACGTTGGAGAACATCGACATCAATCTTCCCCTCATCGAAAAGACCGCATTTACCGTCATACAAGCGAATACGCCGCCCGACCAACAGTTCGATTTGATTCTGAGCAATATCCACCGCAACATTTTGATGGCGCAAATGCCGATTTATGCAGCGCAACTAAAACCTCAAGGTGAGTTATGGCTTAGCGGATTCTACGAATCCGACTGCTTCCCGCTTATTACCGAGGCCGAACACCTCGGACTGAAATTCAAGGATAAAATTCAACGTGGAGAATGGAGACTATTAGTGCTATATCAACCCCTTACGGTATAGGCGGTATCGCGATTGTCAGAGTCAGTGGTGACGAGGCAATCGCCATTGTTGAACGTATCACTTGCCCGCTGCAAAACGTCCCGGGATATACCGTCAGGCATGCTTATCTACACCGTGGTAAAGAAACCTTGGACGAGGTCCTTGTCACCGTATTCCGAGCGCCACATTCATTCACAGGAGAAGATGTTGTCGAGATTGCCTGCCACGGCAGTCTGTATATCCAGCAAACCGTTTTGCAATGGCTCATAGAAGAAGGAGCACGCCTCGCCCATCCAGGAGAATTCACGCAAAGAGCTTTTCTCAATGCCAAGATGGACCTCACGCAGGCAGAAGCCGTTGCTGACTTGATTGCAGCTCAAACGCAAGCGGAAAAAGACTTGGCACTCAAACAACTACGAGGAGGCGTCTCTTCCGAATTAGCCAATTTGCGCGAACGGCTTCTACACATCACGTCACTTATTGAACTGGAATTGGACTTTGCTGACCATGAAGAACTGGAGTTTGCCGACAGGTCGGAACTTAAAGCGCTTGCCACAGAGATTCAATCCAAATTAAAAGCGCTTATCGCTTCCTTCCGCACAGGTAACGCTATCAAAAACGGTATCACGGTAGCTATCGCCGGCCCTACCAATGCCGGTAAATCAACGCTACTAAATGCCCTGTTGGGCGAAGAACGTGCCATTGTAAGCAACATTCATGGCACAACACGGGATACCATAGAAGATACCTTGGTTATCGATGGCGTACTATTTCGGTTCATTGATACGGCCGGAATACGCGAAACGGCAGACCAAATTGAGGCATTAGGCATAGAACGAAGCCGAAAAGCCATCGAAAAAGCACAAATCGTCATTCTTGTTCAAGACTTATCTTCACACGAAGAGTCTGTATCCTGGGACTTCGTCAAGCAGAACCCTGACACCAAAATTATCTACGTTTGGAACAAAACAGATCTTGTTCACCCCTCTCTCCCGAATCCGAAACAAGAGGCTCTTTTGCACGTCTGCCTTTCAGCCAAGAACGGAGAAGTAGATCAACTAAAACAACTGCTGCTGCAAGCTGCACAAGAGTTCACACAACACAACGGCACTATCATCTCCAATACACGTCATTACGAAGCCCTCATTCGAAGCCTCGATGCCATTGAACGCGTGCAACAAGGACTGGAAAACAACATCAGCGGGGAATTTCTCAGTATGGACCTTCAGGATTGTCTCAACGCTCTTGGAGAGATTACAGGACAAATCACATCTCAAGAAGTTCTTAACAATATCTTCGCAAAATTCTGTATAGGCAAATAATTTTTTTGGAAAAATTTAATGTTTTTCTGACAATCGCAAAAAAAATTTGCACGATTCAATTTATTTTTGTACTTTTGCACGCTAATTGTGGGCTGTAATATACAATGCCCTGTAAATTTAAAGAAGATGATACAAGCGCTTCAACTAATACTCGCATTATCGTTCCTCGTTGTTATTCACGAGTTGGGACATTTTACTTTCGCTAAAATCTTCCACGTACGAGTGGAAAAGTTTTACATTTTTTTCAATCCGAAGTTCTCGCTCTTACGCGCAAAAAAGTTCAATGGAAAATGGCACTTTAAGTTCTTTGCGCCAAATGTCGAAGAAGGAGACGAATGGGCACAACACCCCGAGAATACCGAATGGGGTATCGGTTGGATTCCTGTTGGCGGATACTGCGCAATTGCCGGAATGGTGGACGAAACACATTCCAGCGATGAAGTCAACAAAATGCCCCCACAACCATGGGAGTTCCGCGCTAAAAACGTATGGCAACGATTCTGTATCATCATCGGAGGTATCCTTGTCAACTTTATTGCAGCATTGGTCATCTTCGGACAACTACTCTTTCACTATGGAACGGATACCCTGCCGCTACACAACGTAGATAGCGGACTATATTATTCCGAAATCCTGCAAAACGAAGGATTCCAACAGCACGATATGATTCTGACCATCAACAACGATGAACCGCAGGATCTCACAGATGTTATGCAATGGCTCATCATTGAAGGACGTCAAAATGTCGTGGTTAAAAGAGGTACTGATACGCTTGCACTCGTTATGTCAGAGGACCTCGGAAAACGGTATCTCGCCCTGCAAAACGAACACGATAAACAGGAACGGGAAAAGGCGCGCAATGACAAATCATACATCAAACGCCCTTTGATTCTTATCACCGAGTATATCCCATTCATCGTGGACTCTGTCATACCGAACAATGCTGCATTCTACGCCGGAATACAAAAAGGCGATTCCATCGTAGCTGTCAATAATGTTCCCACGCTATGCCAAATCGAAGTCACTCAAGAACTGCGCAAATATCCGTGTGACAGCGTTGCTATCGACTTATATCGAAACGGGGAACACCTTCAGGCACGTATGTTTATCGGCGACCAAGCAACCATGGGAGTCTTCGCCAAGTCCAAATACGACTTCTTCAAAACAGAGCATCAAGACTACACCTTCCTGCAATCCATTCCCGCTGGCATCAAATACGGATGGGATGTCCTCGTTATGTATGTCAAGCAGTTCCGGCTCGTGTTCACAAAAGAAGGAGCACAATCGCTTGGTGGATTCGGTGCAATTGGGAACATGTTCCCTTCCGTTTGGAACTGGTCCGTTTTCTGGCACATGACTGCGTTCCTGTCTATCATACTCGCATTCATGAACTTCCTGCCTATCCCTGCTTTGGACGGCGGATATATACTGTTCCTTCTCGTTGAAGCTGTCACTCGGCGGAAACCCAGTGACAAGTTCCTCGAAAAAGCCAATGAAATTGGCTTCTGGATCCTCATTTTACTACTTATCTTCGCAAACGGAAACGACATCCTTAAATACTTCTTTATGTAACTATGGACAACTTTTTTGTACACGAATCTTCCTATATTGACGAGAACTGCACTATAGGAAAAGGAACGAAGATATGGCACTTCTCCCACATCATGTCCGGATGCGTGATTGGCGAGAACTGCAACATTGGTCAAAATGTCGTTATTTCACCCGACGTTGTGCTCGGCAGTAACTGCAAAATACAAAACAACGTCTCCGTTTATACCGGCGTTAGATGTGAAGATGATGTCTTTCTCGGGCCGTCTATGGTATTTACCAACGTCATTAATCCGCGTGCTGCTGTCTCACGAAAAGACGAATATCGCTCAACCATCATTCGCAAAGGAGCTTCCGTCGGAGCTAATGCCACCATCGTTTGTGGACATGAACTCGGCGAATATTGCCTCATCGGGGCAGGTTCTGTCGTCACAAAAGACGTACCGCCTTACGCACTGATGGTCGGAAACCCCGCCAGACAAATCGGATGGGTAAACAAACACGGAGACAAAGTCTCCTCACTGGAACAAGCAATTAATTCTTGAAATTATGATACAACGCATCCAAACATTGTATTTGCTGACTATCGTCATCCTTGGCGTGTTGCTTTGCTTCATGCCAGTTCTGCAATTCACTTCCGCACCTGACGCCGAGATACAACGCCTGTTTGAACTCGGAGCGTCCGGAATGGATGAATTGACACCCGACATAGAAACACTATTCCTGCACCCCATCACGCTGAAAGGAGTTTGGGGATTGACTATTGCGACTGCACTCATTCCTGTCTTGGCGCTTTTCGATATCTTCCTTTATCGAAAACGGCTTTTACAGGCAAGACTCAATATTTTCCTGGCACTGCTTTGTCTCGGATACTACGGAGTATTGTTTATTTACACATGGTTTGCCAAGATGAACTTCGCGCTGGATTGGCACATCACTTTCTGGGCATCTATTCCGGCAATCTGCTTTGTACTCACACTCATGGCTACGCGCAGAATCCTCAAAGACGAAGCACTCGTTCGCGCAGCGGACAGAATAAGATAATCATAACGTGAAACAACGCCATATACATAGTACACTCGCGCACGGAATATTGTCCCTCGTCTTCTTATTGTGCGTTAACATAAGCTCTGACGCGCAATACCTTGGTTCTGGGACAAGTGCTTTCGCATTCCTCGACTTGCCCGTTTCCGCACGCATGAACGCACTCGGTGGTGCCAATGTCAGCCTGCGGGACGGTGAACTTGCTATGGCGATGAACAACCCCGCGTTGCTCGGCAACTTGACGGACAAAGTGCTGCAACTCAACTACGCCTATTACTTACCGGGAACCATGTTCGGTAGCGCACTATACGGACATAACTTCTCACGCTCTAAGATTGAACTGCATCCCGATGAACCCGATAAACCGAACTTCTTTGCCGTCGGAGTACACTATCTCGATTATGGAACGATGAAGTATGCCGACTCTCAAGGAAACCTCACAGGCGGCACTTTTGGAGCACGCGACATCCTTATCAACGCCATCTACGCGCGTCAACTCGGACCGCATTTCTCTGTCGGTGTCGCACTCAAACCCATTATGTCCTTCTATGAATCCTATTCCGCCTTCGCACTCGGAGCTGATGTCGGAGCACATTTCCAACTCAAAGACTCAACCCTGCAGGTCGGACTATCGCTACAGAACATCGGATGGCAACTCAAAGGATTCTACTCCGACGAAGGCGGACAAGTGCGCGAGATGTTGCCGCTTAATCTGCAACTCGGACTTAACTACCGCTTCAAACACGCACCGATAAGACTGGGACTCACCATACACAACATCCAGCAGTGGAATCTGGGATACGAACGAACGAACTTGTCGGCTGCCGAAATGGCGGATATCGGATGGGCGGATATGATGTTCCGGCACACCATCTTCTTCCTTGATATCGTGCCGAAAAGCGAACGGTTTTATCTTACACTCAGTTACAACCATCGCAGACGCGCAGAAATGAATCTGACAGACCAACGGTCACTTGCAGGATTTGCGCTTGGTGCCGGAGTCAGAATCTACAAGTTCCGACTCGCTTTCGCTTTGTCACAAGCAACCAAAGCGCATTTCACGTACCAAGTCTCACTCGCGCTCGACATTAACTCACTACTTCGATAATCAATAATCAATAATCAATAATCAATAATCGATAATCAATAATCTATAATCAATAATCGATAACTCGATAACTCGATATATGAAAAACATCATCGTTGCCATCGACGGCTACTCATCATGCGGCAAATCAACTATGGCGAAAGCGTTGGCTGAATACGCCGGATATACCTATGTGGATACCGGAGCCATGTATCGCGCTGTCGCACTATATGCCATACAGAATCAATTGGATATAGATCAGCTTATCAACGGACTGAATAACATTCACATCAGCTTCCAACACTATAGCGATGGACAACACGTTATGCTCAATGGAACCGATGTCGAAAAACAGATTCGCACCCTTGAGGTTGGAAACAGAGCGTCGCAAATCGCATCGGTCAAAGAAATAAGACAATTCCTCGTCGCACAACAGCAACGGATGGGTGAACAAAAAGGTATCGTGATGGATGGCAGAGATATTGGTACTGTCGTTTTTCCCCATGCTGAACTCAAGCTTTTCTTAACCGCAACACCTGAAGAACGCGCCAACAGACGATTCAACGAACTCAAACTTAACGGACTCAATCCCGTCTATGAAGAGGTCCTGCACGATGTCAACGACCGAGATTACAGGGACACGCACCGTGAAGAATCACCACTGAAACAAGCACCTGATGCCATCGTGGTGGATAACACCCACATGACCAAACAACAGCAACTGCAAACCATCATTGACATCTTTAACACGCATCTATAAACCCTCAACGCGCAACCCTCTACGCTCAACATCACTATCGATAGCACCGCCGGCTTCTGCTTCGGAGTCACACAGGCAATTAACCAAGCGGAAGCAGAACTACAACACGGACCACTCTTCGTGCTGGGAGACATCGTACACAACGGACTTGAGGTCAATAGACTGGAACAACTCGGGCTCGAAACAATTGATTATGACGACCTGCGTACTTTGCATAACGTACGCGTCCTCTTTCGGGCACATGGCGAACCGCCTGCCACATACCACATCGCCCGGAACAATAACATCACCGTTTTCGATGCTACTTGCCCTGTCGTAAAAAAACTGCAACAGGATATACGATGCGCATACGAACAACATCCCAACGCGCAAATCGTCATCTATGGCAAACCCGGACATGCGGAAGTCATCGGGTTACAGGGACAAACAAATAACTCTGCCATCATTGTTGAGTCGCCGGACGACCTCGCACGCATTGATTTCAACAAAGAGATTTTTCTTTTCGCGCAAACAACTATGCCGGAGGATGGATACCAACAACTCATCGATAATATCCAACAGCGCAGCGCTTCAACATCCAACAGCGCCAGCGGTCCAACATCCAACAGCGAAGCGGTCCAACCTCCAACAGCGTCAGCGGTCCATCCCCAACGCTCCACGTGCCGGAACGTTGCGCATCGTATAGAACATATACGGCAGTTCGCAGAGCAACAAGACCTCGTTATCTTTGTCGGTGGTTCCAAGTCTTCCAACGCACAAGTATTGTTTCGACAGTGTCTAAACGCAAACCCTAATACCATTTTTATTTCTTCTCCGGACGAATTGGCAGATAAACTATCCCTTATCCAACATCCAACAGCGCAGCGCTCCAACATCGGCATCACCGGAGCCACCAGTACGCCACTTTGGCTGCTGCAACAAACCAAAGACGCACTAATGCGCTTGGCGAACTAATTCTCAATTCTCAATTGTCAATTGTCAATTCTCAAATGGCAAATGACCATACGGCGAAGCAGATCGTTCGAGCGCAGCGAGATAAGAAATGGCAAATGACAAATGACAAATGAACACTCTCAATTGTCAATTGTCAATTAAATAATTTCTAGCAGCGTAGCGGTCCAATATCCAACAGCGCAGCGGTCCAACTTCCAACTATCTATATACTTTTACTACACTTTTCATCACCTATCCCTCATTCCACCGACTCACCACCGACCGATGACCGAGAGATGACCGACCCTTAAAAATCGCCTTCCGTACCAAAAATCTTTGATTTTTCTTGCGTATGTCAGAAAAAAGTTGTACCTTTGCACCCGAATTTGTGTACTACACAAACGAATAGTTAGAATTTTATGGCAGATATAGAAAAGAATAAACCGGAATTTGTGACCCGCGATGGAATCATCGTCGATACGGATTATATCCAGTGGTTAGCTGATGTAAAGAAACGCTTCCGCGAGAGCCAAGCGCGCGCGACCGTCAAGGTGAACACAGAGATGTTGGAGTTCTATTGGAGCATCGGTCGTGACCTTGTGGCGCTTCGGGCTGAATCCCGCTGGGGCACAGGTGTTGTGAAGCAATTCGCACTTGATATGCGAGAGACCTTCCCCGATTCTACCGGCTTCTCGTACTCAAATGTGAAATACATGAAGCAGTGGTATTCGTTTTATGCAGCAAATGAAAAAAGCCAACGACCCATTGGCCAATTGGCGGATCAAGGAAAAAGCCAGCAGGCTGCTGGCCAAATAGCAAAAATCGAAAAAAGCCAACGGCCCGTTGACCAATTTGAAATGCCTGCAGTATTCTATAGAGTACCATGGGGACAACATATAGATATTATCAGCAAATGTACATCCAGAGAGGAAGCTCTTTTCTATATTGAGAAAGCATCGCCAAGATAAGCGGTACGACGGAATGCCTCAAACGCCTCACGCCTGAAGGTCATGAGGTGCTTGATGAAGAGATTGCCAAAGAAGTACAGGAGAATGCCAAACGTGGTCCGTTCCGTTTCTCACAAGTGGGTATAACTCCGGGTGAACGTGTTGTGTGTATTGAGGATGAGACCATTCAGCCGGCAGTTGTAGATGATCGTCATATCGAATACGACGGACAGACAACCTCTTTGTCAGCATTGGCTCAGCAGATAAAAGGTTTTCACCATCCCGTGCAAGGCACACTTTGGTTTACCTACAATGGAATCAAACTGACTGAATTCCGCAACAAGATGGAAAAATAAATAGCCTTATAAGAAAGTTTAATATTCATTATGGAAGATATAATCAAAAGAGGTATAGAGAAAGGACTCATTTCTTTCAATGAGGATCAAAGCCGGATAACTTATCTTACCGAACCTCAAGCTAAAACGTATAAATATAGTGATCCTGAAGAGAAAGTAAGGGCTGTTGTTTTTCTTCAACTGATTTTCGATTATAAATATCCCAAGAAGAGAATACAACTGGAAGTGCAAGTACCAAGAAGGACTCCTAATGATTGGGCGGATATTGTTGTCTTCAATGATGACGAGTGTTTAAGTCCGTACATTGTAGTGGAATGTAAGCAGAAAGAAGTCTCAGAAAAGGAATTTGTACAAGCTATAGAGCAGGGATTTGGAAATGCCAATTCTTTAAAAGCTCATTTCTTATTAGTAACATCAGGAATTAAAACACTTTCATATAATGTTGCGGATTATAAATCATTAGAGCGTGTAGCAAATAGATTGCCTAATATTCCTCATTTCGGGCAAGAAGAAATCAGTGTTGCCAGATTTTATAAAGGGGGAGTGGACGAGAATGGCAATCAACAAGAAGATATTAGGGTTATTTCTGAAGAAGAACTAACCAGAATATTTGGCAAGGCTCATCAGGCACTATGGGCTGGTGGGAAGAGAGATCCTTCTGAGGCTTTTGATGAACTTGATAAAATCATCTTTTGTAAAATCCGAGATGAACGGGCATATCGAAAAAAGGGAGAACCATATGCCATGCAACTCTATAAAGGAGAGAAACCATCTGAACTTCTTAAACGGGTAAAAAATATTTATAAAGAGGGTGAGACGAAAGAACCGGAAGTATTTAGTTCCCCAATCAAACTTGACGAAAATGAAGTGACAACTATCGTTGAGTACTTACAAGGAATCAATATGCATGCAACAGATTTGGATAGTAAAGGGCGTGCATTTGAATCATTTATCGGTAGCAATTTCCGTGGGGAATTCGGACAATATTTCACGCCAAGGCAGATTGTGAAGTTTATAGTTGAAGTTCTTCCGATAACTCATAAAGACAAAGTTTTGGACACTTCATGTGGAAGTGGGGGCTTTCTATTGTATGCCCTTGATAAGATTCGCAAACAGGCCGATAATATGGCTGAAGAAGGTTATTTTGAAAAAGATTCTAAAGAATATTTTGATTATTGGCATGATTTTGCACAAAATAAGCTATTCGGTATAGAGATAAGTGACAAAATCTCTCGCACTGCAAAAATGAATATGATTATTCATGATGATGGTCATACAAATGTCATTAATTGTGATGGTTTGCTTGATATTGAAAACAAAAAGCATCAAGATGGCGAAAGTGAAGAGGAAAGAAATGCCATTGATGCATTTAATAAAAAGACTATAGAAAGTCAAACTACTAACAAGAATTTCAAGCCCAATAGCTTTGACTATATTATTACTAATCCACCTTTTGGCTCTTCTGTAAAAGCTACGGAACATGCGTATATGAAAAACTATCGCATGAGTATTAAGCAGACAGAATGGCTCGATGAATTGATTACAGAAAAACGGACATCCTCTGTTCGTGCTAGTCAAAATACTGAGGTGTTGTTTATTGAGCAGTGTTGGAGATTCTTAAAACCTCATGGTATTTTGGCTATAGTCATTCCCGATGGTATTCTTACGAATAGCAGTTCGCAATATGTACGAACGGAGATAGAAGAAAAGTTCCGTATTATTGCAATAGTATCACTACCGCAATTTGCTTTCATGGCAAATGGGGCTGGAGTAAAATCATCAGTCATGTTTCTGCGCAAATACTCATCAGAAGAAACAGACAATATTATTAAGACAAAACAACGTATTCAGACATCCATCTGGAATGCTCCTACTGCTAAGAGTGAAATAGAAGGTTACAAATAGAATGTAAAGAACAAATACGTTCATTACCTCGAAACACACCAAGCGAAGAAAAAGCAAGAATCAATGCAGAATATAAAATTAAAATTGAGCCAATAAAGGAGATAATTCTTGGCGCTTATACTGATGAATCCAAGCAAGTATTGCCTGATTATCCTATTTTTATGGCTATAGCAGAGCAAATCGGCTATGATGCAACCGGCAAAGAAACCCAAGTGAATGAATTGGAGATGATTGGAACGGAATTGAAGAAATTTATTGAGACCTTGTAATTATGTCATACCAAGTACCACAACATATTGCAAATAGTAAAGTATTCTTGACTAATTTCTCTGAAGTTCAAGGAGGACGATTAGATCCTGTCTTTGTTTACTCTATGAAATACAAGAAGAAATTCAACTATCCCTCTAAGAGTTTAAATAAATTGGTTTCATTTACAACAGGAGGCACACCCTCAAAAGCGAAACCTGAATATTGGGGCGGTGATATTTATTGGGTATCTGCAAAAGATTTTAAAAGTTTCTATTTAGATAGGGCAGAAGATACTATTACAGAATTAGGATTGAAAAACTCATCCTCAAAACTTATCCCCGATAATTCACTTTTGATGGTAGTAAGAAGCGGCATATTGCGTCACACATTACCTATTACTATTAACACGTGTCCTGTTGCAATCAATCAAGATATTAAGGCTCTTTTTGTGAAAAATGAGCAGATAGAATCACGATATTTGGGATATTTTTTCGATGTGTTCAATAAATACGTTTTATCTAAAGTTGTAAAACATAGTACCACTGTACAAAGCGTTAACACAGATGAACTTGAGAAAATAGAGATACCTATACCCACAAAAGAAATCCAGTTGGATATAGTGAATATCATGGATTCTGCTTATGTTCAAAAACATCTAAAAGAGCAACAAGCAAAAGAAATATTAGATAGTATAGATGATTACTTACTTTCAGAGCTTGGCATAGAACGCCCATCGCCGATACGGACAGAAAACGGTCGTTTCTTTTACACATCACTTAAAGAGGTTACTGGCAAAAGATTAGATCCTCTTGCTTATTCAGAACAGGCAAAACTATTAAAACAATCTATCATAAGTGGTATATATTCATGCTCTACTCTAAAGTCATTAATAATACAAGAGTCAGCCGGAGATTGGGGCATAGATGTGACTGATGATTACGATGAGAGTATTTATTCAAAATGCCTTGTGCTCCGCTCTACGGAGTTCAATCTATATCACAATATAGTTGTAGATAATTCAAAAGCTAAATATCGTCTAATCAGCAATAGAAAATTGGACTCTATTGATTTGCAGCCCAATGATTTAATTATTGAAAAATCAGGTGGTAGTGAAAATCAGCCTGTTGGCCGCATTGCCATTATTACAAAAAACTTATACGAACGTGATAGATTATGTTATAGTAATTTTGTACAAAAAATAAGATTAGATAATAGTCAAGTAATACCTACATATGCATGTTTCTTTTTGAGATTGGTACATAATATGAGACTTACTGAAACTATGCAAAGTCAAACAAATGGTATTCGCAACTTAATATTATCGGAATATTATAATCAGCAGATTCCAGTACCACCTATTGAGAGACAAAAGGAGATAATTTATCATATTGAAACTCTATATAATAGAGCAAAACAACTACAGCACGAAGCTACAACAATTTTATCCAATGCAAAAATGGAGATTGAGCAAATGATATTAAGTTAATTTCCTATTATCATTTGTTCTATTGTTTCTTTTGCTTTACTAATGATGTCGCGCCCTTCCTTTTGCAATAGTTCGGCTTTATTACGTAACTTTTGACAATAAGCAACAATTTCCTGTTGCTTTTCCCATGGTATAGCAGGAATTGTTAAGTTTGCAATATCAGACGGATATACATGCGGTTGTCCGGCTCCTTTTTGCAAGAGATAGATTTCTTGCTGACGTAATCGCAATATCTCATAAATATATTTCGTTAAATATACATTCTCATCGTTTGAGAGAATAACGCTGCAATCCGATGCAAATATCGGGTAATTATGATACCATACATACCCGGAATACGCTCCGGAAGCACTGATTGTAATAATATTACCTTTGTAGTTGTATTGATTATGGCTATATGGGCTGCTTTGTCCACCGGCAATAACAGGATAATTTCCACTAACGATTTCTTTACTAGTTATTGCTTGCCCTTTTGTGATAGTTGCTATTGTTGATAATTTGACTTCTTTATATAATGTACTCTTTGATCGCCTCCCATTGTTCTTAATACACAACGGAGCCCATTCACTTCCCATTAGATTGTGAAAAGATGTGTAAAAGAAACGACCGTTTTATATCCGTATGAAAGTATGATAATACAAAGAAACCGTATCTCGGTCAACATTATAACGCTTAGCAATATCTTTAAATGTTGCCCCGGTTGCTAACATTAGTTTAATCTGACCATCGTATTTGGCTAACTTATATTTGTTTTGCGGAGTTTTTCTTCCTTGCGGTCGCCCAAGCCTTACTCCTTCTTCTCTTCTCCTTGCAAGAGCCTCTTTCGTCCGCTGGCTAATCAGATTTCGTTCTATCTCAGCCGACAATCCAAAAGCAAATGCCAACACTTTGCTCTGTATATCATCCCCAAGCCGGTAGTTATCTTTGATCGTCCACACGCGACACTCTTTCTTCATACAGATACTAAGTATTTCCATAATCATAAATAGCGACCGTCCAAGTCGAGACAACTCAGAGCATATTATCACATCCTCTTTCTCCACTTTCTTTAGCAACACACCTAACTGCCGTTTGTTGTAAGCTTTCGTGCCGGAGATTGTTTCTTCAATCCAACCGTCAATGTGCAGATTATTCACTTTGCAGAACCGTTCAATCTCAAACCGCTGGTTCTCGACTGTCTGCTTGTCAGAACTTACGCGGATATAACCATATATCATAATCCATATTTTTGACTCTCCAATAAACATACCATATCTATGCCATTTTCAAAGATTCTTCATGTTTTCCAAACTATCAGTCAGGTTGCTTTGTTCATTTTGCCGATTAATAATCGGCCCCCTTCGTTCATTAGTCCCGAATTTAATTCGGGTTCAAAACATCGTCCATCGCGTTGGATGCCATTCAACAAAGGGACATGATGTAAATCTTACGCTCAGAGTATATTTCGCTCCTACCAATTTTATGCTCAGTATATATTTTGCCTCGAAACATTTTGGGGATAGTGCATGTTTCGGCTCCAAAAATTTGCGGGATAGTGCAAATTTATTAAAAATATTATTTAAAGTAGATTTTATTTGCTCAATTCAAAAACTTTTTGTAATTTTGCCGCGAATTTCCCCAAAATGTAACAAATTGGGGACAAAATTAAGATGGAAAATAGCGTTGTAAATATTGTTAAACGGCTGATAATTAAGCGAGGACGCGCGACCTATTGGTTTGTTGATGATTTTGTGGCATGCGGAAACTATGCGTCAGTAAAAAAAGCTCTTCAGCAACTCACCAACGAGCACATGCTGTTGCGCATTAGTAATGGCGTTTATTATTACCCAAAGATTGACCGTGAATTGGGGCTTGGCGTATTGCTCCCTTCCAAAGAAAGTACTGCTCTTGCTATCGCTAAACATGCGGGACTGAAAGTCGCACCAACCGGTGCTTTTGCACTCAATGCGCTTGGGCTGACGACGCAAGTACAAACAGTGGTCGCTTTTCTGACCAATGGTCGAGCACGGCAGATAGATCTTGGAGAAGGGCGATATATCAAGTTCTTCCATTCTTCTTCACAGCGGCTTTTTGATTACAAATCATATCGAATGATATTGATTATTCAAGCTATGACGGAATTAGGAGAATCCGGCATCACAGAGGAAGTACGCTCCAAACTTAAAGAACAATTGGCACTGGTTTCGGAGCGAGACTTTATACACGACGTGAAATTAGCCCCGATTTGGGCACAATCAATACTGAGAGAATTATGATTTTTACGGACTTGTCGGATCAAGGAATGGTACAAATTCTTGACCAAGTGAATGGTCGGACCAACTCAGATCAGCAGACCATTGAGAAAGATTGGTGGGTAACGCAGGTATTACGTGTTCTTTTCTCTCGGTCGTATGCCGAACACCTGTCGTTCAAAGGTGGCACGTCGTTAAGCAAGGCGTGGAATATCATTGAGCGCTTTTCCGAAGATATCGACATTGCTATCAGCCGTGAGTATCTTGGCTTCGCCGGTGAACTCAGCCGAACACAGGTGAGTGACAAACTGCGTCGTGCAGCTTGCTCATTCGTGCGTGAGAAAATGCAAAACGACGTGCGTGAAGGCTTGATTGCGATGGGTATTGCTCCTGATAAGTTTAGTGTACATGTAAATATCACGCCTATTTCGACCACGGATCCGGAAGTCATTTATGTGGACTACCAATCGGTGTTGCCGAACTCAGAATATATCGCGCACACCGTCAAAGTGGAAGTGAGCGGTCGCAGCATGCACGACCCTGTGCAAACGGTCGCGCTGCAATCGCAGATAGATACTATTCTGCCGCAATCAGCCATTGTACAGCCTGCTTTTAATGTCAGCGTAGTAGTTCCCGAACGCACGTTCTTGGAGAAAGTCATGTTGCTGCACGAGGAGTTTACAAAACCGCAAACGGATATTCGTAAGAGCCGCATGTCTCGACATCTGTATGACATCTATTGCATGCTGCACACGGATATCGCTGAGCGTGCTTTAGACAATGAACAACTCTATCGTTCCATCGTTGAACATCGACGCAAGTTCATTAACCTGCGTGATTTTGACTATGACATGCTTTATCCAGCCACGCTCTCTATCCTTCCGCCGGCATCCGTTGCCGACCTCTGGCGTAAAGACTATGAGAATATGCAAAAAACCATGATTTATGGCAATTCTCCAAGTTATGAACAATTATTGAAACGTCTTGCAGAATTACAGAAAGAAATCAAGATGTTGCCATACCAACCTTAATTATCCTCCATACATCCAAAGCCCCTAAAATCGCCCGCGACTAACGGGCGATTTTTCATTTCTATACACCATTTGCAAGAAAAACACATATTTTTATACATTTTTCTTCAAGAAAATTTGTTCAATTCAAAAACTTTTTGTAATTTTGCCGCGAATTTTGAAAAAGAAATTAAAAAGAAATCGAAAACAAAATGATTGGTGAAGTCATAAATGCCAAAGATTATAGTCTTAAACCTAAGGCTACAATTCAACAAACTGGAAAAACCGGATTTAACACAGATGCTATTGAGCAGCTCAAAATCGACGAAAACAAAGCCGTCATACTTGCGCCCGACACGCAAGAAAAACATGTGCTCTACATGGCGGTCGTTGATGCCGATAGTAATGATCGTGCCTTTGCTGTTCGCAAATCCGGTGCATACTATTATATCAACACCAAACAACTCTATGACCACATGGAGTTTGATTATGCCAAAAATACCATCATCTTTGATCTTGTCCGCTGCGATAAGTATGATTATGCTATTGGCGGCGAGTGTTATAAAATGATCGCCCGCATGCGAACGCGTACGGCGGAGGAAAACGACGAGTAATTAGTGAAAACCAATGACCTTAACATAGAAGCTTTAATTGATTTCTCAACCCAACAGGATGATCTCATAAAAGGACATCAGAAAGAGATGCAGCAAGTGCTCCATAACAAGGAGCAGTTGCGCACTGCACTTGAACTCGAACATGCACAAAAACTGACTCTTGAACAAGAAAAAACCGAACTAATAAGACAAATAGAACAACTCAAAGCTGAGAAAGCACAACTTCTCGCTGAAAACAAAGAACTTAGAGAACGACCTAATATCGTTGCTGAACATTATATCGAAAAGCAGACTATTGGCAAACAGATTCACGTCTCTTTTCCTGCAACACCCCGTTCAGCACGACGCAAACTGAATACAAACGACCAAACACAATTGCCACTATGGAACAACGCAACATTAACGTAGCCGGCAATTACATCGCCGAGCAACATATTGAAACCCAAATACTACATATACATACCCAACCGCAAAACAACACTACATATAATGTCCAAGGCGATTATATAGCAGGAGACAAGCATGTCGGCACACATATTGACAATGTTGAGTCCGGAGGCATCGGCACACAAACAACCAAAGATTAAAGAGCTTTGCGGAGAAAAAACAACTTATTCACCGCAAATATGCGGAGATTAATAACTATGGAAGACAACGCTAAAACCATTATCAATGTCGCCGGAGACTACGTGCAATCAAAGCACGTGGACTACGAGATCAACAACGTCGAAGCCGGCGGCATCGGCATCCAATTCGTCAACGGCAAACAGACTACCATAAAACCATCCGCCCCATCTACGAGAAAGCACGATACTTCTATCCCATACACTATCAGTTATATGAACGCGAATGACCAATCGCGAACACAACGCTTGTTGCTCTTAATGCGATGTCTGCAAAACTTGAAATGGATAGAGGAACCAAAAAGTGCCGATGATTTCATAGACCTCTTCGATGGCAAGCCTCGCGAGTGCAACATCAAATGGACGGGCACGCTCAACCAAGCCACAGTCTATTACTTTCTCCAGCAACTGATGGCACAACCCTACATAGAAAAAGTCACAGGCTGTTCTGCGCGCTCACTCATGATGAATCAATTTCATTTCTCTAATCCGAGAGCGGATGAGAAGCGTATAACAGCTGACAACAAAAGAATCATTAACCGGCTACTTCTAATAATCAATCCGCAGCAGCAACTTCCTACTAAAACAGAAGATTTCACTAACGATGTGGCCGACATGGACAACACCTACTGGAACTATCTTGAGGATGGGTTACATGCTACAAAAGACATTAATAGTCGCACCAAATAGCCTCTAAAACTGTCCCTGTTGTCACACGTGTTGTCAACAAGATAATTTTCTATTACTTTTTTCATCTTATCTGTATAGTCGGAACGTACTGAAAATAAGTGCGTTCCGACTTTTCTATATACTTATCCCTACCTTGTCTCACATCCTTGTTGTCATTTCCTTCTAATTTGACAACAGAATCAGGCTTTTTCTCCCCTCTTATGGAAACGCGTCCCGAAAAGGAGCAGAGCAAGAAATCAATCTTTCTTCGTCTATTGCGTCGAAATTGAATTCCGACATCGGTCACCAGACCATCCATACATAGTAAACGAATTTGTTTTATAGGTTTTTGTTTAACTAAAATAATTAACATATGAAGACTAAAAATCTTGTCAAAATCACCATCCGCTGCCAATCGGCAGAAGAGATGCAGAAAGCCAAAGAGGCTGTTCTCTATCACTTGGAGACCCTCAATCCTGAGTTCGAAGGCAACGACAACACCCTGACGGTCAC
>Ga0247611_10000789_pt1 | contig 61285 bp, 113 predicted proteins | sample 177DNAGHGhighgp2_FD_192422 | JGI IMG/M metagenome (GOLD analysis project Ga0247611, IMG submission 192422) | Sheep rumen microbial communities from Palmerston North, Manawatu-Wanganui, New Zealand - 1770 DNA GHGhigh gp2 | ecosystem: Host-associated > Mammals > Digestive system > Stomach >... | reverse complement strand
AGTAGTATCTGCAGCAAGCAATTAGCCCACCCATCTGTACTTACCCCGATTTATCGTATCGGTAGGATCGAATAACGTATCTACTGTGACTCCTTGGTATATATCGTTTCAACCTTGGCAGTAGATAGTGGACGCTCAGAGACTCGAACTCTGGACCGTCCGGTTATGAGCCGGATGCTCTAACCAACTGAGCTAAGCGTCCAAATATGTTCAACATACAACTAGAAATACTGTAACATGAACCATTGAAGAACTTTAGTATTATTATATCACACAAAAACATTTGTTACTTAATATTTTATTTACTTCTTTCACTATATCTTTCCGAAATACACGATATGGGATATCTTCATTGAATTCATCACTACCTGCATCACCATCAAATGGATCTATGTACACCTGATTAACTGGGTATGGCTGAGATAACTCTTTCATACCCAATATAGCTGATGAAATGATTTCTTCCTTTACTTCTGAAGATGTAAGATGCATCATGTCTGTAAATTCAGAGAATGTTTCACAACTAGGGCAATCATTTCGAATTGTATCAACAAAGTCTAATGCTACATACTGAACAAGATCTGAATAAAACATATTTGTACCTCCATATCAAATCAGTCCTTTACCCAAACATCTCCATATGAATATGGTTTCTTGTAATAACCTAATTTCTCCCATTCAGCATCATCGGCATCACTCAACTTTTTAAGAATTGATGTGCTCATGTCGCTTAGACGGAAATATGTGTTCACAGGAAGGTAGTTTTTAACTGATGCTAAGTACATTTTAAGTGAATCTTCTATGTACATCTGGCAATCATCCGAATCAAATTCAGATTCTGGAAGATCCGTTATATCACTGTTATCATTTTTATACATCAAATAGGTTGCGTATGCATGTAACGCAAACTCAAGTTCCTCATGTGTAAGTAACTGACTATATACCATATGATTACCCCTTTAAAACCATTTTATTAGTATCTTGCGTGATGTCCTCTAAACTCTTCTTTCGTTATTTCCTTAATCTCTTTAATATAATGAGAACCATACCCCTTACTATGATATTTTTCAATAGATTTTATCGCTCCATCTTCAGAAAAAGCATACACATCTTCTTCATAGTCATAAGATCCATTTATGTTTGAATACGGTGGTATTCTGTGTACTATAGCCCTATAATATTTTCTTTTGCGTTCTGTAAATTCCATATCGTTACTCCCTTCTATGCTTTTGCACTATTGATATAGGTTTCTATCTGTATATAAGTATATACTATATTGATAAGATTGTCAATAGAAATTTTAATAGAATTTCTCCTTCAGTTACTATAACGATTTATCCATTTAGTATTTTATCGCAGAATGCCTTTGCTTCTTTAAATGATTCAAACCTCGCACCATCAGGTGTTGTTACAGAGTAAACATAGTAAACATCCTTAAACCCGGATGTATCAACTACAATGTCAAATCCAAGTTTCTTATATTTCTTGATCGTAGATTTTTCAAACAAATGTATCACCTCATATCAAAAAAATGTAAGTGCCGGAAACTATCCGGCACTTATTCATTATATGTTATTATTTTTCTTTTGTAAAGTGTTCCAATATATCAGTCAATAATTTAAGTTTATATTCTTGAAGTGATTCTAATTTTGATAGAGCATCTTCATCAAATACTAAAGAGTTGAATCCTTTGACACGATATAAGTGCTTTGGAGCATCTGATGAATTATTAGAATTATTCACATAAATGTCTTCAATCTCTATGATGTATTTCATATCAGCCATAAGCACATCCCCACATTAAATGAAACTTTCTTGGTCATTAACGATTGACTTCCCAATATGTGTACGTTTATCTTCGATCAGATACCCTTCTTTGTCAAACTCATATTCAACACCCTTGATCCACATCTTCTCATTCTTAGCATACCAACCAGATTCATCCTTGAACCACCATTGTTCTTTCTTTGTCTTACGCCACATTCCACGATACTTATAGGTGAACTTCCCATTTTTGCTCATCCACCAATATCCTGTAATATTGGTATTCGGATTCTTACCATGAATCCACTCATTCGTAGCCATATGACCATCTTCGAAACTCCAATACCATGCACCCTTGTACTGAATCCAACCAGTCTGCATGATGCCATTCTCATTGAAGTAATACTTTTGTGACTTCGAAGTAATCCATTTACTTACGATCATTTTTCCTGTTCTAGAGAAGTAATACCAACTATTCTTAATCTGTAGCCAACCAATAGCCATCTGACCATTCTTCTTCAGATAATAGGTGTATCCACCATCCTTAACAAAGGATTCAGATTTCATTATACCATCATTGTTAAAACAGTACCAGAACTTGTCAATCTTCTTCCATCCTGTAGCTTTCTTTACATTGTTAAGGTAGTAACACCAAGTACCATCTGAATTCTGAACCCATCCCTTCTTAGTCATGAGTGCATAAACATCATTTCTTACATCTGTCATGTCCTTACCGATAAGTGATGGGAACCAATCGTAAATATCGTCATGACCGCTACCCAAGCCCAGCTTATAGGAATCCCAATGGCATAGCAGGTTTGGTACGGTTACACCATTATTTGTATGTGTTCCTTTAGGATCAATTCCATATTGCTCACACAACCACGCAGTACATTTTACAGCCTCGTCATAGCATTTCTGAGCATATACTTTATCCTTTTTATCATCTTGGCAGATTTCGAATTGAATCGCCTTATCGTTCTCAGATCCGTACCATCCGGAACCACATCCCCATGGTCTCATATCCCATGGAAGTACTTGACATGTGATTACATTTCCATGAGCATCTTCCCCAATAAATGCGTTAACACCCGCCTGCCTATCCGAATGATTCCAATCATTCCCATTTCGGTTCTTCCCAATAACATCAATAATCTTTTGATAATCCTTATCCGAAGTCAACGGCTGTACATAGCGTTTTATATTTCTGTTATTGCACCCGGTATCATGCCAGAGAACGGATTTAGGGCCATTCTTAAACTTATAACTACGTTTATAGCAAGTAGAGTTTGTCATAATGCACTTCAGATACTTCCAATCTATTGCCATTATATATCACCTCCAAATTAAAATAAAAATTCAAAGTCTTCAAATCTCTTTTGAATCCGTTTACATACTTTTCCATACACAAGTTGTAGAGCTTTATTCAAATCTTCAAGTTTCTCAGGAGGAAACAAATCAAATCCAAGTGTTGCTTCCTCCGGAGTAACTTCAATGGTATCCACACGGATTTTATTCTGATAAGTAGTGATATTGATGTCAATTGTCATTTCGTTTACCTCAGAATACTTAGGTTCGTACAACTTGTATAGTTCAATGATATCTCTCGGTATTGCATACAGAACTGTGATATACACATCACACATGTTAGCGGTGTTCTCCATCTTGAAAGCACCATCTAAGTGTTTGTACATGAATCTGCCAAGTTTATTTATTAATTGTCCAGGTTGTAGCATGATTTCATCCTCCTAAATAAAACATATACAATTATACTTAAATGTGTAATTATGCACACATCCAATATATTTTTGAAAATCGCCATAATATTTTACAACTTCTTGCAGAAACCTTCTTGTAATCAACACCGTCAGAAGTCCTGAAATTCAGTTGATTGCTTTTAGGATATAGTGCAGTGACATATCCATCTGCTTGTTTTCCTGTTCTTGTAGAGTAATGTATTAAATCTCTATGTTTAATACCAAACACCGAATCCGTAGTCGCTTTACTTTGTCTACGCATTGGTTTAATAGTCCAATCTCGTAAATCAATGGTATCCGGTTTCAAATCCGTAATACAAATTGCATCATTTGAATGAGATTTATCAATATCCCAATCAATTCGTTTGTTAGATGTGTCACCACCGTTGGTAAGATGCAACTCGCCTAATTTAGATAACTCATTTCGTAACCAATTCTTTCCGATCATTACATGTTGTGCATAATTCAAATTTTTATTGTCAGAAGTACCAAGGATACTAAAATAGTGTTGCATAAATTGTTCTTCCTTTCCTTCCGTTCTCTGATGACAATTCTCACACAAAGTTATCAGATTCCCAAGAGTAGAGGAACCATTTAATCTTTTAGGTTTAATATGGTGTACTTCTAACCTACAATTAGACTTCCCACACTCCATACATTTACATCTATCACGAAGTATTACAGCTTTACGAATATTTTCATCCAAACGATTAGACTTCTGATACTGCCACCTATAGGGCTTATAGCCATCTGTTAAGGCTCTTATATCTATTGCAACGTCTTCGAGCCAATATGAATCAATATGAATCCATCTGTTTAACCAGTTAATAACCCGTATTGTTGCTTGACGTTTTTGTAAAATACTTGGAGCAATTCGATTAAATCGTTTTGATGAACCACGGTTGTCAAACCTTGCTTTGCGATACCTTTTATGATACCTGTGATAATTCCTATATCCTCTACGAACATCCATAAGATGCTTTACATCATTTCGTTGTTCTACAGTTCCTTTGAACAGCACTTTGTTCTTAGTTTGACATTTCTGAACCAAGGCAATACCAACATGCAGCCCACCATCATCAATTCCACATCTGATTTCATCTTTACAAACTTCATCATCCGGAATTACACGATTAAGTTGGATTACCATAGGGTATTTGCTAACAAGTTTTGCTTTACCGTGCCGGATCATAAACCACGCTTTAGGTTCTTTTGTTGGTGACAGTTGTTTACCATCAGCGTCCAACACAAATGCATACATAGTTTTTGTCATTTCTGACTACCTTCCTTTCGGAGAATTTCTCTTCTTGGCAATGTCAGTATGGAGATCATGTGTTTCCCTGTTATCAATGCAGGATATTAGCATTGTTTCCTGGTTGGCACTCACAGAGCTGAAGACTGAAGATTACATCCGCAGGTGTGTTTTTACCTTGTCATACTAACGTAGTTCATATGTGCAGTATGTCTTTTGACAACAGCACTCACTTAGCCTAGAAACCTACCGACAAGTACATATACAAAAGACACCATGTATCCACTTTTGTATATGTTTTTACACAAATTGTTATAAATTTGGTTACTTATTGGTTAGTCCAATGTGTATGCTCTATCTTTTAAATATGTCCCCAATTATAGTATAATTTATATAGTTATTTGGTTCACTGTTACGAATAACTATATGTGTTACATCTGCGGTCAATTCGCTGTTTACTGTATAATGCACACCAATAGATACTTGCAATGTAGGTGCTGGAGATATAACATGTACACCACCATATTGATTAATATATACAACTAATGTGTTGTTACCATCTAGATATCCCTGTATCCCATCAGAGGCATCAAAGAATCCAGATTTATTTATTGCAAACGAATAGTCTTTTCCTACAGACGCTGGAGTAAATCCACTAGGTGCTTGACTTATTGCATGCTTACTTACAATAAGTAGTCCAAAATGGAATGGTATCCTATGTCCTATAGGTCTAGTGCCAGTAAAGGCTGCAATAGACCCTGACATATATTCTGCCCCATATGTAGGAGTCCAACAGTGTCCATATTTAGAACTATCTTTTAATCTATATACACCATGCCATCCCCATCCTATACCTATAGATCCTACAGGTATGTTGGCAGGATTTGGTCCATTATCAATCCCGGTATCTGGTACATGCACATATTCTGGCTCATACGGATCAACTGTAGTAGATAGATCTTCTTTCTCAACCATTTTCAATGGATCTGAAAGGTTTAGAATATATAATCTTTTTGGATCAGATTCATTTCCAAATTCTATGTATGATGCACCCTTTGAAGTATCCCACCTGTTACTAGTTAGATTATCATTTGGATTTCCAGGTGTCCATGACGATGTTGTAGGTGTTGTAGGTTTCTTAAGTGTATACTTAGTATCTTTCAATCTGTCCCCAAGTAAATCAATGGACTTATTCTGAGATAATCCATACATCAATGATGACCAAGCAAGGTTATCATCTGAATTACTATGTGTTAGAGCAAAACTGTTACTAGGTATGTTATTTATTGTAAGTCTTGTCGGTACATGGTTACTATCTACGATATCTCCACTCATCATGAGTGATAATGCAGAATATCCATTTGTATCATATGTTCGCAGTAATTTTGGTCGATTAGTATTGCTAAGTGTACCACCCGGTGTAACAAAATCACCTGTTATGCTATCTCCTGTGTTAGATAAACCATGAATACTCATGGATGTACTGCGTATATCATCACTCCTTGCAATCGTCACGACAGAGTTATTATGTATGTACTGAATTTTACCATCTGTAGTTCTATTCAGTGCCCATGTTCCTGGGAACTCTACCTGATACTGAGCCATTTCACTACCATCATCATTATAGAACATCTTAACAGTTCCAGGTGCTACTACATCCAATGGATTTAAGTACGCATCTCCAGTTGCTGTAACATATGTACCATATAAAGCCGGAGGATATGGATTGGATTTCTGAAATACTGTTAATACTGATGATGGAACAGTAACAGAGTCAACAGTATATGGATATCTTGGATTAGCTGTATTTGGAGTATATCTAGGTCTGAAATCTGCGTAATTATTATAAAATACTCCAGGGTTTGTTTTACGCATATCAATGATTGCTACATCATCAACAACTATATTTCTTGAATCGCTTATAGTTCTTTGATATATAGTTGATAGTAGCGAAGATGGTACAGAGAATACTATTTTAGTTGCCCATGGGAATGTAGATGGTCCAAGGAAATCTCCATCTTCAGGATGTTCTGTATTCGTAGATCCCATCAAGTTTGTAGTCCCAATCAATACAGAACGAATCGTGAATCCTGTCAATAATACTAGTGGGTTAGTATATATAGACCCTCTAATCTTCAATCTTACACGTGGATATTCATTTGCATACAGATTTGGTGCTAGATCCTTTTCTGGAGGATTATCTTCAGAATCTGTTTCTGACCATGTTCCAGGTTGAATAACTACACCATCAAGTATCTTTGCGTAGTCCATCATCTGTTGGATATTAGAAACGGTTAAATTTGCATTTGGAATAGTTCCATCCGGAGCAACTTCACCAGTAGCGGGACTTGCAGTAGAATCATTTTCAATAAGCTGACCGTAACTAGTTACTCTATCAGCCCAATACTGCTTAAATTCATCATCAGAATCAGCTTCTGGAAAATGTGCTTCCCCATCAAAGAAACTTGCAAATATTGTATTGGCTGCACCTAATCTGGAAGATTTCGGCAAATATATGTCTACAAAATTTAATTCAATAGAAGATGACGCAGAAACGTTAGGTACTTTGAGAATCATGGATGCACCCATAGCTAAACTTGATGCAAGCCATTCCTTCTCAGATGCAGGAGCACTCGTTGGGTCTTCTAATAAATGCTGTTTTACATATGCTTCATATGCAGAAAGACCTACAACACGTCCTTCATTGTATATACTTCTTGGCATAGGAGTTCCCCCTATCTTATATAAATTTCATTACCTCGTGTTGCTCTTATCCATCCAATACTAATGCGTATCCAGATGTCATTATTATCATCGTGTGTAAATGTTAAACAATGAACTCCGCTTCCTGGAGAACATGTAGTAACCAATAGTCCATCATCAGATGCTTTTGTCAGCACATCTACTGGTTTTGTATCTGCTACTATATATGTTTGATCTTTGTTATAAGTCATTATGATTTCCTTTCTATACATTATAGAAAGAAGTCCACCCCATATAAATTATATAAGGTGGACTTCTTAGTTTTCTATTTGTTTAGTTACTATTTCGCACTACCGAATTCAGATAGTAACCACTTTATGACATTGTTCACGCATGTTTGCTTATTTGTACTTGATGTAGCTGCAGGAAGCATATCATCAGCATAAGCATCAAATGTGTATTTATCCCCTGTACTGTCATAAATGATAAGTTTCAGTTTATCCAATGTATCATAATCATTACTGTCCATTTGTACTGATGCACTACCACCCCAATACCTATCTGCATATGTAGATATTGCTACATCTAAAATTTCATCTAACTCATCTTCTATCTGAGAATACGATTCCGCATCATATGGAGATATAGACCAATCTATATTAGATATTTGATGTAATCCAGTTCCCTTATATTTAGAACTCTTTAATGTTGATGACTTAGATAACCGATGCTCTGCGGCTTTGCGTACAGATGCATCAGCATCATTGGAAAGTAACTCCATAGTATCTTTATCTTTGGTCTTTGATGCAACTATCTTACGTACTTCTGGAGATTCATCTTCAGCCATAAGGTCAATAATGTTGGTATCTGATAACCTATTTACAACATTTATCCGTACTTGTTCATCATCATCGAATATCATGTCTTCAAGAACGGAGGCATCTTGACACTTTGCAGATACAATTCTTCTAATTCTTACATCACTGTCATTGGCTAAAATTCTCCAAACCCTTGGATCAGATGTATTTCGTGCAACTGCCATACGAATACGGGGATCTGGATCACTTGCCAATCTTCGTCTATCAGATTCTTTTGTCGCTAAATTTCTCGCCGTTGCTTGGCGAACAAGTTTGGAATCATCGTAAGAAAATCGTGATAACTTCGATCTGTCGTTCGATGTCCTTGCAAGTTTAGCACGTTCAAAACTGTCCATATGTGCAGAATATATTCTCATGTAACACCTCTACTGTATTAAAACTGTATTTCCATTAGTTGCTCTAACCCAACCCACATTTGTGCGAATCCATGTGTCATGATTCGTATTGACAGAATATGATTTACAGAATACTCCACGTCCTGGCGATAATGTTGTCACAGTTAAAGCAGAGTCATCTGTTTTAGTTTTTATTTCTAACGGTTCTGGGTGTATTACTAAATATGTTTTACCTTTTTCGTAATCCATTAGTACTCCCTTCCGTAACCCAAAAAGAAAGCACACCCCATATAAATTATATAAGGTGTGCTTGGATTGGATATTTACGAATGATGAGAATGCTTATGCTCTATTTCCGGGATAGAGAAGATTGACAGCTTCATCCAACCTCTTTCGAATTGAAGTGATATGATTCGAGATTCTTTTCAGCGTGTATGTATCCATTTTATATCCTATTGATGAATATCGTTCAGCATCCTTGATATTACTTAGCATATCTCTGTATTCTGAAATAGCACTGCTCAAGTAGTTATATGCATTGGATACCCTGGAACTGTATCTATCTTCTCCAAGTTCACGGAAATCATACGCAAATATCTGTTCACGTGCATCAAGTATCTCTTGATAAACATTATCTACTTTATCTGCAAGCTTCTCCGGATACTTTTCATAGAACCTAGAAATCATTTCTTCAGGACTTGGAATCTTGTATCCAGATTTATCTCTATTGCTACGTCCTGTTGCTGTCCATGTTTTAGGTCCATACATGGACTCGTCAGTTTCTGGGTCCCTACCTAAGTAAGGTTCAGTCTGATACTGACCTGCATAACTTCCATGTTTTTCGTATCGGTTGTAGTCATATCTAGGATCTCTATATCTAGATTTCGGGGGATGCATAGTTTCTGGATCTGTCATATCAAGGAAATATACATCTACAGCCATACCAGGTAACTTAGATTTTGCAATAGATCCGAGTTTTCTGTATCTTCCGTTGATAGATGCTGAGTCATCATCGTTTACCGTAGGAATATATACGTTATTTCCATAATCCGTTTTTAGTAGATATACAGGTAATACTTTCCCAGTTCCAGGATCGTGATCAAGGAACTTCGCAGTATCTAGTGCAATCCCTTTATCCAGAAGTTTACGCTTGATACCGTAGTTACCTAATTTCTTCAGTAACCAATCCGGTATCGATGCACTGAATGAAGCTTTAATATACCTTTTCATAAATTATACTCTCCTTATTATAAATTATTTATTAATATTCTTATGATTAGGTGTTAAGTATCCAGATTTGTCACGTTTCCTTGGGAAATCCTTAACATCATTAACAACCCATTTTCCATCTAAATCAGAATAGTATTGTCCAGCATATTCTGAATCAAAATTATATCTAGGATCTTTATATTTTTCATGTGGTGTATATTTATTCAACTCATCTGATAAATCTACATATACTATATCTTCAGCAATAGATTCTATAGTATCTATATCAATATTCCCAAATTCGTATTTTGTGTAAATGGAATCACCAATAACACCGATACGATATCCATCATTTACACCTGGTATGTATACTTGCATTTTTCCACTGTTATCTGTTAATTTATATACAGGTGTAAAATTATTATCAATCGGCTCAGAGAAAACTTTCATTCTATCAAATGCAATTCTATTACCATACTTAGAATGTAGTCCATATTTTATACCAGAAACATCATTGCTTATTGCATACTTTAACCAATTCGGAATAGAACTATCAAATGATGCCTTAATGTACCACTTCACAATCTTCACACTCCTTATATCATATATTTTCACTCAGAATCGCTATCTGAATCTGGTTCTATTACATACCAATGGGCAAGTTGGTCATATTTTGCTACCGTATCATCTTCGGCTATTACTTCTTTGATTTCATCTGTGATATCTCTATCTTCTACACCAATTGTATGACCAAATTTATCTACAGTTATGCCATCAATGATTGGAACACCTTGTGATGATACTTCGTAAGTGTGTTCTTCTCCAGTCCCAGTATCTCCATGATGAAGTGTAACATCAGTTGCAAGGGTGCCACCACCCTTTATCCCATCACCAGGAAGAATCTGCCGTTCTTCAAATACGAAGTTGACATCTACCCATTTCCGTCTATTAATAGACCAGGAATAATATTCTGTCTTACCATCTACATCATTTACTCTGACAAGTTTTCCATCCGGTGTCTGTCTTGGGTTTAGTTTATCACGTTCTTCAATTGTTGGGAATGTGACAAATGCAGATTTAACTTGATACGGAACTATTTCATCATCTGGTGCAACAGGTGGAAATATCGGACCATGGGGACCAGCTGATGATCCAGGTGAAACTACATATCCAATATATCCCTGTGTTTGAGATTCATTTGTGATGTCATCTTGTGTTACTTTAATCGGCAACACATTTGGATAATTCTGATCTAAATTATTAGATTTGGTTGATATTACAGCCATCCCATCAATTTCTTGTGGTATTACCGGTCTAACAGAACCGTCTTTTAAGGATGTAAGATACCAACCATTATATAGTTTATTATCCCAAGTATACCAACCATTGTGTAGAATCCACTTTGTATCCGGTATCGTTTCAATAGAAACGATATTACCATCTACAAGCTTTAATGTATCTTTTTCTGATACAGGGAAATATTGACCATTTAAATATTCTGTAGGTTCGTATGGTTCAGGTGGATTTTCCGGATCGACTGGTGCTGTTGGACCTTCTTGATCTGATACAGTTGATAAAACCACAACTTCATCTAAATCAGATTCTATAGCTGGAACAAGTTCATCACCTAATAAAGATGAAAAATACCATCCCTTGTAGTATTTACTTTCATAATTGAACCAACCATATCGAACAATCCATTTCTTATTAGGAAATCGCTTAAGAGCAACAATATTCCCTTCATAGAGTTTGATACCAAGGCTGGCTATAAGTAAGTAATCATAATCCATAGCATCACCGCCTTAGGTTTCTATGAGATAAATATCGTCTAAATCTGTTCTTTGTAATGGTTTCAAATCACGCACATCTTTTATGTTCGTAAGATACCAACCACAGACTTCACGATTTCCACCCCAAGCATACCACCCATAAGAAAGGATCCATGTAGTAACATCGAATCTCCCAAGTTTTACACGGCATCCAGGTGTAAGTGTTATATTAAATTCTGGTATTTCTATTACAAGATCTGTCATATAGCCACCATTTTATAGATTAACTAACTTTCCATATATTTGAACCATGTCATCGTAATATTGATCGTCAGTTTCAAGTTCTTCAAGAATATCACGGATATAGTCAATAACCTCTGCTCTGTATTTAGGATCATGAAGATCAGATGCAAGTGTACTGATATATTCATCATAATCGAAATCATCAAATGAGTCACGAACCTCATATGGATTAAACGCATACATAAGTTCACCTAATTCACTTGCAATTTCATCAATACTATCACTTCTTGTTCTTTTCTCTATCTTCACTATATCACCTCCATTGATATACATATAACAATATAAAAGGTGATTGCATTTCTGCAATCACCTTCTAATATTATTGCTCTAAATTCCAAGAGATTTTATAATTTGTACACAGAATTCATCAATAGGTGGCAGGATACCATGACCTCTTAGGTCGTGGAGGAATGCTGCTCCATATCAACATTAAAACTTTTAATCTCCTCTTGATAATCACTAAAATATACGATATAATATATTTAGTGAAAGGAGGTGAAACTATATGCAAATGACTGTAACAGCGAAAATACAGCTTATTGTACCATCTGAATGTTGTGAACTGCTGATTAACACAGCTAACACTTATCGTAATGCTTGTAACTTTGTATCTGAATATGTGTTTAAAACCCATAATTTAAAACAGTTTTCTTTGAATCAGGAATTGTATTATGAACTCAGAGAAAAGTTTGGGCTTGGTTCCCAAATGACACAATCTGTATTTAAAACTGTCATCGCCAGATATAAAACGATTCAAACAAATCAACATCAATGGATTCAGCCTGAATTTAAAGTTCCTCAATTTGATTTAGTTTGGAATAGAGATTATTCCTTAAATCGGAATTGTTTTTCAGTCAATACTTTGCATGGCAGAATCAAATTAGCTTATTGTTCGCAAGGTATGGAAAAATATTTTGATAAAGAGGTTTATAAATTCGGAACAGCAAAATTTGTCTATAAACATAAGAAATATTTTCTGCACATTCCAGTGACTTTTGAAGTTTCAGAATGTTCTGATTCTGATATTTGTAATGTTGTTGGTATTGATCGTGGAATAAATTTTGTTGTGGCAACTTATAACAGTAAACATCGATCTGGATTTGTCAGTGGTAAAACTGTCAAACAAAAACGTGGACATTATAAAAATCTCCGCAAACAGTTACAGCAGGTCAGAACTCCGTCATCAAGAAAAAGATTAAAGTCTATCGGTCAGCGAGAAAACCGTTGGATGCAGGATGTAAACCATTGTGTATCAAAGGCACTCGTTGAAAATAATCCGGAACATACACTTTTTGTTCTTGAAGATTTGACCGGAATTCGTTCTGCTACTGAAAAAATCAAGTTGAAAAACAGATATGTTTCTGTAAGTTGGGCTTTTTATGATTTGGAGAAAAAACTTATATATAAGGCATTGCAGCATCATGGCAAAGTAATTAAAGTAAATCCTGCTTATACAAGTCAATGCTGTCCCATGTGTGGGCATACAGAAAAAGCAAATCGCAATAAGAAAATACATCTTTTCTGTTGCAAAAATTGCGGTTACAAATCGAATGATGACCGTATTGGGGCAATGAATCTGTATCGTATGGGAATTGATTATTTAGTACCTGATACAGTTACAGCAGAGTAAATCTTTGCTGTAAGGGGCGTTGTCAACCGTCCCATAGTGTTACGTCAGTTTGCCTTATGACATTCTAAAGAGGTAGGAGATTTAAAAATCGTTTTCACTACTGGATGGTGACAAGCCACCACTTCTTAGCGAACGAAGTGAGCGTAAGTGGTGGTAGTTGACATATCGTGTTCACTCCAATCTTTTGGATTTTCTTTAATCAGGTGTATCATACTTGGAACTGAATTCTTCCAAGTATTAACCTCTTGAAAAAGATAATGCAATGATTCTATCGCATTCGCTACAATGGTTGGATCAGTTGATACACCAATAGTATTCTGCATTTGACTTATCTTATCCTCAAGAACTGTAGTCTTGATACTACAATATTTAAGTAGATCATCTACTGAAATACATGCGGATGTAGTTGCATAATCATTTACCACATCTGTATCTACAGATGGATCATCCTTATTGCAAAACAAGAGATCATATCTAGCTTTTGCTTCTGCCATACATTGTTTCTTTGCAAGAAGTACCCATTTATTCTTTTCCTGAACAGATAACTTTCCATATCCATGATCCCTAATTGAAAAAGCATATCCTGTGACTTCTTTATTGTACAGGGTTTCTGCCGTATAGCCAGCTAATTCATCAATGCGTGGTTCATATAGTCCATAGTATCCGAGAACTTTAATCTGTGCTTCTCTACTACGTCCTGTAATTTCACGGATTTCTTTGAACGATTTACCAGATTCATATAATCTTATAATCTGACGTGCTTCTTCATTCGTAGTCCTGTGTCCCATAAAATCACCTCAATTCCACATATCTTGATATTCTTCCTGTGCTCTCATACGGAGTTCCATGTTGCTTGGCTTTTCATCCACAGGATCATATCCGTAGCACTCACCATTATAAATCTTCTTTCCTTTGTAATGACAGTAAGGGTTGGAAGTGTTCAACTCACCAGGATCTGCTGTATAGAAGTACTTACAAGATTCACACTTTCTACGATCAAACTTTATTCTTGCCATATCACAACCACCTCCAACTAATGCCCATAATGAAGAACTACCAGGTTCTCCCAATCATCTTTGTTGAATCCTTTGAGCATCTGAAGAAACGGATTGTATCTTCTATAGTAGTTTTCAGATGTGATAACTTTCTCCATAAGTTGAATCATAACATCAATGGGAATCTCAATCAGAGGATCACCATAATTGTCTTCTATAATCTCAGTATTTCCATCATCAGCATAAATGTATGCATCAGTAGCTTTATACTTGTTCCTAATAGGATCAGATACTGCGTACACCTTGCAAAGATCAAAAGATGCAATAACTTCTGCCCAATACCTCTTACCATCAAGACTTTTCTGTGTCGTTTTGTTTACAACGTAAAATTTACTTTCATATCCCATATTTATTCCTCGCTTTCTGCCTTATCTGCTTCTATGATTGTTGGAGAATTATGTAATATATCTTCCAATCCACCACCATCATCATTTGTTATCCATTCATTAGCAATTAACTCTTTCATAAGAACGTCGGCATCAATCAATCTCCCATGTCCTTTTGGAAGTTCTACAATCTCATACTCCTTAAAATTTCAGTCAAGTTTCATCTGTCTAATAATTCTTTCCGCTTTTTCCTCTGGTATATTAATAACTATCTGCACCCTACACCTCACTTTCTGTATCTGCTTCTATGATTGTGTCTGTGTCTATAATTCCATCAAGAATGTGATGCATATAGACGAGTGCTTCGGGATTGGTTTCTTTAAGTAGATTATTATAATGTTCTATGAAATTGCCTATTCTTGTTTCAAGTTCTGACAAGTCGCCAATTCTTCCATGTCCTTTAGGAAGTGGTGTGCCATGCATAATAACCTTACGCATCATAGACACAGCACCCTTTTTACCCCATCTTACCTTTTCAAAATCCTCTGTCGAAATATCAATTACTATCTTCATAAGTGTTACCTCCTATCTATGATACCTACAAGGCTATGATGCCTTGTAGGTAAACTTCTTATAAGAACTCTCCTTACTGTACTTAGCATATACATCCGGAAGTTCTGACTTCAAGGAAGTGCTGTCCAGACGTTTCTGTGAGATGAGTTTATACCGAATTACATATGCACCAGTATCATGCTCATCTTCATTCTTTTCTTCCAAATCAGCCTTAACAGCATCCTTAATGGATTCCAACTGTTTTTCAAGTTCCTTGATCTGGGATTCGAGTTCCTGCAACTGCTTCATTTTGTTATTTAACTGTCTATCTGTCATAGTAGGTTCCTCCTTTTGGAATATTGATATTTACTATGTGTTCCCTATGTCTGTATATTATCATATATAAGTATATATGTCAATACATTTTTGATAAATTTGATAATAAAATTATCAAAAAAATTAAAATCGGATAGGAAGTTGTTACACAACCTATCCGATTCGGTCAGCATACGCTAACCCAAGGAGAAAAAGATGTATGTCAGTAGGTTAGAACTCAAGTCGCATGAGAGACCCTTACTGTGTCTTTTATCTAAAGGGGCAATACATATGAAAGAGATTGTTTTAAGGAGGCCCTACAGTTTAGAACTCATAAATGAGAGACTTCTGTAGGGAAGCACAAATGCCGAAACATAGTCTTTTGTTTGTAAGAGGTTCACTCACGATATGGAGAATTTGCGAGTGATGACAAATGAAGAATCACGGATAGTGATGATATAGTCGGAGTGACACGACTTGAACGTGCGCCCTCTTCGGCCCAAACGAAGCGGTCTACCAACTGACCTACACCCCGGTTATACTGCAACTACCATTTCATCTCAGAATCATATTTACTCACATTCATTATCCCCATTGATCGGATAGAGTCCTGAATGGTTTCTATACGACCATAGGCATGTTGCAGGGTTGCAGAGTTTTACAAGAATCACAACCGTACTTGGCTTTTTCAGTTGTCCGTACAGAGGTGGTAGAATCAACTACATTCAACATGATAACGTCAGAGCTGGAGTTTCGCATCTCACATGGAAGTTCACTTATTCTGCAGCATAAGTTAGGTATCCAATTATTACCTATAATTGCATTATTCGGAATCGAACCGAAATCTGCTAGTGTATAATTCTAGCCTGGTTACAAAACTCCTAGCACCGGAATTTTAATATCCATTACCCCATAATGCAGTTAACGAAGTATATGCTTTTCTTCGTGGCCTTTGAAGTTCCACATATAATCCGTCTGTAGCATATGCATCTGCTACAAGAATAGCGGAGGCAGGACTTGAACCTGCGACCTTCTGGTTATGAGCCAGACGAGCTTCCACCTGCTCTACTCCGCGTTATTTGTTGTGTACATACTGCCGTGCATAAACTGCTCTTATCATACAGTCATGATCTATACGCTTCATACGGTTTTCTAAATGCTAGCATTTTTAGATACTAAGTATAAAGACAGCTATGCAGGGCAGTATGTACACAACAGATTTTAAGAATTTCTACATGTATACAAGGGTTACTCAACAGTTACTGTTGCATACCGTTCAGAATTGATAACTTTCATCATCATTTCCACAGGTGTCATTCCGATACATTTCATCAACTGCTTAAATGTAGTTGTGGAACTACCGGATACAAGCTGAACACCCTTACGATCCTTATCAGCATGGAATACATCATGTCGTGAATTGACATTCCAGAATATTACGTTAGGAATCGTGTATCCGGCTTTCTTGAACTTATGTCGCATCTCTTCGTAGAATGACCATTTATCTTTTCTGTATCCCCAATCTGATGTTGCTTCATCAATCTCCATATCGGAAATCACGATAATGGACTTAACCATATCTTCATTAGCAACATGATGCTCTACAGCAACATCAAGGATTGTCTGGAATGCCGCCTCAAGATTTGTAGAACCGCAGTAGCCATTACCAGATCTAACAACAGAACGAATCTTCTGAGCAAGTGTGTTACCTTTAATCTCAACGATATGCGAATAACTTGAGAACGGAATGAATAGATTGTGGAAATCACCATGATTTCTTTCAGCAAAGTAAATTGCAAGTCCAATCGAATTTGCCATAGGAAGTCCATTATTGCATGTCATAGAGCCGGAAAGATCCGCTACAACAATGGCATTAGTATTCTCTTCCACATAGTTCGGAAGCTGTCTCCACTGTGCTTCTACAGTATCATCATTGTACACACATTCATTCCACATGTCCATATTATAAACTTTGCGAATAAGGTCGTAGGGATATAATGTAGATGAATTGATCTTCTCTTCTCCGGTAAGTGCCTTTGATGTAAACTCTGCGAATCTATCAGTATCATGACGCATAAAAGCATTTCGATAGATCATCATAGCTCTTGACGGAACTTCTGAATATTTGATCTTATCCCATTCTCCGGCAGACATGAGACTTTCAACAACACCGATCTGTTTACGCAGTTTACGAAGAATTCTCTTGAAGTTGTAAACCGGATATCCAAGTTTTTGTGCAGTAAGGATTCCAAGTTTTCTTGTATTCTCCGAACTTGCATCCGGTGTCTTAATCCATTTAGCGAGAAGAGATACTGCGTTATCTTTATGAAGATTCTGTACATCTTCTTCAAACTGATCCTTCATCACTTTCCACATATCATCTTCAAGCGGAGTACCAATTAAAGAGTAAAGATCATCATAACGACCATATACGCCGATCAGATCAATGTTTGGTCTGATAGATTCCGGATGATACTTAGCGAGATACTTAATCAAGTCTCTGAAGACTTTACGTTCACCACAGCCTTCTCGAACGTCACGGCTATAGAAAAGTATCTTAGTTGCAAGCAATGGATCTTCAGCATATGCCTCTTCAAACAATCGCTGAACCTCAACTTCATCTCTTGAACGAAGTGCCCCGATTGTTCCGAAAAGATCGAGACATGCATCTCCGGAAGTATTCTTTGCTCTTGCACCATTCTCAGTAAAAGTTTTAGTAGCTTCGTTTCTCATTGCATCTGAAAGTTTCATTTGCAGTTACCGCCTTTCGTGAAATTTTGATTTCTTTGATACCGAAAGGGTATCAGGACACGTTATAATGATTGGAAGTCATTTTCAAATTGCTGTAAGTGTCCCATAGCGACAAGAGCATGAGTCGAACATGCACCACGCCTTGAACATAGGAAAGAAGTATTCGCTGTTAACATCACAAGGCATGACGTATTTTCTTTTTCGTGTGCTACCGTTACACCATCTTGTCAAGTTTCAGGACGCATTTGTTGGATTTTTAGATTAGCAGTCTATTCCTAAAGGTTTTGCTGTATGCGTCCCTTAGTCGGCAAGGATGGACTTGAACCATCAACAACCAGATCCCATTCAAAGTAAGTTGCGGTGTATATCCCAAACAGGATACAATATTAAAATTCTGGTGCTCTACCATTGAGCTACCTGCCGAAATATTAAATTGATTCATGACACTATAAAATAGGATAACCAAGCATTTGTGGATTGTTTGACTGTCTCAAATAAATTGCTGTTAGTGTCACGTAGTGGACGGGACTGGATTCGAACCAGTGCCTAAGATTTTACAGATCTTCGCAAGAAATTAGCTGTAAGAATCACGTACATGATTCATTTGCATCACGCTCTACCACTAAGCTACCCGCCCTTATTTTCGTTACATCTACTATAACGATTCGTAGTTTTAAAAATATCTGATCTCTAACCAACCTACTCAATCAGATCCGCACCCGGCAGAAATTTGGTTTAAAGAACCGGGTATGCAAAGCATCCAAAATATCTCTGCTAGTTCCATAATAGTTTAAGTATATGACCGGTCCATCTAAAACCTACCAACCGAGTTCTCTTCATAAGTGGAAGTTATCTCCTCTGCACAAAGGCTCAAGGCTTCAACTAAGTCAGAGTAAAACTTCACCGGTCCGTTATTGTTTTGTTCAAGACCTTACGTGGTACGCTTACCGTTTCAGCAGAGGCGTGTAAGGTACGTAAACTAATGATCGGGGTTGCACCAACCATTAGTTAATGCTACGATTCCCTACGTAGCTTGTTACTAGAATGTTGCACTTGGTCATTACACCACCATTCTTTCACTTTCCATTCTCTGCCGATACATTGTGCAAGTATCCGATGTGGGGTAGATCCTTTTGGCCTGTAAATGTAACCGAAATAAGATCATTTTCTTTTCCGAGAGGACATTAACTTCCAGTCCCAATTACTTAGATACAGTTTTCGAGCAAGTATCACTCATCAAGTTTAACGACATTGACAAGTCGGCCACCCCTCACCGGATTCGAACCGGAAGCTCTTGCCATGGTACAAGTGTGTTACCAAGACAGTTTACGTCGTCTATTACACCATCAGGGTATGTTTACTTCCTTGAACCTAAACCCTTACTCCGGAAGTAGATCAGCGGCACCATCTAAATGCTAAATCATAGCGAAAGCATACACCGCAAGTTCCATTTCTTTTAGCCCATACACCAATGCAGTAGGTTATAACCCTAAAGATGATGCTTCATGTATCACTACTGGGCTGATAGCTGTTACTTTCACCTTGCAACTCAGGGGGTATAGCGTAACCATGCTATTCCAAATGGTTTATATATCTCAACAGATAAATCTGCTTGGTACCAAAGATATATAAAGTCATCAACTAAGGATTCGAACCTTAGACAGTCAAGATCTTGCCGGATCTATTACACATCCCTATGGTGACAATCTTGGTAGTCATTCTCTACCATGCAGGGAATACACTTGCCTCGTGCGTATTGATGATAATGCATACTTCTGCTCCCTCAACCTAACTTTATACTCTTGGGAGGTCGAACCCGCTAAGATTCTTCTTGATGTGCCGGAGAGGACGTTAGCGTAGGATGGCATACCTCTCTATCATTATTCACATCAACAGAAGCATGAGCAGGAGTAGTAGGACTCGAACCTACTCGTCGGGAGTCAAAGTCCCGTGCGCTACCGAATACGCTATACCCCTTTGTTGCTTGAACCTTACATTCCTGGCTGCAAACAATTGATTACTTCTGAATACTATAACGATTCTGTGATACAAAACTTATCATCAGTTACAAGTATCGACTGATTATATAGCGGAGAACCATATGAGCGAAAAGACACCTAAAGTGCAATCTCATAACTGATGATAAGCGATGCTATGGTGGGACTTGAACCCACAACTCTCCGATAGTTCGGCACTCTGACCAATTTGAGCTATCATAGCAACCTAACAATCTCTAAAACTAAAACCTATTGGCTCTTCCAATACAATAAGTCTTTACAAAACTCGATTGTCAATAGTTTTTCTCGGAACTTCTTAACAATATACTTTTGCGGCCAAGCAAGCATATCAAGTTCCTTCTGCAATAGGTGAAAATCTGCACCTCACATGATAACCTTTCCACTTGATGATTCAGTGTTGCAATCACCTATCACCGCTGAAGTATTTATCTTCGGGTCAAGCGTCTACCTATTCCGCCACTATTGCAGTTGTTAAATTTGTAAATCGTTGTAACGCCTTTAAACTCTACGATTTACTACAGATTACCGTATCCCCAAGATAATCAAAATAGTTTTTGTAGGTATCTCCCTTCGGGATTTTGGTGGGAGAGAATTTAATCGGGATTACACCGACCTACTAAAGACGAAATTTTTAACACCGGATATGTGAAGATGTATGACCTATTCTACCGTAGCAGTATCTCCGCCCTTATATCATTGTCAGCAATGGAGATTTTCTTCACAATCCGCAAACCATCAGTTTCCTTCTGGGCAATCCGGTGCTATAAACTTTTCAACACGGTTTTGTACATTCTGGATGACCGAAAACCTCGGAGATTTTCTTTCCACGCTATTCTCATGCGACTGTACTTCACGAGGCACAGTTCCCAACCACATCACATATAGTCACAAAAAGTCTTATGTAGTCTCAGAATTTTTTGGAACAGCCCAACACTAGATTTGAACCGATGCATACGAAGATCAAAACATCATGTCTTTTCGCTTGGTGAAGGGGCTATGTGTTACTTACAAGTATGATTATATACTACAAAATCATAATTGTCAATAACTTTTTGATAAATTTTTTAATAAATTTATCTTAACGGAGAGAATGGGATTTGAACCCATGCGTCAGAGCTACTGACCTGTCGGTTTTCAAGACCGATCCCTTGAACCACTTGGGTATCTCTCCACAGATTAAAAATATAGCAGGTATTGATTAGTGATTTTAGAAGTTCTCACAAAATCAATATCTGCTATGGCAGGGATTATCTCTAACTATGACCGCTGTAATTCATTAACTAACATAGCCAATGACATCTTTAAGCGAACTTCATATTTATCACGTAATTTATCTAATTGATCCAAATATTCATCACGAACAGCATCAACTAATCCAAGTGCATGTTGAACATCTGGTGAAAATTCTACATTTGGATTGGTAATATAGTTCAAGCATTTTTGTCGGACAGAATATCCAGCATCTGCAAGATATGAATCCAACATAGAAATAATTATACTTTTTTGATGTTCTGAACTACTCGGATTTAGTGTATTCATGTTACTTACCTATTTTCGTTTCTTTCGATTATTTTTATTCCGCTGTTTTCCGTGACTAATTCTATCTTTGTACCGAATGTCACGTTCGTTTGGTGGATAATCATCCAATAATTCTTCAAAGGACTTTCCATCACATGATTCATATTTATCAATTTCTGACTGACGTATAGTCAATTCTACAGACTTTACCTTACCAGGAATTGCGTATACTTCGCATTGATCACCTACATGCATAATGTCATTAAGATCTGATACGAATTCATCAGATACATGGGATATATGAAGTAACTGTGTGGATTCATCATTAAATTGAAGAACCGCACCATATGATTCTATTCGTATTACAGTACCAACATACCGTTCACCAACGTATAACCGCATTATCCAACCCCCAGTTACTGTTCAATTAAATCATATATAGCAAGAAGTACATCTGCGGAAAGTCCGGCATCCATGATTTCTTCAGCAGAAAATTTTGTAAATTCAATTTTTACATCTTCATCTTCTACTGGCTTCATATCAGCCTCAAATGACTTTACATTATCTTCAAACTTCTTAACTGCATCATTGTATGCATCTTCGGACTCAAATTTATCCTTTTCAGGAACAAAAATACCATAAGTTCCATCTTCCCGTGTTTCTGCATATTTTTTGAGTGTTTCGTCTCGAACCTTATTAACATTCTCAATAACAGGTTCAAATTGCTTACACATATTCAAAAATCTAAATTTCACCTTAGCCGGCAATGATGAATTGTTTATAAGATTCTTCATGATATCATTATACCGCAATACTTCTTTTACTTTCATTTTATAACTCCTCCAGAATTGATAATTTGTGAGAATATCACAGATATTATGGTAACACATTATTGTAATAAAGTCACGAAATTTTTATAAAGAATCTAATGTAGGTTCTACTTCTGACCAATTAATCCCATATTTCTGTATAATCACTTTAAAATCTTCCAGATCATGCGGCTTAACCGTAAATTTACTATCTTCTTCGATACCGACATGTAAAAGTTCATGGAAAATAAGTATCTTCAACTGTTCTTCATTAAACATTACAACATTCGGTTCAAATATTGTAATCGTAAAGTCACACGGAATTCCCCATTTATATTTGTCCGGTACCTTTTCACACTGACCGAATACAAGTTTTCCACCACTCTTTTTATTGTGGTCAGATGCTAAAAATACAATCTGAACATCTGCATTTTTTAAATCAGCAAGTTCCGGCATTTCTTCAATAAGGTCATGACCGATTTTTGTATATTCTTCAGATACTCTCCTGGTCTCCATTATTTAATTCCTTTCTCAATTCACGAATGATTCCACACACCAAATTATCAATAGCTTCGCTCAATTCATTTTCGTCATCATATATAATGTTTAGACTATCCGATTCGTTTGGAATTATTCTTGTTTGTAAACCGTGATTCACGTTCCTGCAAAATTTTCAATATAGATTCATTTTGCTGCTTAATCTTAATCAAATGGTTACAGATCTGTTCCAGCTGATAATTCGTAGACTTTTGCTGACCAACGATTTCTTCCATATGCTTAATCTGCTGACCGGAAAACTCACTAAGAAGATTGTTTTGAGCAGTCATAAGCTCTATCATTGGTGTAATATCCACAACAGTAGGTTTAATCATTTCTGACAACGAATTAACTAACTGATTTGCATCAATAGGCTGTGATCCATTGGAAGATTCATCAGAAAATTCTTTATTAGGATTAGTTTGGTTAATAATTTCCAATTTTACTTGTTCAGGAACAATATAGTCCTTTTTCCGAAGTTTATAAAATTTGCATGCCCTAGACAGTGCATCTTCGGAAATCGTACTCTTCTTCAAGCAATTGAAATAATAAGTATTTCCTTTGCCCATTACTATGGAACCGATATTTGTAGCACTGTATCTATCCCCATCAATCTCACGGATAGCATCATCAAGTTTCTTAGAATCATATACAATATTAGGTTGTCTTGCCATTTCCATATTCTCCTTTTGGATTATTGATTTAAATTGGATTTGTTTGTGTTCAGTTCTTTTATTTATAGTTAATTCAGCTTACAATTTCATATCTTACTCATCTTCAGAATCCGCAGAATCACAATTGTTCTTTGCGGTTTCCCAGGAAATTTTTAAAATCGGAACAACAGATTTCTTTTTAATAAGTAAATTCGTTTCAGAAACTTCTGAAATAGTTTTACTACTAATAGCATTTACTTCATATCCTAACCATTTTAATCCATCAATTACTTCAGGATATAATTCCCCAATGGCACATGCATGTAAATTATCAGATGCATCTGGATATACGTTTATATGAAATTTACCATCATTTGCAGCATCATTAATTAACCCCATAACCAACTTCCATTGCTCTAAAATAACTTCATTGTGTCGTTCATCACAAACAGTATTTGCAATTTTATTGGCATCAACAGCAGTCAATTTAAGATCAATACCATCTTCGACTGCTGTTGCTACAACTTTGGATAATAAACTATTAGAATCTAAAAAATTATCCATATCAAATTTCTCCCCTCATTCTCTTAACTTCAATGGTATTATCCACACCATTGTATTTAACATATCTGTATCTTGCGAATGAAGTTCTTCCACCATATCGTGTCTTACCTTCACACATTACAGTTTTAATGTCATACCCACGCTTTCTAAGTTTATAGACAATATCAGAAAGACGAGTTGCACCAAACTTTTCAAATGCTTCCATACTTGTGATGTTTCTATACCTTTTTAAATATTTCAAAACTTCACTAATCTGTGTCTGTTCTTCAACATTTGATGATTTCATAGTATCCTCCTTCATTAAAAAATTGTTTATGTAACCTTACATCCATTATAACGATGTATGATTAAAAAACTTCAGTATGCTTTATCACATCATTCATGAATTTCCAAGCATCGTCAAAGAAATTGAGAAGTTCTGATTCTCTACATTCAGGTATCTCGATTACACCATGATCATGGATACATGCTTTCAGCATAGCGGAAAATTCGTCACATTGAGCTTGTAACGCAATTACGTCCTTAACTTTCATCATTAGATCCCTTTCTTCCATTCTCATACAGTTGTTTCAGGTAGTTTTCCTGTTCATCATCGTCTCGCTTACGTTCTTCTGGGCTTTTGGTTCCAAATAGACTCGCAAGCAATAACCCTAATAGAACTCCACATAAACCAATAGCAATATATCCCCACATAGTAACACCATCCTATTCTGTATATGTAACAATCATTGTACTTGGTGTGATGCATGTCTTCTCATTACCGGTGAATTCATAACCGATACGCACTGCATCAAAATCTCGGCTTTCAATCTTTACAACTTTTGGATTGAAGAAGTAGTTAGCACGACCAAGGATTTCAGGACCATTCCATTTCTTCAAACGGTTCTTCAGATGAAGATTCACAGTAGCACCATTCTCAGAGTTGACAAGATTACCAGCAACATAGAGGTTCACTCGCTGATAAGGGTAGAATGGGTCTGTAACTGTAAGTTGGTTCTTCACCCATGTATTCTCAAAATAGTGGATACCGATTGTCTTATCAGTAATGAGTCCAGTTCTAACTGTAGGGAACCATTCTTCCCCGAGGATTGTAAACCCATCATCGTAAGTTGTTACAGATTCACCATGAACATCGTATTTTGAGAACATGTTACGAATGAAATTTTTATGCAACACACTACCGGGAACAAGTTCTGCTCCGGCTACCTTGTACAACCAAGGGAAATGATCTTTACTGCAAGCAAGAACACCGGAATCGGGCTCCGCAGAATCAAACTCAGTCATTATGCCTTTATCGTATTTTCGCAGTTCATCTAATGATTTCAGTAACTGAACATCTGTATCAAGATAGAATCCTCCATCTTTCAATAGCATCTGCAATCTTGCAGTGTTACTTACAGCAGACCAGTTACCATTCTCATATCCATATGTTGAATACGGTGTAGATTTCACATCAAAATTGGTTTCGTTAATTTCAATGATATCATAATCAGGACAGACTTTCTTCCAGGACTCAATACATTTCTTATTGAGTTCTGTCATCTCCCCTCCACCAAACCAACAATAAAATATTTTCTTAGGTATCATTTTTCACCTCACATAAAATGTTTCCAACTGATTGTATATTTAGATTCAAGTACACCATGATTCTCTGTAACAATGAATCCACGAAGACGTAATCCATAGATATAGAATGGATTCAAATCATTGTTCCAATGAAGTTCGGTCTTGCCATGCTTCGCTGCATAGAGTAGAACAGATTCTAAATCTGTGAGTTCAAATTCTTCCGGAGCAGTCTTTCTAACTGAAAGTTCTGCTAACTCATTTGCTGTACTCATACGTTATCTCTCCTAACATCGTTCTCTGTGTACAAACTGTTTACTTCTCTCACGATTTTTAGTAGATCCATATTCACATCAACATCATCAGCTTGATATATCATAGCAGACATATCTTTAGGTAAGCATGATCCACCATATCCACGATTATCTGGATAAACAAATGTATGGCTATTTCCGATTCTAGGATCAAGTAACCATGCTTCACGTAACTTGTGGTAATCTACACCAATCCTCTTAGCAAAATCATAGAATTGATTGCAGAATGTTACTTTAGTTGCATAGAAACAATTCTCCATGTATTTCGCAAGTTCTGCTGTTTTAGCATCTGTTTGATGTATGATAATATCTGAAGTGAATACGGTTTGGTATAGGTCAGCAACTTTGCTTGTGTCTTTCTCTACTCCACCAAGTGTAATCCATGAACGATTGTGCGGATCTGCAAATGGATGCTTATAGGTTTCCCCATAGTATTCCGGTTGAAATACAAGGTGAAGCCGATTACTATCCCTCATGGAATCTGTGTAACCTACAGGAACAGTAGACCGAATTATTATGGTAGCCGATGTATGAAAATCAGATAGTCTATGTAACAATCCATCTACAGCGGATGTATCACATTGACCCTCATTGCCCATAGGAGTTGGAACACATACAAACACAAAATCACAATCCACTACATCTTTAAGTTTTCCAAGTTCTAAATATTTATCATATATTATAGCATCTGGAAACAATTCAGCCATACATGATCCAACATGGCCTTTACCAATTATACCTACGCTTGACATTTACTTCCTCCCAACTAACATCAATGACTGCTACTTTTCTTTCACTTGGATAGCAGTGCCAATTGCATTCGTCACAAATCTTTACTACATCTATAGTATATTTATCATCTGTCAATTTGTCCATCACATACTGATAGTGTATGTGTGCTCGAATCTTATATTTTCCACTATTTACGGCATCATGAATCTGCCCATAAATGGAATTTAATTCCGTAATTGCATCTTTGTTATCAATTAAATTTCTTTCACAATCTGTACGTCGTTTCGCTTCTAATGCATCAATTGGTCTAAACGTCATGTCATTCATAATTACTTCCTCAATCCAATAAATATATTAACGATTCGTAATTGCAAAAACAGATTGCACAAATCTAATTTTTGAAAATATACAATCTGTTTTTGTTTCTATGCAATTTCTACAACGAAATCACCTGATACATCTTTTACTCCTGCAAAAATCATCTGAATTCCGGAAACAGATTTCAGTTGTTCAAATAATTTAATTGTATTCGTAGTATCTAAATGGTCAAATAAATCGTCAACCATTACTAACTTTATTTGTGATTTAGATTTACTAACAAGACTAAGCATCAAAGCTAATGTATACATACACTTCTCACCGCTGGATAGAAGATTGAATGGAATATACTTACCATTTCGTTCAATACCAAAACTAAAACTGTTTGCCTTGGATTCAATATTGAATTTTGAATTTACAGAATTTCCGAATACTGTCTGGATATATGTATCCATTTGAGATGCAAGATCCACAAATGGCTTTGTAACTGAATCATCACTCTGCAAACCGTTTACTCCAGTAAGATTTATCCAGGATTTGTATGCTATAATTTCATTCTCAATTTTATACTTATCTGAAGTAAGTGTATCAATCAATTCATTATATTTCTTGTTAGCTCCTATCTTGACTAGTAAATCTTGTTGCTCTGCAATAAGTGCTGTATAGTCTGTGTCATCGGCATCATATACAGGAGGTTCCCCCAAGTTCGCTTTCAACGTATTAAAAGTTTCATATCTACTCTTAATATTTGCAATATTGTTATTAGACTGTAAAATAGCAATATCTAAATTCTTCAGTTCATCTAAGATACCGGAAGATTCTTTTGTAATATCCTGAACATCATGTTCCAGTGCAGCTATTTTTTCTTTGTGCGTAGTTATTTCAGACTTATAGGATTTAATGTCTTCCTTGTATTTGTCAATTAGAGACTGTACAGAATCACACTTTGTAGATGTAAATGGACAGATTCCACCTCCATCTATTATTCCCTGAAGAACAGATATCTTTCCATTGATATTACTTATCTCAGTTCTTTCGTCTGAAATATTCTTAGAGCATTCTGAATTAGTTTTCTGAAGTTCCTTATATTTTTTCTCTAGTTCAGTTCTAAGAGATTCATTCTTTGATACATTCTCAACAGATTCAACTACACGTGTATCTTCTTCATATGACGATGCAGTACAGTCAGAATATCCATCAAGTTGAGTTTTCATCAAGTCATATCTCTTAGCAGCATCAATGCGTAAATCTCGATCACGCATTTTCTTCTGATAATCTGATATATAATTTCGTACTGTGTCTTCATCTACAGAACTATCTATTTCATCATAGAATACAAGTGACTGTACAGTAGATTGTACACGTTCAAGTTCTTTCTTTTTAAATGAAAGCATAGATTTAAAATATTCATTTGCCTTACGGATTTCATCTACTCCAGAAAGATTATATGCTTTAATTGCATTAACACTTTCATTGATAATATTTGAAATATGTTCAGTTATTTCTGGAGCACCAGATTTAGATAAATCATCTGCAAGTGTTGAATTCCAATCAACACTTGTATCTGAAGATGGTAGAAATTCCACAAACCAATCCTTCAACTTATTGGCAGTCATATCAATAAATTCATTGAAATTGAAAATTGGCAATTCTAACTCAGAAACCAGTTTCTCAATATTATAGCCATTAGGATTAATATCAACTGTAGTAGTTATTGTTGATCCAGATCCTGTCCATATCCGTCTTATTGATATATCAGATCCATTATCATCAATAATAAGTGATACAGCCATAGTGTGGTTGTTAGAATGCTTGAATATTTCAGATTTCGTCTTTGCAGTTCCAGGAATATACCCAAGCAAGGCTAACTGAATAGCCTGCATTACAGTGGACTTACCAACCCCATTTGGTCCATAAAGATATGTAAGATTAGACAGATCATATGTCTTCCTCACAACATTGTGCATACCTTCGATTGTTACAGATTTAATTCTCATATTTCCTCCATTTCAAACGTATCAACTGTTTGCTACTATAACGATTTCTATTTAACAAATCAACCAAATTGATTTGTTTCGTTACTTTATGTATAATTCAATGATGATTTATATACATTTTTTTATTTACCTAAATTTCAAAAAGATTAAATTGTTTCGGTTTAGATTTTCCAGCTTCATCTTGCTTGTCAAGTTTAACTTTACCAGTTTCATCAATAGTCATATCAGCAACCATAGCATAATCAATCCTTGCTTTTGAAATCTGTAAATATTCTTCTGACAGATCAATTCCAATATATTTGTAATTGGCATTTCTTGATCTGTTTTCAAACATAACAGCCTTTCCTGTACTACCGGAACCGTTGAATGGATCTAAGATTGTACTTCCTTTTGGTGATATAAGACGAACAAGGTACTGCATAAGCGAAGTCGGCTTAACACAAGGATGATTGTTGAATCTTAATGTTTCACAACGTTGATAAGCATTATCTATAGTGGTTTGTCTACCATCATTGACTTTTTGTAATCTAAAACCACAAAGTCCATCGTCACGATCTAACCTGCTTGCCTTTGCACAGTAGAAATATCTTGCGGCAGAGCCATTGTCATTGTAGTTGGAACAAGCCTGTGGTTTATCCCCATTAAACATAGAGGTATCTTTATTATTATATTCTCTGCCACTATAATTATATGGAGTTCCACCATTACCGCTACCACTATTCGGAAACCCACCACATACTTCATCAACATCAGAATCATTGTATGTAAGTATTACATTGGCAGGGAATCTACCATTTGGTTGAGGTTTTACTTGAAATTTGCTTTCTTTTGGTTTTAAATTTTGAAAGCAATCTTCATTTGTATAGTGTCTTATATCATATTCTCCTGGATTTGCTGGTACTCTACACTCATCAATATTTATACCACCAACACCATACTTTAATACATTGTCTGTTGTACTTCCTTCACACGGTTTACGGGCTACTGTTATGCTCTCATAGGCAGGTTTAAGAGCAGTTCCCCATCCATCCCAGATCTTTGCTTCTTCTGATGTAGGAACTTTCTGATAATGATATTCTTCACGCTTTTTATCATCATGCATCCATGGTCTATCAAATCCATCCATACCATTTTCAAATCTCATATGACCATCTGTGGTTCTACCTACAAATTCTTCATGTCCGAGCTTTACATCTCCAATAGTAGATTCATATCCTAATTTCTTATCAATAGATAATCCTATATTCATTGATTTCGGGAAGCCGCTCCCATAAAGCCACATAACAGTATCTCTTATCTCAAATCCAGCATCTTCGATTGCGCAGGCGATTCTGTGGAACGTGCGACTACCGCCGAAACTGAGGAGATACCCACCCGGCTTTAAGACCTTCAGACATTTCTCCCAGGTTTCTTTCTGGAATGCAATGCCGGATCTATCCCAACCTTTATTCATAAAATTCAGTTCATACGGAGGATCAGTTACGATTGCATCAATAGAGTTCTCTGGAATTACATCAAGCATATCCAACATGCTACCTTCGTATAATTTATATTGCTCTGTTTCTGTGTAAAGTTTCATTAGTTATTACCTCAATCAAACAGTTTATATTGTGGATGTGTATTATCTATCCTATTTTTGGCTATTTCAAAGTAATCTTTATCAAGTTCTATTCCAATGAAATTTCTGTGTAGATTTCTACAAGCTACTCCTGTAGTTCCTGATCCCATACAGTTATCCAATACAAAATCATTTTCATTCGTATATGTCTTTACAAGCCATTCTATTAAATCTAAAGGTTTCTGTGTAGGATGCAACTTCGTTTTTCCACCTAAACTATTAAAATTTAACAAATTATCAGGATACCGCACACCATCGTTTATCATATCCATTTTATATGAAAAGCAATACTTTTGTTGTAACCCTTTTTGTTCTATATGTGCTTCTTTAACTGTATAAGGCTTACCTTCCACCAGTTGTGGATTGTAAATAGGTGCTTTATTATAAAACACACTTATAGTTTCAATTTTAAAAAATGGTTGCTTTTTAGCCATTACAAAATTACTACTTAAAGTTTTATGCCAATATAAATCATATCTATACATCTTCAAATTACTTAAACGAGCATAACTACTAAATGGTTCAATGCCAAATAATAACACACAACCATTATCTTTCAATATACGATTATAATGTTCCCATAATTCATCAAATGATATTATATTATCCCAATCTATCTTTTTAGACTTTAATGTACCATAAGGTAAATCACAAATAATACAATCTATCGAATGATCCGGTATATCTTTCATCAATTTTAAGCAATCACCTTGCCAAAGAGTTATCATATACTCTTAACTACCTTCCCTTAATAGTAACCGTGGTCATGATACACAATACCACGTTCTTTAATTTCTTCAACAGAATCTACATTGACTCCATGAGATTCAACCAATGAAATTGCATCCTGTTCATTATCTGCTGCAATAATACAGAAATAATAATCCTTTACAAATTGTATTGCATAAATTTTAAAAAGTTTCATTTTATCCTAACCCACTTTCTTCTTTTCTTCGTTGTGGATAAAATATATTTATATATTCCAGGAACAAGTGATCCTTCAATAAAATGTATTTTTCCAAGATTATCTACATATGAAAATACAGTATCCTTGAATTTTGTCATTATTACACATGACACAATATCAATTAAGTCAGTGGATCTTCTATGATGTGTATCTGGAAATACCTCACGTTCCGGGTAAAACAATATCACATCGTTCATATTCCCATATTCAACAAGGTTTATTTGATGAGTATCTTCTGTGTTCTCCATTCCTATGCAGACAACATATTCTAATTTTTTACAGTTCTTCCTGCTTGAAAGTCTTCTAGAAATTGTCTGCAACAGTATCTTTGTTTGATCCGCATTATGTTTCAAAATAATCACCACCTACGAATAGATAACCAAATGATTTTTAGCACGTGTAATAGCAACATAGTACACATTTTTATTATCTTCGGTATTAAGTTTAAATTTATATCCATCTACACCAATAATATATACCAAATCATATTCAAGACCCTTTACAGAGTGTATTGTTCCAACATATACATCTGAATCTTGTTCCGGTCTTTCATCCAAAGCAACAATTATGGCATTTATAAATTCAGAAACCTTTTTAACATTAGAAATATCAACATTCAAATTCGGATATCCGATTGTTTTCAAAATTGATTTACATTTAATAGTTATATCAATGTTCATATTCATGATTCCACGAATACGATAGATAGTTTCTGCCCTATCATGAATATCAGATATATCACCAAATTTAGATAAAAACATTTGTTCAGTATAAGGCTTGCCAGAAGTTTCACTAATTTTAGATATTCGTATAAATTCTGCATATTTTTCAGATGTCAAAAATGTTGCCAACCAAGTAATCATATAATTACTATCCATTACACTTGGCAATAAATATCTTGCATCCAAATCTTTATGTTGTGTTGAATATTGCAATCCGTACGAATCTAATTCTTTGCGAATTTCCGCACATTCCATATTTGTTCTTGCTAATATTGCAACACTACCTTGGAAACACTTGCATTCTGAAGAAATACGTTCATAAATATTATGATATAATTTGCTATCAGGACTATATGCATATGGTCTAATATTTACACTACCACCAGATCTATCAGAATGAATTGGAATCCTATAAGAATCATCCGCATAGGTTTTACTAAAATTATTTGCAAAATCACAAATTTCTTTTGTAGATCTGTAATTCTCTTTTAATTTGATAACATTCCATCCGGTATCAACAGATATAGATTTAATTATATCAGATGTAGTACCTCTAAAGGAATACAAATTTTGAAGAGCATCACCAACAATAAATATCTTCGCAGTATCTTCGAATGACATTACAAAATTATGTTGAATCCGATCTGTGTCTTGATATTCATCCACAAGTAAATACTTTATTCTACTAAAGTATTTATCTACAACTTTATTCTTGGTTATAAAAAGATTACATACTCCTGTGCATAATTCATCAAATGTAATTAGACCATTTTTCACCATAAGACGTTTTTTGCACTTATTTAAAATGTCTAAATTTCGCTTATCCAATGCAGATAAATTATTAGAACTTTCTTTCTTTTTTGATAACTTTATACCAGATTGCATGATTGCTTCTTTTTCAATCTTTTTCTGCTGTGCATCTGTAGCAATGGATGGCATAGTTGTAAATCCTAATGCCTTACGAACTTCTAAGTTTGTAGATATTAGTTCATAACAAAAACTATGAAATGTACGAAATTCTGGAGACTCCCCATCTTTAATGTATTCACGGTATCGTTCACGCATTTCAAAAGCCGCAGCATTCGTAAATGTTAGTGACAAAATAGATTGCGGATTTATACCGGTCTTTACAAGATATACAACCCTTTCTATAAGTGTTCTTGTCTTTCCTGTTCCAGCTCCAGCTAAACATAAAATCTTGCTTGATGTGGATTCTACTGCAAACTGTTGGTCATAGTTCAACTTATATTTCATACATGTCCCCTTAAAAAATAAATAGGTGTAGGAACTATTATCCTACACCTACTATAACGATTTACAATTTAAAAATCTTTATGATTTATTGATTTTAACATCTTGTACAGATGATTTTCTCCAATCCATAGAAAATCTTGCATCACTAAAATCATAATCTTCAGAATAACCGTTAATATAGTCATACGGATCATCCTGTATTCCTTCATAGTATACATCTTCGGAATATCCACCATGAATGGTTACATCAGGTATGTTATAGATTAAAGTTACATCACCGGAAACATAGTAGTTTCCACTTTTTTCTGGAAGTTCATCAAGATTCATAATCACATCTAATAAATCTTCTTCGATTTGGTCGGAATCTATTTCGTACTCACCATATTTACAATATACCACATAATCTACACCAAATTTTTTAGGGTTTATATTTCCAGTAAAATCAATACTTTCTATATGTCCATTAGAACCAACAACTACTGTAATCGGTAAACCACGCAGTTCAAATTCTACAGATCCTACAGTTTCATCAGCGATTTCATAATAATCTTCTGGAGAATTAGAACCAGAACTATGTGCAGAATATACTTTTTCATCAACATCTGTAAGAACTTCAGGTTTAGCTGAAATACCACAAGTATTGGTTGCAGATTGAATCTTTCTTGTAATCTTCATATGAATTACCTGTACATTTCCATCTCTGCTTGATACTGATCATACTGATCTGAAAAAGCATTTACAAAACTTGGAACATATTTTTGCAAATCCATAGGCTTCTTGATTTTTCTCATATCAATCTTTACTTCGTGATCATAAGAAAATCCTTCAGAATCTTCAAATGTGAGATGCATTACATTATTTTCAATCCATCCATCATAGAATCTTGGTGCATCATTTCCGTACATACTGGATAGTGTATCTTCTACTACATCCGAAAACTCCATTAAATCATCTTTTGTCCAGAAACCATCATCCATACCAAACATATCATATGAACTTTCAACTATTCCTTTCGAAGATTTCACGTATTTCTTCATGTTTCTTCTGCTCCTTCAACCTAATAATCTTCATATAACAATTATATCCACAGAAATGCCGTACTCGTTTATCATAATTTATTTTATACATATTTCCAGGTCTTCTTACATGTTTCTTTCCACATACACAACAAGTATACACTACATGAACCAGCTTTCATTAAATATTATTTAAATTTAATAAAGTTTCTACCAAATAATTTATGTAATTTGGTCTTTTCTGCCTATGATACAGCTAAAATTTAGAACTAACAGATTCAAATTGAATCCATATTCCACATAAAAGTCAACATAGGTAGAATGAAATTTGTATTTATGTTACTGATTGAAGTTCTTTGTTTAACTCAATTAGTGTTGCATATGTACATTTGGTTCTTTTCTGACAATCTGGAACTTTTGCCACAATGTCAGACCATTTCGTTACCGAAATGGATTTTTGTAATTCTCTAATGAAATATCTCGCACCTATGTTATAAGATGCAGATAAATCACAGTTATAAATTTTACCTGTGGTAAACTTGCAAATTTCTTTTGTAGTAAATCCAGCATCTTTTCCACGTAGAACTACTCCACTACCATCATAAGCAAGTTTGGAGGTTCCCCATGCACAAACCCTAGATATTCGCATACCGCATCTATGTGCTTTGTGTTCTACAAGATTCTGAATCATAGATTTCTTCCACATCTGAAGTTTCTGTTTCTTCGATCCCTGAATCTTACCGTGGAAATCAAGATGTTCAAATATTATTGTATCAACCTGCATAAGATTTGCGTAATCTACAATGGATTTTGCAATTTTACGAGATAGTTCATTGTTTAGAAATGTGCAGTATCTCCACAGTTTCTTATGATTCGTCCCTTTAACACCATATTTTTGTTGTATCTTTTTAATCTTATTCAAGCAATGATATATCCGGTCTTTGTCACTTGCAAAATTTATAAACTTCCTTGCAAGAATAGTGCCATCAGAAGTCATTACTGAACAAGTTGCGTCAGTATTTATTCCTAAATCTATTGCTAATGCTCTTTGATTTTGAATCTGCTTTGTATGAAGTTCCATATCTTCTGTAATTGCAAACCTAAGAAACCACTTACCATACTTCTTCTCCAATGTTGGATTAGATATAGACTTACCATCAAAATGATTTCGAAGGTACTGCATATCGGTATGTTTCAATTTTACTGGAACAAACTTCCAATCATTTTGAATATACAATTTTAGATATATTGTATCTGAACTTAATTCAGAAGAATTACTCATGCTACCTTTATAGAAAGTAGGGAACTTTCGCAGATTTGTTTGTAATTTTGGTTTCCTACTGATACAACCAGAATCCTCCCAATTCTTCAATAAACTATGGTAAGAATTAAGATGTCCCAACGCTGTAGAAATCACATCACGAAGAAGATATATCGGCATCTTATAAAATTTCTGATCAAATTCTGGATACTTTGCAAAATTATTCTTTGTAGTATGGATTAAATGCTCCGCACATGATTTCCGATATACCAAAGAAAATTGTGACAGAGTTTCCCACTCCTGTTCAAATACACAAATACAAAAAGATAATGCATCTTGATATATCTTTGCAGTAGGTAGGAAAATATTGTTCATATGTTTAATTTCAATCCCGTAGCTACTTGTTATCTTCATCTACATCATATCCATTGAATTTTAGCAACTCCGAAATCATATACACAACATATTCCGGAGGTTTTCTATATCCTATCTCCCAACGCTGCAATGTATTTGTTGGTATCTTAAACAATGCAGCAAATTTTCCTTGAGATAGGTTTGTAATTGAACGCAGTTCTTTTATTGTCATCATATCCATCCATATCTATTATATGCCAATGGCAACATTCTGTCAAGTGCAATATAAATTATACATATATTATGCAAATTTTTATATAGAACTAAATAATTGTTAATATATTTTAATTAAGTTGATACATCACAATTATTCAATTGCCTTTACCACCCATTTGATATATTGATCGGATTCTCTCTCACATAGTGGACAAATTCCTGAAATCTTATCTACTTCTTGATCGGATTCTATCATAGCTGATATAAAGATACCATGACACTTATCGCATTCTGCAATCAGATGTCCATCAATATTGTTGTCAATTTCAATATCTACATCATCTTCTTCAACTTCATCTAATGTGTCTTGCATATCTTCGATATTATCTGCCATTTCATCCAAAGTGTCATCAAAGGCATTTTCATCATCAATCGTCTCAATGTCATCAAGACTATCAAAACCCTCATCAGCTGACATAACAGGTTGTCCATATTTCTTAGAAATTTTCATTATTTAAACCTCCGTTTATCAATTTGACATTGTAGTTCATTTAAAAGTGTATTTATATCGGTGTGATTCCAAAATTTAACAACACCATTGTCCACATAATAGTCCCATTCAAATTCTATACTTATCCGTGGTTCATATCCGAAATGTATTGTACATTTAACAGATACATCCAATACAGTTTCGTCACCATCTTCTAATATCAAATCCAAATGTACCAATTCTGCATCAATATCACTATTAGAATTTACAGAATTGAGTAAATATTCAATATCCGATCTTGCGGATTCTATAACTTTAATTGGGATTTCGTTGATCATATGCACAATTTCCTAACTAAGTATTCTAAAATATATACAAGGTTAGAACTCAGACAATGTTTATTCATACAACATCAAAATTCCCAGTCCTCATCATCGTCATCATCCTCATTATAGTTGAGCGAATCTGCAATTTGACCAAGTATTTCTGAAATGGTATCACTCAGATTGTCTTTCCAGTCATCAGAAGACATATCAACTCGTGCAACTACAGTATGTGGAAATATTGCGTCTACACTTGGTTTAGCTGAAGAATCAAGATCATCACAGATAGAATCTTTTTTCTCTACAAGATAATCAAATTCTCCATCGCATAGACTTTGCATAACTGACTGCATATTCTTAACCATAGCCAATCCAGTCTGCATCACATCAGATTTACTTCCACCAACTGCATACAACCGTTTAATCATGAGTTCTGCAAACGTAGAAAAATCATCACATGCATCTTCATATGTTCCCTCAAACATTAATTTAGTTCTTCCATCAATAATGGAATATAGAGTCATAATGGATACCTCCAAAAAATAGACCTAACAAATTTTCTGCTAGGTCTATTTTATCAAATATGTAACTATATGTCAATATTATATGATAACAATTATAACAAAGTTATCTTTTACCAATTAGTATAAACATCAATAGTCCCGTGACTGCATCCACAATCATAGACCTTACCGGGACCTACAGAAGTCATAACAGTAGAGTAGAATGCAAGATCAGAAGATGCCACACATACATATCCGTCAGCATCACGGATAGTTCCATCATCTGCTACGTGTTTTCCTGGAATTGATACCGCTGTATTCTTACCTGCGGCTTCATTTGTAGAATACCACGTCTCTCTATGACCGTTGTATCGGATAGAACCATTGGATCTTGTTAGATGACCTGTTGTTACGTTATAAACTGCACTATACTGAAGAGTATATCCAAATTCAGACTTCCCGGATTCTTTTTCTTCTTCCTTCTGTGTTTCTGATTCAAGTTCTGCTACAATCTTCTGTCCATCAGATGTAAGTAGTTCTTCATTTATTTTTGCATCTTTTTTGATATCATTGGTTTCTTCTTGAACTGGTTCAACAGGATCATTCTTTTTAACATCTGAAGTCACATGTTTTTTCTCAGTAGATTCAGTAGCCTTTTCTGTAATCGGTTTCTTAGATTCTGTTTTCTTTTCAGCAACCTTCTTCTGTGTAGTAGGTTCAACTTTCTTTTCTGTCTTAGTTTCGGTAGATACAACCGGTTTCTTAGTAGTAACAGATTCTGTCACTTGTTCAACCTTCTTTTGAGTAGTCATTGATGTGTATATCTTAGATGATGCGGATACAGACTTTTTTGGAACGATATCAACAGTTTTTGGTGATGTGGTAGATACTTCAACAACTGATGGTGCTACTGATTCGGTTACTTCTGCCTCTGATACATCATCACCACCGACATCACTTACAGAGAACCCTATTGTGGCTATTGTAATGATCCCAATTGCTGCCAATACACGTTTAATGTTACTTCGTTTCATAATTAATTGAATTCCTCCTAAATTGTTTATGTCAAAGCTATTTATCACTTAGCCTTGGACCCTTTACAAATAGTTTACAATGTTTCGGATCAGTGCCACGTGTATCGATGACATCTACTCCAACTTTTCGTAAACATGTTCGCTTCACATATTTTGCGTAATCACACATAACATTGCTATTTCTATTAGAACCATATGAGTCGGACTTTGAACCTAAGTATCCATGATACTGACATTTTAAACACAAATTTTTATCAATATACGTCATAACCAACTCCCCCAATTAAACGAATTATAACATATATAAGGTTAAAATGTTACAATTATTTTACAGAATTTTTAATTTCTGTAATTTTTGCATGTAAATCTAAATTATTTGCTTCACCTTCTGGGTCAATTAGACGTTTTGCATATGCGGAAAGTATATCAATATATAGTTTCTGAATATCTTTATCAGAATATCCGGATTCAGCCAATTTAACCATTTCCATTACAACAACAGTAGCAGTATCTACTTTTAATTTTCGTTCATCCGCAGAATCATAGGATAATTCATAGTCTTCAAATAACTCATTGATTTCTTTTGTCTCTGTATTAAGTGTTAGTATCATAATAAAATTCCTTTCTAATAATCTACGCAAGACAATCTGTCAGCAAACTGTAAGATATATACAAGTGGATACATTCTACATGCTTGACTAAGTTCTTGTACTTCAGAATTCGCTACATTGAATTCGCCCATATGCCACCGGATGGCTAATGCTTCTTCATAAGAAATACTGAAAAATTTAGATGCAAGAAACATAGATGATGTTCCGTGACCTAAACATACTGACCTATTATCCTTATAACGATATGAACAAACTGAATTCCAAGAATCTGTGGATTCATCCTTAACATTCTTCATATACTGTTGGTACAAACCTATCTTACACCAATCATGCATGAGACTTGCACGTACTGCCTTTGCATAATTTACAGTATTCATAAATGTCTTGACTGACATCAACTCCCTACATTTTGCTACTACTTTTAATGTGTGATGTAATAGTCCACCGCTATATGCATCATGATATTTCCGTGATGCTGGACATGTATAAAAATCTGTAGTTCTCAGCCAATCAAGACATTTTGATATCTGTGGTACCAAAGTGTCCGGATCTTTACCAGTTGCTTCAATGATAACCATAGTAGATGCTACAAGTAATTTTTCATAGCAGTCTATCATATGCTCTACATTTTTAAAATCTTCAATCGGAAGATATAAATAATATTCAGGTCTTTCCTTGAAACTATTCCAATCATCTATATATCCATTTGATGTTAAGTCCATCTCAAGTTGATCTTGTGACATTGAGTCCAACAAATATTCAATCTGGTGATTATTGTCTTTAGATCTTAAAACTAATGTATTGCTACCAACATTAATTCTGAACCAATGACTAAATTCAGAATATGGTTTATAGTTAGTAAAATAATCTTTTGTAATCATTCATCTACCCCATTCTTTATTGTGTCTTCAAGTATATGGATACACTGGTCAATAGTTCCATCAATAAGTCTACCACGGGAAGTCTTGTCATGCTGTTTTAAATTCTCCATCTTCAAAATAACTTCACGTATAGGACATAACTTATAATTAACTTGTAATGCAGCTTCTAACGCTGCTAAAGCCTTTAACGTTTCAATTGGCAGATATTTCTTCGCTTTCATTGGGAATTTGGTGGTATCTTGATGTTTTAGATATTCCTGAGAATCAAGAAGAAATTTATATGCATCAGATTTGTTCATATATAAGTCTCCAATCTACTTCAAGTTTTTTCAATTGTTATAACGATTTACAAAAAGAAAAACGGATAGACCTAACTATAGTTAAGCCCATCCGCTCCTCATGATGTAATAATATTTATGTTTTTACTGAGGTCCATCCTCACTATCTGAATCTTCAGAAATTTCTATACTTGGTCCATCAAGTTCTTCAGAATCTTCAGAACCTATAGGACCATCTGAATTTTCAGAGTTTGTCTTCTTAACAAACAGTTGCTTACCAATCTGATTGATTCCAGTAGCTGCAAGTCCAGATACGATACCAACAGCCGCTGCATTGATAACATCATCAGCAGGGAAATCTGGAATTTTAATTAAATACGCAACAATGCCAAGTATACATCCAAACACACCACAAACACATGGAATCCACTTATCATTAAGAGGATCAGCAGTTTTCCAAATAAATCCAATCAGATAAGCAATTACAGTGATTGCTGCTACACTTGCAATACCTAAATCCATAAGTTGCACCATCCTTTCCTTAAATTAAATCTTCAATACAACCAGTATAGTCAAGTAATTCTTTTCTACTTGGTATTGTTTGAAGTTCTTTATATTCTATTGACCATTTGTCAATTTTTTTAATGTTAAGAGATTTTTGACCGGAATCATCTAATGCTTTTATATCTACAGCATTAAATCGAAAAGCACGTTTGTAGGTTGCGAACAATACAATGACCCAACCGTAACACCCATTGATTGGATGCACATTACATAGAGATTCCATTTGATGTGGCTGAATCATATCAAAATCAAATCTATCTTTTTCTGTGGACTTGCTTTCAATATAGTATATATAAGGATATTTATAGCAGATAAAATCACATGGGTTTCTACTGACTAAGTATTTACCAGACATTTGATCGTACAATCGTGTAAATGAATACCCTTCTTCCGGTCTATCTAGCCATTTCCATATTTTCTTCTCTGCTTTTTTACCTAATGTCTCACTCATTATACCTCTTCCGGTGACTTCTCTTGAATATCATAGAAATTCAAAGACTTTGTTGTAAGAACTCTGTCCGTAAGGAAATAAGACCCACGTGGTGTGTCAATAATGTCAATGATATTAAGTCCTCTCGGTACAGAACCAGGACCTACACCGTGTCTTGTAAAATACCAATAGAATAATCCAGAACCCATATCCATATATTCATCTGATTCCTTTGAAGGATAATCACGATAATATTTCTCTTTCTCCGGATCAAGTACATATTCACTTCTAATATATCTTTTCATACTATGCACCTCATATACATTATTTTAAATCTTCATCAATAGTTGACATTTCACCGAGGATATATTTAACATCGTCAATAATATCATTTACCAAATCATCTCGTGGAACTTCATACACAATTATGTCGGCATATCCAAGATCATCTGTAGTTGTTAATGTAAAATATAAACTCTTTTCATCTGAATCAACTTGAACATTTAAATCTTCACGCAGTTCATATAATTTATCAACAACTGCATCTATTAATTTTTTAGTATAAGGATCTTCATGTTCAATAAGTTCTGTACGATCAATATCAATTTCTTCAGGCAAAATTTCATCAAGATCCATATCTTCAGAAGTATCTTTATTGGATTCAGGTTCAATATTATCTGCGGATTCTACTTTTTCTACTTTCGTAGATGCAGCAAGTGGGTGATTAAAAGCATCTTCCGGTATTTCCAAATGATCTATCATGAGATGTTTTGCTTCATCCATTGAAACACCAAGTTCTTCAGATATAGCACGTTGCTCGTGTTCAAGTTCAGTAGACCAATCACCGGAAAGAGGTTCATCACCTATGTATCGTTCAGAAATCTCCCAAAGTTTATCCCAACTAATATTATGGTTGTCACTACTAGTGATTGCTCTAGTTTTATGAGAAATCTTCATAAATACCACCTTATCCGAATTCGTATGGTTGGATGGACCATTCACCAAATTCAACAGCTTCATCATATTCATCAGGAGTTATGCGTAAACTTTTTCCAGAGGTTCTATCAATAATTTCCACATAATCTCCACGATAAAGCATCTCTGTGGCAACTTCTTCCATTTCTGACCAATCATCCGTATAGAAATCAGCTTCAAGACCACTATAATTACTACTATAATATCCGTTTATTTCGAATCTAGCATCGTACTTTGCATCATAATCTTCATCATCTTCAAAACCAGTATAAGAATTGAACCACTCAGTAGCTTCAGACTCTGTATCAAATTCTGCATCAAAATACCCATCTTCAGGGGTATAGATGTCAGAATCACCAAACACTGTTACATATCTATCATTCACAGAATCATAGTATAAACAGTAATCAGTGTAGAATCCGTCACTATCCTGTACAGATTTTCTTGATATAAGTTCAAACTGATCCATAAATTCACCTCACTAAATTTCTGCTGAAATGGATTCTATGATAGATTGCAGAGATTGTGATAAATTCTGTGCCAATTCCATAGCAGTTTTAGAATTACCATCACGGTTAATCTTATCAATTCCAGCCATTGCATAATCAAAGTCATCCTCAATAGAATCTAAGATATCATCTACAGGATTTGCATCTGTTGCAGCTGATATAAATTTTTTCATAAAACACCTCTATCATTTTCCGGCAACTAATAAATCGAATAATTCCGGATTTCTATTAAGATCTAATTTACCATCAACAATATATCTGGATATACCTGACTTTGTTGATAATATCTGTTCAACCTTATCATCAATAGTATCTTTAGCTACAAGAGTAAATATGTTTACAGATTGATTTGTTCCAATACGGTATGCCCTATCCTCTGCTTGCTCCTTCTCTGATGGATTCCATGGGCAATCATAGAACACAACATTCCTTGCAACAGTAAATGTATGGGAAGTTCCTGCAGCACCTATAGTTCCAAGTAGAACAGTATATTCCGGATTATTAATAAATGCTTGCTTATGTTTCTCCCTATCACTTGCTGACATTGTTCCTGTAAACACGCATGTCTTGTATTTTTTACTTATAAACTTATATAAGGTTCGTAGAGGTTCAACCCAATTTGAGAATACGATTGTTTTCTCACCACGTTCCTTTGCATCTTCCAAAAGTTCAAGTAATCGTACAAGTCTGGCATTAACCTTGAGATATGAATCATCTACCTGAAGTGTGTCATCAACTAATTCAGGTGATCCGTTTACTTGACGAAGTTTAAGTAGTTTCGTCATAGGATTAATAGCACTCAGTATCTCATCTTTATCATTCATCAAGTTCTCTGCAATCTTTTTATATAAAGATTTTTGATAAGGTGTATTCTCAACATACTCTGTATAGTGTATTTTTGGTGGAAGATCAAGAACATCTTTTTTTAACCTACGAATCATATTATGTTCCAAAATACCTTTAAGCCTTGGAATATTCCTATATCCTAAAATCTCATATCCACCAAATCCACCGTATATGCAAAAATACTGACACCACTTATAATAACTTGTAACAGTATGAGCTTCACACAATCTTAATGGAAGATATACATCAGTAGGTTGTTTTGTTATAGGTGTACCTGTCATTGGGATCCACATGCATTTGGTTCCGGTGTATTTCTTTATCTGAATTATCTGTTTTCCCTGTTGAGAAGTTGGTGATGCATTTTTATGTATTTCATCAATTGCAATCATATTAATGTCCCCGGAATTAATATGATTGATTATAGCATTGGTTACTGCATAATTTCTTCCAGATTTGTATCTAATAGTTTCTATGTTCATAATAATGAAGTATGGTAAATCCTCTCCATCAGAATTTCCATACATCTTAAATAATTCTAAATCTTTACATTTATCTGCACTACTAAAATCAGATTTTATATCTCCATTTCTTTTCAACCTACTACCAAGCAGATATGGTGTATATTCACCATGCGTGTGAAGTTTGATTTCATCCATCCAGTTATATTTTGCACTATTTGTACAACAGATAATCAAACAATGCCTAAATCCATATTTCTCCCTATTATATATCGCAAGATTTATGACTTCAGCTGTTTTGGACAATCCCATCTCATCAGCAAGCAAGAATCCGTTCATATTTCCAGAATTCTGACGTGCAATAGACCATTTCATAAAATCCAACTGATGCTTAAATGGTGAAGCACCCTCCTTGACATAGAATGTTGTATCCGAAATATCAATGTCAGGTATATTTGTAGTAGTTTCTACATCGGAGTTTTCATTTATATGTTCATCAGATACCATGTTGATGAGCGGTTCATATTTAGTATCTTTCAATTGATTTAGTAGAAATCCTAAATGTTCTTTCGGTATTGTCCACATTTTTGCTTTAGACAGCCATACCTTACCCGGTACAGATTTCACTGCATCAACAATTCCGGGATCATATGGAAAAGATATTTCATATATATTTCCATTTTGTTTTATATTTATCATAGTACACCACCTATCAAAATTTATAGATTTACACAAATTATAACGATGTTAAACAAAAAAATTGAGCCATAGAAGTAAATCTATGGCTCATTGGGGGAGGGGGCGTAACAAATTATAAAACTAAATATCTAAATCATCAGAAAATCCTTCGTCATTTGCTGCACGAAGTACTTCAGTAAAAGTATATCCATCTGTTTGTACAAGATCTGTTGCAACCATATCAAAATCGAATGGTGCAAGTTCATATGAAGATAAATATCTCTTTATAACATCATCAGTTGCAGGTTCAATAAGTTCAGAATTCCTAAGATCCTCAATAGAGAAATCCAAAATATCTTCAATATAATCTATTTCTTCTCCATTTACTACAACCGGATTATAATCAGTTACAAGTAAATATAGAATATCACCTTCAACTAAACTTCCTGGAAGATTATCTTCTATGTCAAATGCGTTAAATCCATCCTCATTTATAAGATAAGACATAAACAATGTATTTTCATAATAATCTTTTACGTCTTGTAATGATACTTCGTATATAACTGTAGCCATATAAATCCTCCAACAAAATGGTATCTTTAAATATATACAAGGTTAAATCCGTTTTATTCGTTTGTAAATCAATACAATTATGACTAAAACAACTGTAAGTGCAACTGATCCCCACAATGGAGAAAGTACCCACAACCAACTCCACTTTATCACTTTACATAGTTTTAAAATGATGAATGCAATCTGCAATAATCCTAAAAATCCAACTCCTTCACCACCACCGGATGTAAAATGTACATTCATAATTTCACCACCTTTACCAAATCGCATACCCTGAGTTTTTGAATTGTTCACGCCTATAAGAATCTATATTTGTTGGATGTGATGGAATATTTCCCGCATATAAACCAAAATCTTTCAATTTAGATAATGTTTCAATCTGCTTTTCATTAATTTCAAAAAATTGTAGATAATTTTCCCATACAGAAATGCATCCGCACATTTTACAGAGCCAAACTACAAAATCACCATAGTATTCCGGTGGACATGCATCAGATAGTTCTTGACGAGTCCATCCATATTTCCGTAAACATTCCCCTATTAAGTATTCTTGATGGGACGGAACCGCATAATGAACCACACCATCAGAATCAATGATTACTTCCAAATAATGTACAAATGTCTGTTTATGTTTATCCATATCAAATTCGGAATTCAGATCATATTTCATATGTTGCACCACCAAATTCATCTAGTTTTATTATTATGTTTTGGTTTCATTATAAATTTACAGTTATCAATATTACATGCAGGATGATGAGCATACTTCGTACAAATGTACTCTAATCCAGAATCTTGTATGTTGATTCTATGATACCTGCAAACATGCTGAAGGTCTTCTAGTTCTACAGATATTATCATTTTGCATGCTCCATTAGATTTTCAAGATTGATTGTGATAGACATATCAAGTTTCTCTACAGGCTTATCATATCTAGATTCAATCCATGTAAGTAACAGTGCGTGTTCTACAGGATCGGAAACAGATTCATCTGCACATGATTTGTAGTAGTTCCATTTGTATATTTCCATTGCTCGTTTAGAGGTCATTGCTACTTTTTCTCCCAGTATTCAGATAATGGTTCATTAGTATTGTACTTCTTTCGAATATCTACAATAGTTTTAGCTTCAGCAATTTCATTTGCATGTATAGTTTCATAAACACCGAGTTCCTGGATTATGCTACGTTTCTCCTCAGGTTCACGAACTATTTTATAGCACCTATTTACTTCATCATATCTGGTTAATCTTTCCAAAACATCACCTACTTTCCAGTACTACCAAATCCACCAGTTCCACGTTCAGTATCTGATAATTCTTCAGATTCCACAATATTGTAATGAATATATGGAAGAAGAATCATTTGAGCAAGTCTTTCACCATTTTCTATGTATTGATCTTGATCACTCATATTTGTGAACATCAACATGATTTCACCCCTATAAGAATTATCAATTACACCTACAGTATTAGCAAGCATAAGATGCCTTTTAGTTCCTACAGAACTTCTTGGTACTACTAATCCAAAATATCCATCTGGGAATTCACAAGCAATACCAGTATGAATCAATACAGATTGTCTCGGGAATAACTTTATTTTATCTGAATCTAGATTTGCGTATAAATCACATCCGGCTGCTTCAGAATCACCGAATGTAGGTAATTTTGTACTATTTGTAAGTTTCTTGATCTTTAGTGTAAGCATTTATTTCACCACAACTTTCTAAATATGTTTTATTTACAGTTTCTACGAATTTCTGCACAATACCAGGATACATCTTAGTTGTATGGATGCAGTTTCCATCACAAGTAAACCATATATCTTTTGAGGTTTTAGTAATATCACACATAAAAAATCTCCTAAAATATTATAGCAAAATCATTCTACATTTACTATAACGATTTAGGAGATTTAAATTTACATGTTAGTATCTAATTCACACAATCATTCCGCTGCGATTCAGTGGTAAACTCTTTAGAATCATCTGTAGTTCTTACAGAATTATTCTTGTATTGAATCAAATCCTTTATCTCATGGAGTTCTTTCATGATTTTGTTGTTACTACGAAATCTATATACAGTTGTAAGAACAATCCATGTTAGAATTGTAGATGCCATAATAATCTCTGGAAGTGTCATTTGCATAGTATCCTCCAAACTTTAAATTATACACATATAAAAGGTGGAGTATCGCTATGTAAAGATTTTAAGATCTTTTCACATTCCGGTCTGCAAATATCTACCTCATATCCAAACAACTCACTTATGTCAATGTAATCAGTTAATTCATCAACATCAAATGAGTACCAGTAGTCTTCGTCTATGAACATATAGCATCAACTTCTTTCTCCATATATGAATAAATAAGGTGATGTTGATGCATGTACTGAATTGAATTATCAATCAGTATCGCGAAAACTGCATTCATCGCAGTCACGGCATTCGCAGAAAATCTCATTGTAGCAAGGCAGATCTTCTCTGCAATCGAGAAATTCACTATCAGGTTCTTCTGGAATATTTTGTTTGCAAGTGTATTTATAATCAATCATATGACTATACCTCGGTTTTTGTGATTATGTTTCTGTAGCCTCTTACTACCAACAGTTACTTGTACATAGATATAGTATCCATACTGTTCAAATCAAAATCATCAACCCAAATCTCACGAGGATCATATTGTTCCTTAGCAATAGTAGTTGCTTCCTTAATGTGGTCATCGTTATATACGCCTAATACTACTGTAAATTTTTCATAATGTTTGACAAAGGTTCGCATCAACACATGTAATTCCATATGAAACACCCCCATGTAACAACTATTTGCAATATGTGAATTATTTGATCTGTTACTAAGTTTATAACTTTAACATTTGCTTTTAAGTGGTCAACAATAGCATGTATAATCCAATTAATTAAGAACATGATAACAACAAGTATAATTGATTTATCATGAAATACTGTGTATATACCAACAGGTAGCATAATCATAAATGCCCAGCTAAAAGCATGTTCTATCAATGCAACGATATAATCATGTTTGTATAATGGATCTGGTGCATTTTCTTTCCACCAATCTTTTTGTTTCATGCTGGCTAATATACCTTGCAAATAATAATCATCTACAATATGTAAAAATATCATAGATAGAAGTATCAAAACATTCATATGTTCCTCCAATATAATAATTTATTTTATCAATTTTTTTTTCAATCTGATGTTGCTGATCTATAGAAATAATTTGAAGCATTTTCTTCATTATCAAAGTTTCGTTTTCTAAAATTCTTTCTAACTTCTTTTCCATTAAAACTCCATGTCCATTCACACCCATCTTCTCCTTCAAAAGATATATAAGAATCTTTTTCGACAAACGGTGCTAAGGATGTGAAAAATATTTCTTCATCTCCATATTTTTCACCAAGGAATTCCACATCTATAATGTCCCCATTATCATTAAATATTGGATCATATCTTATTTCTTTTAATGCTTCTTCTAATGTTTCAGCATTGAGAACAATATCTGTTCGTACCCAGCTAAAGTGATCAATACATGTCATTCTATCAGGTGTAAAAACCGCCTTTAAATTATTTAATGCATCTCTAAAGTTTTCTTTTTTAATTATGAAATTACTATCCGTCTGCTCCATACAGTATCCCATAACTACCTCCCTACATATCCAAAACAAATTTATCAATATTACATGGTGGTACATCATCATAATGACATACCATTGGATTTATATCATCGTAAATCAGCTTATTATCCTGAAACGGGCATCTATACTCAACGCTATCTATTGTTCCGGTTTCATATGTAGTTCGCTTCGCATGTTTGCAATCTAAACAAGTCTGCGCCAACTCAAAGTATTTGCATCCAATAGTTTCAATATCGTCCGGTATAGGCTCGTTAGTTAGGTCACAGCAATCATCAAATACTTTGTTATATCTATGAGAGTTATGTTTACAAGGATAATCTGCACATGTTACATGTTTTTCATTGTTCAGTATTTCCATCTTGATCAGCCTCTTGTTTAAATCGTACAAGCCATGTCCCATAATCTAGTTCGTATTCAACTGACTCGCACTGTTCTATTAATTCATGTACTGTGTATGTATCATTGAGTTTCACCCGAAACGTATGACTGTTTTTAAGCTGTGCGAGTCCTACTGCAAAGGAAACAGCACCGAATACTAATATAGGAATACCAATAGTAGAGAGCCAACCATAATCTTTTATGATATCTACTATTAGTAGCACGAGTCCAATGATAAGTAGAATCAATCCAACTATCCATATCCAATCGTAGTTAATCTCTTTGATTATCTCCATTCTTCTTCTCCTCCTGTTCTATCATAGAATTGTATAATTCTATCGTATCTTTAAGGATCTTTATCGTTTCATCATAATATTCCTGTTTCTGTCTCTGATACCTGTGTTCTTCCTTAATCAACAGGTAAACTGGGAAACAAAGTAAAAAGAATAATCCACCTATACCTATGATGAACAACGTAATTAAAATAAACTCATACATTATTAGCCTGGTTTCCTTTCACTGTCAATCATGTTATGATGTATCATTCTGTATTTCATTCTCCACCACAATCTAAATAGGTGTGGCTACACATATTTTTATTCCTACTTACTATCTGTGATTTCCAACCTTGTGCTTCGGTGAACTTCTTCTGGTTCAAATTCCTTATAGAAACTATGCTTCTTATAAACAGTACAAAGTAAAATATAATAGATTACCCAAAGTATAATTCCGGAACATCCTATAATAATAAAGAGTGAACCAAGTATATCCCAACATAATTTAATAAGACATATTGTTCCAAATAGTAAGCATATAAAACATATGGATAATACTATAAATCCCTTTATGAACCGCTCACCTGAATCTAGTGTAGGTTTAGATTCGAGGTCATATGGGTCGCTTTCAAATACACATCCACACTCAGTACATTTAAACTCAGTACGTATATATTTCTTCAACCAAAACACATGTGACTCTGTATAGTCATATTCATATGTACGGACTACAGAATCACTAGAACATGACGGGCATGTACAGCATTCATCAAGTGCCATCTTCTTTTGAATTATTTTTGGGTCTTCATTTATACTTGGTTTTATTATCCTCATAATTTACTCCCTACAAATTACAACTTTTCACTGCATAATGAACAATATTCAATAGGTAATTTTATTAATTCACCTTGATCACAGTATGCGGTATAATAAGGGACAATAGTTACCTGAAATCTATAAAAATACAAAATTTCAGATTTTAACAGTTAATACTGTTGGCGTACTACACACCTCTACGCAGTCTGAATATAATGATTCGTTCCACGCTTCATTTGATGTTAAATATTTCCGGAGAATATTGTAAGATCCATTTACATCTGCATTTATAAATTTAATGGAAGATATAGTTACATTATTATTCTTGTAATAACCTCGCTTAGTTCTTATTCCCGTTGGATGATGTAAATCATCTGTTTCTCCATATGTTGCAATAAAATCTTGATTAATAAATGACGCTTTTGATGTATAAGATTCTTCTTGCTGTACAACAGAAATACCAACTAATTTACATTTGTAAATTAACATGCTAATAAACAGTTCAAACGGAATTTGAATAAATGTTTGCTTGTCTTCCCTATACATTTTTGTGTCTTGTTTCCAATATTTATTTTTACCGATAACTAGTGTTCCGATATTATTGGAAACTAAATGATTCACAATAATCTTAGAAGATTTATGCATATAATCCTTTATTTTATTATTTCGCTTTCGTGTAATATTATACATATGTTTAGTCCATACGTTTTTATTTACAGATGATAACCTAGAAATCTCTTTATTATAAAATTGATTTATAGATTTTAATGGTCTACCATTTATAATAAATGGACTAAATACATTAGATGTAATAGCTGCTAAATTGTTTACACCTAAATCAATACTTGCATAGTTATTATTCTGTATCCGTTGTGTATCAGGTAGTTCATAACCAATTTCTACAGTAATGTAATTTTTGTGCGGAACTATCCTTGCAAATTCTACATTTGGTACTTTTGTTTTAATAAGAAATGATGTTCCAGATAGTCTAAGATATCCTTTTGGAACATTTCTGTTCTTAAATGATACTGCTTGCTTAGTAAATGGAACTACTTGTCTACCGGATTGTTTTGGAAGATATTTTGGAATTTTTATAGTTTCACCTGGTTTACGAACTTTTAAATGTGCAAAAAATGATTTGAAATTTTGATCTACCAATTTCTGAACTTGTTGAGATACCTTTGCTGGCAATGTTCTATAATCATTTGGAAACCAATCAATAGAATGCTTGTTAAGTTCAGAATATGGTAAATATTTAGAAGTTTCAAAATAATGTTTTCTAACAAAATACAGTGATGAATTGTATAAATTTTTTGATAGAAAACATAAACGATCTAATTCTGCGTAATGTTTAGAATATTTGCTAAACTGATGTTGTTCCACTAGAATCATCTTCGCTATCCTCCTGTGAAACAGCTTTTATAATTTGTTCAGTTTTTCGTTTAGTCCGTCTTCTGCCGTATATACGAGCACAAAAACTTGTAACTAATGAAACAAAATCCTCAAATAGATCCTGATTATCTTCACATTCATTTACAATAATAATTTCACAAGTAGAGAACAAAGTTTTAATATAATTAAACCCAAATCGAGTAAGTCTATCTTTGTGTTCTACAACTAATTTAGTTGCCCTTTGTTCACGAAGAATTTTACACAGTTTTGGTCGTTCATCATTTAATCCACTTGCACATTCCTTAACTACTTCATGAACTTTCCAACCGTGTACTTCACAGTATTGAACTAATCGTTCTGCTTGTGATTCAAGATTACTTCTATTTTCAGAAGAACTAACTCTTGCATACACTACAACATAATCTTCGGAAATTTGTTCAATATTGTCATCAACTACAACGGTTCCTGTAGGTAATTGATGTGCATTTGGAATCAATCCTTTTTTAAAATGATTCCATGCAGTTTGATACGAAATAGAATTTCTTTTTGCATATTCACTTAATTTCAAGACAAATCACCTCCTATAGAATAATATAAATGATTCGTAGGTGATTGTCAATAACGAATTTATATATTTGATTATATTTTTGTATGAAAGATATAATCAAATATAATACATCACATTTCCTGTTTTATCTGTTCGATCATTCGTAAAAATACCATGGTTTCGTCTACGCCACCTATCGGTATTCCACGGTTTATGTTATCATATTTTCCACAGAACTCTGATACATACTCATCACCTAGATTCTTACTAACCCATTTGGCACCTTCTTTTCGTAAATCGTACAAACCTAATTTCTTCCTAATCTTCAGCATTATAAGTAACACCACCTTCCATCTTTGCACCGCATAGATAGCAGTAGTTCATCCAAGCTCTACCGCGATTACCACAACAACTGCAATCAGCACTATTTGTAGATCCGTCTACATTTATCCACTTCGCTGTCTTTCGCTTCGGCTCGACGGATGGTGCATCTTTTATATAATCTATACACTGATTCCATACAGTTTCAGCATTACATTTCAATTTCATTTTCCAAGATTCTGTTGCCACTTTTTGTAACTTTTTTAACAATGCATTTCTGCTTATACAATCTGTTGCAAGTTGGTTGCAAGTTGACTGTTGCTCTAATGCTAACATTATTTCTTCTACTTCGTCATAATTTTCAATCGGAAGTAAATTTGTTAAATATCCTCTTACTTTTACCAATGCTTCTTCTCTCGTCATACCTTACCTCACCTTAGAAAGTTCTATTCTCTTACCACATTTCCCACAAACATAAATAAATGTTGTAGAAGACCTATGTCCTACTGCCTGCTCATACTTCCAAGTTCCACCACAAATATCACAGTGACCATCATTCCACTTTTTATCCTCGCGGTGTATAGAAGCCTGATGCAAACAAAATAAGAATGCAACAAATACTAGTATAATCAAAATTATAATTATAATTTCTTGTAGAACATCACGCATTTTTCATATCCTCACTTTTTGCCATGTATTTGCCGATAATTTTCTCTACTGTTTCAAAATCTATTCCCTATTTTTCGGTTGTTTCATTGATAAAATATGTGTTATCTTTAATTTCATCTTTTATCCTTTCAAGAATATCTCCCTGTTCTAATGCTTTGATTGCCATATCCAGAGCTACATAGTTCTCTTCTAAAAATTTATACTCTTATTTCGCATCTTCAATCTTCATATACAACCTAAGATTTTTGTTATATTCTATTGCTTCTGCCATTGTCACACTTCATCGCCCCCATGTGGATCAATCATCTGAATAACTATATATGTTCTCGATTTCATAATTATTGGAATCGCAATCTGGGTACAAACTTTGACATAATTCTGACAGATACTTATGTGCTTCTTTCTCTGCTTCCTCCCTTGTATCGCAAAAGAATGATGTTTTAATCTCTATTGTGGCTTCGATTTCCCATTCTTTATCTTTGTTCATTCCTTCCACCCGCTTTCTATACATCGGAATCACTGAACCAAAATCTTTTCTTGCAGCGTGGGCATATACATTTAACATCCCACATATGCCCTGAATATTCTCCATCAAAGAAAGAGTGGTAATTATCAATTTTTATGTATTTACTTTCACAGCAAAAATGATAATCCTCATATTCCGCATATATGTCTCTTCCGCATTTAGGGCAGTTCATATCATCAAACATTCTGTATCCTCGCTTCTGTTTATGATTTTTTTACTTCACAAAAGTATCATATCTTTGCATAGTAATTCCCCATATTTAAAGTATTTACGCTCAGTAAATCTGCCATAAGAATTAGTCCATCTCCAATAAGTAAGGATTCCGCTTTTATATATTTTAATTACATTATAGAATACTCCTGCGGATTCGTCATAAATCACATCATTTTCTTTTATTTGTGACAATTCATTTGTATTCATGCCCTATCCATCACTTTCTCTTGTATCTGCTTCTATAATTGCTGGTGCTTCTAATATATCATGTTGTCTAATACATTTCACTCGATTGCAATCATCACAATTTCTCCAAGTACAAGTATCATATTCTTCACACTGCAAAATACATAATAAGTAGTTCTCATCAATCAACTTACCATGTCCTTTAGGAAGTGGTGTGCCATTATATAGTGCATTTATTATTACTTTGTCGGTTTCACTTTCAGCTTCAAGACTTCGATTCTTTATATCAGAAAGCACATATTCATCATCAATATCAATCACTATCTGCATCAGCGTTTACCTCCCCAATAATACTCCAAAAGTCAACTCCTGTCGTTTTCGCAGAATCAGCTATATATTGCTTAACACTTTCCCTTTCTTCCTCGGTGGCATCTCTCATATTAAACATCAAAGGTCTTTGATTGATAACAGCATCTACTACTAATGATTGAAAGTATATACTGAGTGCATTTAATATTTCTCTATCTCTCTTTAACTCCTTCAACCACTCGGCGAGCTGTCTGTGTTCTTTTGCACATTTTTCACATTGTGCTATATCCATCCAATTATCATCATTAGTATTATATGATATGGCTTGATTTATCTCTGCCATTTCCTCTTCGTATTCGATTGCTTCATCAAGTTCCATATACTTATCCCTTCTTTGTATTCTTGATGTATCTAAACACCTTACTCAGATCCCCACCATATTGAGCATACTTTGCTTGTATTATCTCAAACGGGATTCTTGATGCTTTTTCTAATTCGTAACAATAAGAAGGACAGTAAGCATCATTAGCCGTACAATTATCACAACTTATCTTTGCATACATTTCAAACGTTGGTATTTCTTCTTTAGCTTCATCAAGTGTCATGATTCCACCTCATCTTCCCCGCATTTCATCTTCAAGTTTATATTTGTATTCATTGAGTGCTTTTTTGACTACATCCTTCTCCTCGTCATACATTAACATAGGTGTTTTCACATTTTTAATTGCATTCAACACCATATCTGCAAATATCAATTCTTTTTTCATTTCTTCTCGTGTCATTCTTTCACCTCCTCCAATAATGTTTGCCCGGTTTTAATTAAATATCCAATCTCTCCGCATTTACATTCAAGGTCTTTAAGTAAGCATGATTCCGGGTAAACATGAATTGCACGATTATAGCATTTCAAGCATATTAGTTCTGCTATCTCATGTGGCATATTAGATTCAAAATCAATTACTTTACCTGTACCCGCTTTTCTACTGATTAAATCACTCATCTATTCCACCTTCTGCTTAAAGATTTTTTTGTAACATTCATCACAATAATCTTTTATTATTATTGGATCACCTAAATGTAATTCCACCCTTAAACGAGTATCTTTATCCTCAAGAATTTTCCCACATATATCACATTTATAAATTGTCATTCCATATCCTCGCTTTCTGCCTTATACTTATCGATAATTGATAATACATCAGCCTTATAAATATCATTCGCATTTAAGGATATAGTCGGCATCTGCAATATCTCGGTTCTTATTTTATCAAGCACATCCTCACTTTCTGCTTTGTATTGTTCGGGCAAGGGTCTCCATGCTACTATTTCATCAGCAATAGGTCTAAGCTGATACATTTGTTCCCAATATTCCTCATGAGTATATCTCGCAACCAACATATCCCCATATTCATTCTGCACGAGATAATACTTTGCTACATCACTGACATACTCACCTGCTTCCGGCAACCTTTCCGTCACCGGAATCCACCTATGTTCTTGCTCTAATGCCTTCAAATTATTGCAGATTGCTTTGTTGACTTTTAACAGAAGTTTGTCCTTATCAGACATAGGTACTTCTTCATCATCCTCGCATACATCAAAAAATTGATATATCGTTTTGTGAATTATATTTAGTATTTCATTCATGCCTTACCCCTCGCTTTCCTGTGACTCAATATCGTGCGCTTCTTCGTAATGTATGCAAGCAATACCTATATCTTTTTGTACTTCGCACTCCGCTTGACAATTCAGAAAGTCTGTACCTCTATCATCATTATTTGCACACTTCGAACAATAAGTACCCAACCATTCATTGATTGCTTTTTCTCTTTCTGCTGTCATGCGTTATCCTCGCTTTCTGCCTCCGCTACGCTTGAATGCGTACAGTTGACAATCTTTGTTATCTCAAGTTGTCCCCACTCATAATCGTGGTTTTTAAGCACATCCCGTCTGCACTCGATAATAAACGGCTTGTCCTTATCGGAAGCATCCATAAGCACATTTATAACCTCTCTAATTGTCATGCCTTATCCTCGCTTTCCACATTTTCCATCTTCAACCACTTCTCAAAACTTCTAACACACTCCGGACAGAAATCAGCATCTACCTTAACTCCACCGGAATACACCGTCTTTTTCTCGCTAAAATAACATCCACATCTATCACACTTATATGCTTTCATCTTCCACCTCGCTTTCGGCCTTAACGATCTTATATTTTGCATTTGGATAAACATCATAGGAATAAGCACAAGAATTATCGCTATCACCATTGAGAATATCTGCTATCAATTCAGCATTCCTTTTGATGTTGCAGATGCACACCGTTTCGGGTGGATCTATACAAATAACAGCATAATCACACACTATTGGCTTTATTTTATAATTCATACATTATCCCTCCTAAACTCTAAAACCATCTATTCTTCGTTTCTATAAACATTTGGTAGTGGCATCCACGCTATGACTTCAAACGGACATTGTTCACCGTCTGCATCATTCCACCGCTCTCCATCCCATCCTACGAAGTACGGTAAAATGTTCTCAAACCACTGACCTGTCATAGGCTCTTCATCCTCTATTGTAACGAGACATCCGTATGACTGTTCGGGCAACCTCTCACTCACAGGAATCCACATTGTATGCTCTAATGCTTTGATAATTTCATCAGCTTCTTCACCGCTTAAAACATCGTATAAATAACCTTTTGTTCTTCTCCATGCTTCTTCTCTTGTCATTCGTCACCCTCGCTTTCCTGTAGCTCAACCCACACCAACTCTGACCGCTATCACATTTTCCCACGGTATCTGCTTTGCCTTTTTCTCTATTTCTTCATCCGTCCACTCATCTACTTCTTCCCACCCATAATAATGACAGCAATCATCATACGGACTATCCTCTTTGGAGTAGTACATATTATCCTTTCCGATTATCAGCGTTTCAATGCAAGGCTCGTAAAGATTTCCTGCCATACAGGAATAATCATCATATATTCCATCCGTATCTATCCACGCTATGACTCTCATATCGGGATGATTGGCCATAAGTATTGATAACTTCTCTGCGTAAGCCTTATTCTGTTCATATTCCTTAATCATTCCTTATCCTCGCTTTCTGCCTTGTACTTGTCGATGATACCCTCTATTCTGTCTACGATGAAATAATCACAAGTTCCTCTGTTTGATGAATTTATTTCTTTTTCTATTTCTGCCATTATCTTGTCAAACACTGTCTGTTGCTCTAATGCTTTGATAACCGTATTACAGAAATCAACCATCGTCTCACTTTCACACTTAAAGTCTGTAATCAATCCTTGCGCTATTCTTATCGCTTCTTCTCTTGTCATACCTTACCTCACCCTAGAAAGTTCTATTCGCTTGTCGCAATTTCCACAAACATAAATAAATGTTGTAGAAGACCTATGTCCTACTGCCTGCTCATACTTCCAAGTGCCGCCACAAGTATCACAGTGACCACCATTCCATCGTTTATCATCTTGGTGTATAGAAGCCTGATGTACGCAAAATAAGAATGCAACAAATATTAGTATAATCAAAAGTATGATTATAATTTCTTGTAAAACATCACGCATTTTTCACATCCTCACTTTCCGCCCGGTCTTTTAACATTTCTAAGAATGTATCCGTACCATCTTCATCGACTTCTCTACACATGAAATCATCAAACACAGACATCACATCATCAATGGATAAATATCCATGCTTGGATTCAAGCTCTAAGGCTTTGATTGCCAGATTAAGGATTTCATCAAAATCCTTTGCAAACATTTCCGCATCAGCCTCTCCAAGATTATCGCAATTGATGTCTATTAACATTTTCTTTACAAAAGGACATACAATTTTTCTAAAATCCTCTATGCGTTCTTTTGTCATTCCTGTCCCTCCTTCGGTCTTACAAGCGATAAATCATAGTTGCTATGAATAAATTCAAGCGTCAATTCAGGGTTTACCGCATTACCGAGTTTGTCATATATCCAATACATATCGTCCTGTGTAAAATTGGTGCCGAGATAATTGTTGTAGCCGGAAAGCAAAGAACTTCTCCACTCAATATTCTTTTTATTTGTGGCGTATGGCTGTCCCTTTGCAATCGGTCTTGAACACCATTCGAGCAATTTACAAATAACGTCTTCTTTCGTTTTACAATTAGTTGCCGTGAAGTAAACATTTCCTATGTCAGATAAGATCAATTCGCCACATCGATTTATGTAACTTCCATTGAAGTGCTGCATAACTTCAAATATTTCGTCTATCATACTTCTTCGCTTTCTGCATTATAGGGCTCTATGAATACCGGCATCCAGGCAATAACATCTGTCAGTCCACTCCAATACGGTTTATCTATATCTGGATTCAATGGTAAATAAAATTTAGCTATTGATATATCACCATTACTGTCTGTCACGAAAAATGAGTGATATTCTTCATTTTCTTCCGGTAACCTCTCATCTACAGGAATCCATCTTGTCTGCCCTCTTAACTTCTTTAACTCCTTCAACCACTCAGCGAGCTGTCGGTGTTCTTCGGCACAGGCATAACATTTTTTAGCATTGTTGTAACAGCCTTGTATTTCTGATAATTCTGCATCTTGCAACTTTGTATCTGCTACTTCTTCTGCGTGTTTGATTGCTTCATCAATGATCATAATAATCCCCTAAATTACAAATCTATATATCTCTTCCGATAACTAAATAAGATATCTTATGGCGGATGCCATCCTCCATTGTGAATGCAGCAAGTGCTTGCCCATTGGCTTGCATCCATCGACCAAATGACATGATTGCTGGATTATCCATAAATTTCTCAAATTGGTCATTATACTCAAACTTAGTCGGATCTGTACTAACACATAGCTCAGAATTTATGAACTGTAGTAATGTATCTTCAGAAAACAACTTACCGTCTACCATTCCTAGTCTCTCACTTTCTACCTTGTATTTGTCGATAATATTAAGGACTTTAACCATTGCTGTATCATAGCCATCCCTGAAACCATCACCTAATTCAAATCCCCCATAAGGTTTTAAAATCTCTTCTCGGATTTTGCCAAGCACCTTATTTATAACAACTATCTTTTCTTCGTCCGTCAAGAAGTCCAAATCATCAGAGTCTTTGTCATACCATCTGCTCCTATCAAATTCTTCAATAGGGACTATGCCTTGTTCAGACACCTTTACGATGTATTCTTTTCCTAATTCGAAATTCATGTTATATCTCACTTTCTGCATCTGCTTCTATGATTACAGGAACAGTTTCAAGAATATTGGCGATTTCATTGTGTGTTGCTTTAGCTTGTCCGGTTCTTATGGCATCTTCTACAATCGCGTCATCAAAAGCCCATTGAACGCTTTTCAAGTCAACGATACCTCTGTGCCCTTTAGGTAGTGGTGTTCCATTCTTAATCCCTTGCACTACATTCTCAACGTCCGGTGGTAGCATACACCCATTACAAGTTGCTTTATAAGTTTCTTCCGGTATATCAATTACGATCTGCATCTGATCCCTCCTTTCTCCATATATCCGACAAACTCCATGTTCCGGATGCCACCGCCAAACTGATTGTAATATTCGATTTGATCTTCTGTAATCAAGAACGGCTCATGACCGAGTTCAATGGATTTATATTTATCTATCATAAACTCTCCGTTACTTACGGTTGTTTTTAATGCATTGGTATAAGTCATGAATGTTACTCTATACACTTTCAACATAACTATCTCCTTATGTTTAGTTTCATATCAATTACTATCTGCTTTATAAGTAAGTGTTACGACATATCCTGCATGTGTTTCACTATGTA
>Ga0247611_10000788_pt1 | contig 61295 bp, 99 predicted proteins | sample 177DNAGHGhighgp2_FD_192422 | JGI IMG/M metagenome (GOLD analysis project Ga0247611, IMG submission 192422) | Sheep rumen microbial communities from Palmerston North, Manawatu-Wanganui, New Zealand - 1770 DNA GHGhigh gp2 | ecosystem: Host-associated > Mammals > Digestive system > Stomach > Rumen... | reverse complement strand
TTTTGCCCACTATCGTAAAGTAAACAGTAAAGGAGAACCAAAATGATCGAAAACGACAGACATAATTTTGAATTTGAAGACGCTCACATTATATTTAAGAACTTTGAAGGAGTTGAAGGCCCTTATAACAGAAAAGGCGACAGGAATTTCTGCCTTCTTCTTACTCAGGAAGAAGCTGATATTTTGTCTGATCAAGGTTGGAATGTAAAGATGAGACCTCCAAGAGATGAAGACGATGATCCTATATTCTACACTCAGATAAAGGTTGCATTCGGAAACTATCCTCCTAACATCTGGAAGGTAAACAAGAAAGGTGCTAAGAGAAGACTTGACGAAGAAACAGTAGGTGAGCTGGACAACCTAATCATTGAGCATCTTGATATTTGTGTAAGACCTTATCACTGGGAAAGACCTGACGGATCCACTGGTGTTAAGGGATATTTGAAGACTATGTATGTCATCGCTGAGGAAGACGAGTTTGCTCACATGTATGTGGGGCCTTCTGATGATGAAGAAGACATACCGTTTTAATGATATTTGAGATGAGTATTGAACTATATGACTATCAGCTGGAAGCGCTTAATAAAATGAAAAACGGTTGCATTTTAAATGGCGGTGTTGGCTCGGGTAAGTCTCGAACCGGCATCGCCTATTATTATATTCTGCAGGGCGGAAGTCTTAAACCCTTTAAGAGAATCAGAAAATACCACAAAGATCTTTACATCATTACAACAGCTCGTAAGCGTGATACGGACGAATGGAATAACGATTTGCTTCCTTTCAGGTTATCAACGGATCATGATATTTCGCAGGCTAAGGTTACTGTCGATTCGTGGAACAACATCAAAAAGTATGAGAATGTTAAGGGTGCATTCTTTATATTTGACGAGCAGAGGGTGGTTGGTAAAGGTCAGTGGGTCAAATCTTTTCTTAAGCTCACAAAAGTCAACGAATGGATATTATTAAGTGCAACTCCCGGCGACACCTGGACGGATTATATTCCAGTGTTCATTGCAAATGGGTTTTATAGAAACAGGACCGAATTTAACGAACGGCATGTAATGTTCAGCAGATTTAGTAAGTACCCGAAAGTAGAAAGATATTTTGATACGGGAAGATTGATCCGATTAAGGAATACCATACTTATTAATATGAATTTCGAGCGTAAGACAATTTCCCATCATGAAGATATTTTTGTGGATTACGACAGGGAATTGTACAAAGATTTGATGAAAAATCGGTTTAATTACGAAACCAACGAGCCATTCCAGAATGCAGGCGAATTATGCTACGCCCTCAGGAAGGCCGTTAATTGCGCTTCTCAGCGAGTTTTAGAGGTAAAAGGTATATTTGATCAAAAAAGAAAAGTAATCGTGTTCTATAATTTTGACTATGAGCTGGATATTTTGAAGAATATTGATTACGGAGAAGATGTAGCTGTTGCGGAGTGGAATGGGCATAAACACGAGCCTATTCCCGAGACTGACCGCTGGGTGTATCTGGTCCAGTATAACGCCGGATCAGAAGGCTGGAACTGCATCAAAACTGACACAATTATATTTTACAGTCAGAACTATTCTTACAGAACTCTTGTGCAAGCAGCAGGGCGAATAGACAGGCTGAATACACCTTTTAAAGACTTATATTTTTACCATCTTAAATCTCATGCCTCTATTGATCTCGCAATAAGCAGAGCCTTACGAAATAAGAAGGAATTCAATGCTGTAAGGTTTGTACGGAATATTTGAAAGGAGAAAAGCTATGGATAAAGAAATGTCTAAAAAGTTGGATGAGGCTTTAGCAGAACTTGTACTGCTACGGAACACATCTTGCCGAGACTGTGTACATTTAGGACACGCCCACTATTGCATAGACTGCTATGGATACGATAACTTTAAATCCGAAGGAGAAGAGTGATGCAAAATGCGATGAAGTGGATAAGCGTGAAAAACAAACTGCCTGACAAACCTGGTGAATATTTGGTTACTACTGAGGCGATGGGTCCGAAAAGAGTCGAAATCGTATATTATGGTGAAATAGATTTAACATTGTCAAAAACTATGAATGCTTTTCACTATAACGCACTGAAATATAGCAAAAGTAAATACCATTGGCATAAGTATGATTCGGAAATAGGAGATATTCCAATTTATGACGTTATTGCTTGGATGCCATTACCGGAACCATATTAATCGAAAGGAGAATGATATGGGAGATTATATCGCAGAGCTACTTAATAGGCTGATAATTGTGATTCCTGCCTTACTGTTAGGGATATGCATTGGAAAGCGAGGAGAATGATATGTGGAAACACGAAAGTTTAATAATACGCATACTCAAAAGACTCGGGATCATAACAAGAATCGAAATCAGTAAAGAAGATATATGTAAGCAAGCACAAGATGTATGTAACCATAATTGTGAAGATTGTGCTTGGAGTACGAAAGGAGAATGATATGGGAGACAAGTTTTATAAATACGCCTTTTATGTTTTAGGAGCATTGGCAATCTTGAGATTTATAATCGGATAGAAAGGAGAAAAGCTATGTTTAAATGTTTCTGTGATATTTGTGAAAAGGAGCTAAAGACAGTTGAGACTTTTCAGGACGGAGAGCTGGAACTAAGTACTCTGAACAAAGGAAAGTTCTCTATGAGACTCGGCCGAAACGAGTATGACTTGTGTGAATCCTGCTTTAATGATATTAAGCACTTCGTAATAAACAAGCACAACAGAATGACCATAAAGGAGAAGTAATAATATGAAGCAATTTGATTTGAATGATCTTAATAAGGCCCACAAAGAAGGGTTTAACGAAGGTGTGATTGAAGGTCTTGAGATGAGCGCTAATTATATTTTAGCATTAGCGTCTCAGGCCAGAAAAATTAATGAAAATGAAGAAGGTGAGGATAATGGAGCCGAAGAACCTGATAGCGAAGTTGAAGGTAATGGAGAAGTCAGTTCTGAAGGAGAAGTCAAATGACACAAAAACCAAGTATCTGACTGTGTCTATGTTTCATGATATTTCCAGACAGCTTGGTTACCGTGTCCCTAAACCGCCTATTAACGTCAGTCCGGATGGCCATCACTTCGAATGCCCGACTTGCGGAACCAAGTTTGAGGCTTTGGAAGATGGTCCGGACGAATTTAATGTCTGTTATATTTGCGGACAGTTGTGGAAGGAGTTTGAATAATGAAGTATTGTACTGTTCCTATGATCCAAGCTCATCAAAGGAATGTAGTCTTGAAAACTGAAGGAGAAGGAATTAATTGCAGAGTTTTACTCGGAGGCAAGGAAGATATTATCTGTGAATATATGCCTGATAACTTAAAATTCGATTTCAAAAAATTTTGTGATGGTTGTACCGATTTTAAAGAAGATATTTCATATGCATTAGGCAACGATGATGTCTTTATTACTTGTAAGCATATGCAAGCTTGCAAAAATCTTAAAGAGAGGTTAGTAGATGCTTATAAATAAAGTCAATAAACCAGGGCACCTTGTCTTTAATTTCATGGACGATTGTGACGGCTGTGAGGATTGTATTCGGTTGGAAGGGTTCAGAACGATTACAGAAGATGCCGGAGAGTACATGGAAATAAGATGCTGCGACGATCCAAGATACAACGGAGGAAAGAAATGCCCTAAAGAGGTAGAAAATGGCTGACGTATTATATTTATGCAACGGAAAGAATACCAAATGCAAAGACAGTACATTTTGCTATAAGAACGGCGGAGACTGCATGCGTACTGCCTTTGAATATTATGCTCTAAACGGACCGAGCGAGAATCCAGAGAATGATATTTTGAGATTCGAAAAGTTTGAGTACGGAGATGGAAAGACGTTCTATTATGAGCGAGATAGCTTAGGAAAGGAGAATTAGTTTATGGCTAAGATGAAACTTAATGTCAATGAAGACTCAAACAAATATAGATTTGATTGTATTAGACCCGGCGAAGTATTTATTGATGATAATGGTATCTTCATAAAAACAGCTGATAATCTTATTGGCACTAATGCGGTTCGTCTTTGTGATGGGTATATTACAACATTTACCGAAGAGACGCTCGTAACTTTTGTAAAAGAAGCGGTTTTAAATTTGAAGATCTGAAAAGGAGAAACAAGCTATGGCAAAGATCGAAGTAATGCCTGACGAGAACTATTGCTACCATATTAATGATTTGGATGCCGGCGATATATTTTTCTGGTGCGGTAATTTGTATATGAAGATAAAGGCTCCGGATCGAAATGCTGTAAAAATAAGAACAGGTGAGACGACTTACTTAACTGAAATTAATGATGTTGAGCCTATTGAAAGCGCAAAATTATATATTAGTAAAAAACCAGGAGGAACGTTATGAATTTGAGTGATAAAGATTACAGAGAATTTCATGACCAGATTTGGGAAAGAAATAAGGAACTTATTAAAGAGAACAGAAAGCTTAAGCAGGAGCTTGAAGAAACTGAGACTGCTAGAATGCTTTGTGAGAAGAACTGGAAGAGGTGCGAGCAGGAGCTGGAACAGAATAAGAAATTGTGTGATCGTCTTAATCGTGATTTCAAAATAACTGACCATAACTATTGGGTAGAGACGCATCGGAATGAAGAACTTACAAGAAAAATAGAAAAACTTAGCGCAGAACTGGAAGATACGAGAGATGCTCTTCGTGACGAAATACTCAATCTTGAAAATGATTTAAAAAATGTAAAACTTGTACGCGACGGGCTCATAAGCGACTTAGAAAAATTTCAAGATAGGGAATGCAGACTTAAAAAAGTTAACAATGATATTCAGAAAGAGAATGAGGATCTTCTGACTCGTATCGACAATATTAAGAATGTTAATGAGGAACTCAGCACAGCGGCTAATAATATTCTTGATGAGAACATCGATCTTAATGAACAGCTCAAAACTTGTATGGGGCGTATTCGCAAACTTGAGAAGGACAACGGCGATCTTAACAAAGAGCTTGCAAAAGCTAATAAACTGGATGTTGTATGCGGTTTAAATCATGAGATAGATAGGCTCAAGTCTGAGAATCAAAAGCATCTTGATCGTATTGACAAGCTAGAAAAGTCCCTTCAGAACTATAAATCTGACCTTGAGTATTCGACGGACAAATATGATGATATTCTTGTAGAGAATAATAAACTCAAGGAACAGCTCAAAACGCAGGCTGATATTTTGTCAGAATATGTGCAGCATATCGACAAGCTCGAGGACGAGAACCACGACCTTTTACTTGCCAATGATTGTATGACAGATGAGATCAATGACCTGTATGACCGTATTAATAAGGCTATGGATATTTTGGATGGGGATGATGAGGACGAGGTTATTAACGGATGTTTTTTCGATGATCTTTGCTGCTGTGAAACACCTGTAATGGTGGATCGTGACAAGGTAAAAATCGGCGATGTTTTAGAGGTTAAACAAGAGGGAAAAGGACTCACTTTTACGGTGAAAATTGACTGATATTTTTGTGAATTTTTGGCCCACTTTTGTTTTGAAAACTGGGCCATTTTGCGTTTTTGGCCCACTTTTGGCCCACTTTTAAACTGGGCCAAACTCGAAAAAATCGTAAAAAATGGCTTTTGGCCCACTTTTGGCCCACTTTTGGCCCACTTTTGAAATAGCAAAGTGGGCCACGAAAACCCTTGATTTTCAAGGCTTCATGACACTTTTGGCCCACTTTCCCACTTTTTTCTCTTATTAATCGTGAGAAAAAAATTAATAAAATATAATAAATAGGCAAAAAAACTGGGCAAAGTGGGCCAAACCATATTTTTGGCAAAAATTGCCCATTTCAGGAGATGATATTTATGCAAGAAAAATTGGACGAAATCATAGAAAATTATACCGACAAAATGGTGGACGGTTTAGAGGTTATCGGAGATGCTATTTCAGGTGCTTGGGAATTCGTCTGGGATATTTTGGAAATGCTTATTCTGATTCCGGTCGTGACTGTTCTGGTCATAGTCACTTTTCCTTTTTACTGTCTTGGACGGATGCTGAGTAAATGATATTTCAGGAGGAAGAATTTGGATAGAAACTTAAAAGAAGTCAGATTTGACATTTACTGTAAAAAATGCAAATACAAAGATTTAAAAGAGAAGTTTGATCCTTGTAATGATTGTCTGGACGAGCCTTATAATATTGAGTCAGCTGTTCCTGTAAAATTCGAAGAAGGCAAAAACAGTTCCGGTAATACGAAACAAGGTAAGTTGTTAATAAAAACCAAGTAAAATACCGCTCGCGAAAATTTCATGCCCTTTTATAGAGAGAAGAGACGAATACAATGCGCTATGTGCATATATTCTTCTCTTTTTTATTTTTGGGGGAAAGCTATGAAAAATGAAAACAAGTATCAAGGAGAATTGATCAAGAAAATCAAAGAACGATTCCCGGATTGCATAGTTCTTAAGAATGACCCGAATTATATTCAGGGCATTCCGGATCTTTTGATTTTGTATAAACGTCGTTGGGCTTCGTTGGAATGTAAAAGATCTTCGTCCGAACCATTCCGTCCCAACCAAGAGTATTACATTACAAAAATGAATGGCATGTCTTTTTCGCGAGCTGTTAATCCTGAAAACGAGGAAGAAGTATTAGATGAACTCGAAAAGATATTTTCATATCCGATATGAAAAGGAGATGCTACATGAAATTTAATGATCATTCAAATCTCAATGGCTTGCACGCCTTTCTCGGAGCAAGTAATTATCACTGGATTAACTACAGTGATGAAAAGTTAATTACAACTTTCGAAAATTACAGAGCAGCGCAGCGAGGAAGTGAGCTTCACGAATTTGCAGCACATTGCATAAAGCTCGGAATAAAGCTCGAGCCAAACGGACAGACTTTGAACATGTATGTCAATGACGCTATAGGCTATATGATGACGCCTGAGCAAGTGCTGTTCTATTCAGAGAATTGTTTCGGAACTGCGGACACGATCAGTTTCCGGGATGATATTTTAAGAATTCATGATTATAAGTCAGGAAAAATTCCAGCGAATATGGCGCAATTGAGAATCTATAATGCGCTTTTTTGTTTGGAGTATGACGTAAAGCCAAATGATATTTCCTCGGAACTGAGAATTTATCAGAACAACGAGATACTTTATGACAAACCTGATCCAAAAGATATTTTGGCAATCATGAAGAAAATCAAACACAATGACAAATTATTGAAAAAGCTTCAGAAGGAGAGATAAGCGATGAGTGAGTACATTGGTATGAGCATTCCAGATGATATTTTAGCTCATTATGGTACTAAGAGACATTCTGGGCGATACCCTTGGGGCTCAGGAGATAATCCTTATCAGCATTCCGGAGATTGGCTCACAAGATGTGATCAGCTCAAAAAAGAAGGGTTAAGCGAAAAAGAAATAGCTGATTCCTTTGAGATGTCTATAAAAGATTATAGAGCTTATCTGTCTGTGGCCAAAGCAAGAAAAAGAGCAGATGATATTTACAGAGTCAAATCACTGAAAGCAGATGGCCTTAATAATAGCGAGATAGGTCGTCAAATGGGAATTGCAGAATCGACTGTAAGATCATTGCTTGATGCAGACGCAGAGAAGAGGACGAACTCAGCTGCAGATACTGCTAAATTCTTGAAGAACCAAATCGACACAAAAGGTATTATCGATGTTGGAAAAGGCGCGGAAAAAGAACTTAATGTTTCACGAAACCGTTTAGACCAGGCTAAATTGATATTACAGGCAGAAGGTTATGAAGTTTACGGTGTTGGAGTTCCTCAGGTTACAAATCCAGGTCAGCAAACTATCATTGAAGTATTGTGTCCGCCAGGAACTACATATAAGCAAGCTTATGACGCTTCTAAGACAAATGATATTCATTCAATAGAAGAGTACTATTCTCCTGACGGCGGAACTACATTTAGAACGTTTCAATACCCAACGAGTCTCGATCCAAGTAGATTGAAAATCCGTTATGCGGAAGAAGGCGGTATTGAGAAAGATGGCGTTATTGAATTAAGAAGAAATGTAGATGATATTTCAATTGGCGAATCTGCGTATGCCCAGGTAAGAATTCTGGTTGACGGAACTCATTATCTGAAAGGCATGGCTGTGTATTCCGACGATATGCCAGATGGAGTCGACGTGATATTTAACACCAATAAAAAAAAGGGCACGCCTATGTTAGGCCCTAAAGATGACACGGTATTAAAACCAATTAAAAGAGACAAAGATGGCAATCCTATGGACAATCCGTTTGGATCGTATGTAAAGGCAAATGGACAGCTCGAGTATACAGACAAGAATGGAGAAAAGCATTTAGGAGTTGTTAACAAAGTTAGAGAAGAAGGTGACTGGGATAATTACGCTAAAAAGTTACCTTCTCAATTTTTGTCCAAGCAGCCTAAAGATCTGATAACAAGGCAACTGAATCTTACTTATGCTGATAAAGTTGCAGAGTTTGATGATATTTGTAAACTCACTAATCCCACTCTGAAGAGGCAAATGCTTAGCGATTTTGCTGAAACTTGTGATGGTGCTGCTATTCATTTAAAAGCGGCAGCACTTCCAAGGCAAAGTACAAAAGTTATTCTTCCGATTCCGGAATTAAAATCTAACGAGATTTATGCTCCTACTTATAAGGATGGAGAGCATGTGGTTCTCATAAGATATCCTCATGGAGGAACTTTTGAAATACCCGAGTTGGTTGTAAACAATAAGAACCCAAAGGCAAAAGATATTTTAGGAAACGCAATAGATGCTGTCGGAATAAATGCCAAGGTTGCTGACCAGCTTTCTGGTGCTGATTTTGATGGCGATACCGTTACTGTAATACCAGTAAATGATAAAGTTAAAGTTAGACATAGAAAACAGTTAGAAGGCTTAAAAGATTTCGATCCAAAGCTCGAATATCCAGGAACTCCGACTTCTAAGAGAATGAAAAATACTCAGACTGAGATGGGTATTATATCGAATCTTATTACAGACATGACTCTAGTTGGAGCTACTGACCCGGAATTAGCCAGAGCTGTAAGGCATTCTATGGTTGTAATTGACGCCGAAAAACATGGTTTGGATTATCAGCGAAGTTACAAAGAGAATGGAATCGCAGAACTTAAAGAAAAGTATCAAGGACGAATCGAAAACGGTAAATACACTCAGTCTGCGGCCACCATTATATCTCGAGCGAAAGGTGAAGTGTCTGTTCCTAAAAGAAAAGGCTCTCCTAATATTGATCCTAGAACAGGAGAAAAGACCTATAAAGAGATTGACTACACAGACGAAAACGGTAAACGGATATTTAAACCAAGCAAGGAAACTAACGAAGTATCTTATAAAACAGGAAAACCTAAAATGCAGGCTTCGACACAGATGGCAGAGACCAACGATGCAAGAACACTGGTTTCGAAGTTCAGACATACTACTGAATTAGCCTATGCCGATTATGCTAATAAAATGAAAGCCCTTGCTAACAAGTCAAGAAAAATGGCAATGTCCACCGGCAACATGAAATACGACAAAACAGCACATGATATTTACAAGAAAGAGGTCGATTCATTACAGCGTAAACTGGATATTGCAGAGAAGACAAAACCGAAAGAGAGAAAAGCTCAGTTAATTGCTAATGGAAAAGTAAATGCTATAAAGAACAGTAATCCTGATCTGAAGCTTAACACTCCAGAAGCAAGAAAAGAATTAAAGAAAATAAATCAGCAAGCCATAGAGGAAGCAAGAATTATTGTTGGCTCTGACAAGAAGGATCGAGTTATTACATTTACCGATCGTGAATGGGAAGCTATACAGGCTGGAGCTGTATCCGACAGTAAGGCTCGAGAGATATTTAAGTATGTCGATTCAACAGAGCTTAAACAGCGAGCTACTCCTAAGACTACTAATACTGTAAGTTCCACACAGATATCTCATATGAAAGCCATGGCCGCCAGTGGGTATACCATTGCTGAGATTGCTGAAAGAATGGGTAAGTCTGCATCCACGGTCAGCAAGTACATTAAAGATTAATGCTATAGTAAGATATTTTAAGACTGCCACTGCCTCATTTAAGACCTTCTTTCTTATGCAAGCACGTAGTTCTAAGCTATTTGCATAATCCTTTCTAATTATTGTGAATTATTTGCATCCTATTCCCATAATGCAAATAAATCACGCTCGCCGTTTGAAAAAGACTTAGTTATTAACAAATCTCGTTTAGACTTTAATGTGTTTCGACTAAGTCTTTTTCATTCAACGGTAATTAAACTATTAAAAAACTATTAATTTGAATTGTTTCTATCTTAATAATTAATTTAATCTATTTGTATTAATTATTCTTTATTAGTTTTAATGCCTTAAAGATTCGATCTTCTAAGAACTTTTAACTAATCGTTCATCGTTATGTTAATGTTTAACAATTCAAATTAATAAAAAAATATTAGCATTCTAGCACATTCATGATTAATAACTAATCATTAAAGGTTTTGTACCTTTTTGCTAATAAATGACAACAAATACATCTTTAACTAAGCATTAACATAACATTTATGTCCAATTTTGAGGAGAAAACGAAAGAAATGAAAGAATTCAGGCTAACTACAGTAGATAATCCTTATGATCCTTTTACTCAATTTGACAAATGGAATCAGTTCGATATGCAAAAAGGATACAATTCTTGCTCGTATTTAGCAAGAATTGCAAGAGTTTCTGAGGAATTAACTGAAAAAGAAAACAATAAACAAATAGAAAGAGCCATCGATGAGATAATATCGCTAGATTTCATGAACATTTACAAAAAAGTTGTTAGAGAAACACCTACAGATCCAGAAATCTGAACCATTATCCCGTCTTTTCTGTACTCTACCCGGTTTTTGACATGGGGGAGGGGGTCACGAGAAATACCCCCCACCCCAAATCGCGCCGGTCTTTATTTTTTCTCCGGGGGTGAAATTTGAAAAACGATTTCTAGATTTTTCAGTAGACCTTCTGGAGGATTGTAAGGTTTCTATCTATAACTGCCAGCTGTTATATTTTCCTTTTACTTAGGCTTTTCTCCTTTCGATAAGAGGGTCAAAACTATTGCAATTCTCCAGAAGATCTATTGAGAAATTGTGTAAGTTACATTTTCAAATGCATCCAAAACCATAAGCAAAGGAGTATAGAATACATGGCAAAAAAAGTTAATGACGGTAGTTCATCTTCGTCTAGGCGCAAAAGTCCTCCTGCTATGACTCCTGAAGCTCGGGAGAAGGAGATGATAGCGCTCGCAGTAGATGAAGCAGAGCGATTAATGCTGGAGCATAGAGCTCCGGCAAGCATAATCAACCATTATTTGAAGTTAGCATCCTCTCGGAACGAACTAGAGAAGGAAAAGCTCAAGCATGAGAATGCTTTACTGGAAGCTAAAACCGAAGCCATTAAGGAAGTCAAGAATCTCGAATCAATGTACCAGGATGCTATAAATGCAATGATGATTTACAGAGGTAGTAACAATAATGAGTAATCTATATTTAGAGCATCATGGAATTTTAGGCCAGAAATGGGGCATTAGAAGATTCCAGAATAAAGATGGATCTCTTACTGGAGCTGGGAAGAAAAGACGTGCATATTCTTCTACAGGACTCAGATCTGCAATAGCTAAAGCTCAGAATCGAAAAGTAGACAAAGGTTTTGAGCGGTGGAAAGAAGGAGCGGCGAATAGAGAGAGCGCAATAGAACTTGGAAAGACAGCTAACCAAAAGAAGCTTGCTTATGAGAGTGACAAAAAGAATAAACAGGCAAAAGCTGAGTATAAAGAAGCAAACAAAGCCTATAAGCAAGCTTATAGTAAGAATACTACACATAGAAAAGGCCAGGTTAGAGGTGAAGTAGGATCCGATCTTTCAAGAAAGTATCTTTCAGCCGCAAAAAAAGTAGAAAAAGAATTACAGAAAGATCCTGGCAATAGGAAACTTCAGAAAGAGTATTCCAGGCTTATGAGTAAGCATGATGTAGAACGCGCTAAAGCAAGGAAAGCTCCAGAAGTTGGTGCAAGACGTAGTAGACAGATAGCCGGAATAAAGAGATCAGCTACAATTGCTGTTAAGTCTGCAGTTACTGCAGGTGTTGTAGGTGCAGGACTTGCTGCTGCAAAGAAGTATGGAAACATAGATATTAGTTCTGAAGATTTTAATAAGTATGTAAGGACTATAAGCAAGGCTATGTCCTATATGTATTAATTAAAGGAGAGATGATGAATAGCACGTATTTAGAACATCACGGTATTAAAGGCCAGAGATGGGGCGTTAGACGATTTCAGAACAACGATGGTTCTTATACCGCCGCTGGTAAGCGCCGTTATGATCAAGATGGCGATAAGAAACCTAAAATGTCGACTGCTAAAAAGGTCGCTATCGGAGTTGGGGTTGCAGCCACCGCCGCTGCCACCATTTACGTTGCAAATAAAGCGAATAAAGTTTTGGTTAATTCTTTGTCTGAGCGAACAAGCAAATTAGGCAAATCTATGGTGGAGAAGAGCCACGTTCTTGATATGGATGCCGAAAAAGTTATGGAGTATGCTGATCGTTCAAAGCGCAGAGGAAGTTATGATCTTGAATCTTTGAGAAAAGATAAAGCTTCAAAAATGTTTAAAGAAGCAGAACAATTACGAAGAGACGGATTCGGTCTTCAGATAAAAGCAAGGAATAAGCATTTTACTAGAAAAGAGTTACTCGGAGAAGCTAAACAACTTCGTAAAGACATTAAAGACACAAAAAATACTAATCTAAAGTATTTCAGACGCGCAATGGATATGTATGACGATTTTGGACGTCCAAATTACGATAAGAAAACTATGAGGAATTACGAGGCTTGGTCTCGTCGTAATGCCATTCGCGAGACAAAGAAGCGCTACGATCATTTGTTGAGGAATAGGTAGCAAATCATGGCAACATTTACAGAACAAACTAAAACCGCTGGTCTTTACCTGTGTCATCATGGTATTAAAGGAATGAAATGGGGTGTAAGACGCTATCAGAATCCAGATGGTTCACTTACCGATGTTGGCGTAAAAAGATATGGAATAAATAATAAAAAGTCTTATTCAGTAAAAACAAAAACCGGAGAGGTTTTAAGATACGAGCCTAACAAAAAATTTAATAGTTTTTTAGCTAGACATTCTAAAAAGTATAGGAATTTAGTTAATAATGATTACAACTATACAATTAAGAATTCTAGTGGTAAAAAAGTCGGTAATTTAGAATTAGAACTTCAAAATGATGGGCAAACGACCTATGTGAATTGGCTTTCTACCGAAAAACAGCATGAAGGAAAAGGCTATGGGCGAGCTGGTATGGATTTTGTTGAACGGTTCGCTAAAGAACATGGATCTACGCAAATTACTGCCGAGGTAGTCGGCCATACTCCGCAAATAAACCATCTAGTAGATAGTTTAGGGTATGTGAGGCTGGAGCAGATAAGCACACCTGAAAATGATCCATATTGGGGAGGTCTCACCAAAGTGAAGAAAGAAGTGAAGAGGTAAATAATTATGGCATTATCTAACACCGCTGTACCAAAATATTACGGCGAGTTTAGAGATGCCGTAATAAGAGGCGAAATACCTGTAAATGAGTATATTTCGCTTGAGATGAATCGTATCGATAAGTTAATAGAAAACCCCGGTATATTTTACGATCCCGATCCGGTAGAAGGTTGGATCCAGTATTGCGAAAACGAATTGGTTTTAACCGATGGATCGGATTTGAAACTTCTCCCATCATTTAAATTATGGGGAGAGCAGATCTGGGGCTGGTATTATTACATCGAACGAAGTGTTTGGGAACCAGACGCAAATGGTCATAGTGGGCATTATGTTCGCAAAATGATCAAGAAGCGTTTAGTCAATAAACAGTATTTGATTGTAGGGCGTGGTGCCGCCAAATCTTTATACGATAGTTGCCAACAGAGTTACGTCCAGAACGTGGACCCCTCTACCACAAAGGGTGTTGTCACCGCCCCTACAATGAAATTAGCTGATGGTGTAATGGACCCATTGAGAACTGCTATTACAAGGGCAAGAGGCCCTTTGTTTAAGTTTCTTACAGAAGGTTCGTTGCAAAACACAACTGGTTCAAAGCGCAATCGTCAGAAGCTTGCTTCGACTAAAGCAGGAATACAGAATTTTCTTACTAATTCGTTGATTGAAGTTATGCCGATGACAATCAATAAGTTGCAAGGTCGAAGAGATAAGTGCGCCACGGTTGACGAGTGGCTTTCAGGAGATTTACGAGAGGACGTAGCGGTTGCTATAGAGCAGGGATCATCCAAGTTAGACGATTACATCATCATTCTTACAAGTTCAGAAGGAACAGTCCGTAATGGGGCGGGCGATACAATCAAAATGGAGTTGCTAGACATACTTAAAGGCAATTACCAGAATCCTCATGTATCTATCTGGTATTACAGATTGGATGATGTTGAAGAGGTAGCGCATCCTGAACTTTGGGTCAAGGCTAATCCTAATTTGGGAAAGACTGTAACATACGAAACGTATCAGCTTGAAGTTGAATTAGCAGAGCATTCGCCCTCAAAGAGAAACGATATTTTAGCAAAGAGGTTCGGGATTCCCATGGAAGGATATACTTACTTCTTTACGTATGAAGAAACTCTTCCTTGCAAGAAACGAAACTATTGGCAGATGCCATGCGCCATGGGCTGCGACCTTTCGCAAGGCGATGACTTTTGTGCGTTTACATTTTTGTTTCCTTTAAGTGATGGATCTTTCGGTATTAAGACCAGAAGTTATATTACTTCTAAAACACTAGAAAATCTCCCCACTGCAATGCGAATAAAGTATGAAGAATTCATGCAAGAAGGAAGCCTTATAGTTTTAGATGGAATAGTTTTAGATATGAATGAGGTTTATGACGACCTCGATATGCATATCGTAAAAGAAGAATACGATGTAAGATGTGTCGGGTACGACCCATATAATGCAAAAGAATTTATAGAGCGTTGGGGAACAGAAAACGGTCCTTTTGGAATTGAGAAGGTTCCTCAAGGGTCTAAAACTGAATCCGTTCCTTTAGGAGAACTCAAGAAGCTTTCAGAGGAAAGGAAACTACTTTTTGACGAACAGCTTATGAGTTTTGCTATGGGAAACGCAATCACTTTAGAAGATACTAATGGAAATCGGAAGCTCTACAAGAAGCGCCAGGAGCAGAAGATAGATAATGTCGCTGCTATGATGGATGCATATATTGCTTTTAAAGCTAATAGAGACGCTTTCGAATGAAAGTGAGATTGATTATATGAACGAGTTATATTTAGAGCACCATGGAATAAAAGGAATGAAGTGGGGTGTTCGTCGTTATCAGAATCCAGACGGAACCTTAACTGCTCTCGGACAATCGAGAATTGTTAAAAGCCGTAGAAGCATGAAACGTGCTATTAAGAAAGCAGCTAAAGAACACGAACACGCACAAGGCCGATCTGGTGGTATAATGACCATGGGGTCTTCCACTGGAGAAAATTATGATAGAGTGGACAAAGAGTACAACGAAAAAGTAAGAGAGCCGATACTTAAACGTCAAGGTGAGATATACAAAAGAGTAGACAAATACTACGATCAAGATCCCGATCGGTATGAAAGAGAATTGGAAAGAGCAGACAAACAGAGTAAAAATGATCCGCAATTAGTTAAGTTGCGTTCTGACGGAAAGAAGTATGTCAAAATGTTCAACGAAGCAAAAATTAAGGATTTAAAGTTTTCTGATGTGCAACTTGGCGTCAAATATTTGAAAAAGTACGATTTAGCATACAGATGGGATTCTGACGAACAAAGTATTAGAATCGGTCGCTTTACTCGTTACTAAAAGATGTAAAAAAGGATATAAAATGTTTAACACACAAACTAAAACCGCTGGTCTTTATCTATGTCATCACGGAATAAGAGGCATGAAATGGGGAGTTAGACGTTATCAGAATCCTGATGGATCTTTGACCGATGCTGGGCGACAGAGATATAGTGTTGGCGCCGACGGCATAATGGCTAACAGAGAACAGTATAAAATAGACAACAAAAAAATAAAAGCAAACGGTATTGCAAAGGAATACAATGCATACAATGATGCTAAAAAAGCTATAGATTCTGATATAACTAATGCCGCTAATGAAGCTTTGAAACTTTCTGAGAAAAATAATGACGATTTTCAGAAATATTGTAAAAGTGTGGAAGAAGACATTTCTTATTTAAAAAATGATAAGAAATTTAGAGATGAAGCACAGAAAAGAATGCGAGAAGAATTAGTTTCACCTGATATGGTTGACGACAAAGATCTTATAGAACTCGCGGCTTCAGATATTGCTTCGGATTTATTTTACAAAAATCTTTCTACGAAAACTAAAGATTTATACAATAATTATGAAAAATCATATAACGAATACTATGATTCTGTAAAAAAATATGCAGATCAAATAGTCGATAAAACAAAAGATTATTCTGTTTCTAGCTTAAGAGTACAAGGGTCTAATGCGTATGATAGCATTTTAGAAAGTAGTGACGCACGTTGGATTCATTACTTGCATAATCACACAGAGATAGCCGAATTAGAAGGTGATGTTTCATTGGACGTTTTGGAAAAAGTAATAGCTGATGACTTTAATAAAAAATGAAAACCTATCAAGAACTCATAACATTTCCCACTTATGAGGAACGTTTTAATTATCTAAAAGGGGCTCAAAGAATCGGAGAGGAGACCTTCGGATCTCACCGATATTTGAACCAACAATTCTACAAGTCTCCCGAATGGAGACGTCATCGAAGAGAGATGATTCTAAGAGATAACGGATGCGACATGGCTCTAGAAGGTTATACGATATTCGGCACAATTCACGTGCATCATATCGAGCCGATAACCATCGAAGATATTATTAATCGTAGTCCGTTGCTATTCGATCCTAATAACACAGTCTGTGTTAGCGCAATCACCCACAAAAAATTAACTTATTGGGACGGAACTGATATTTCCGATCCTTACATATTACCAATTAGGACAGAAGGAGATACAAAGCTATGGTAAGTGATAACATTTTAGAAACCGTAAAGCAGCTATCTGATGTCGAAGTAACAGACCCTGATTTCGATCTAAACTTGTTGATATTTATTAATATGACCATGGCTACATTAGCTCAAATAGGGGTTGAATCTTCTTTATCGAGCATAACTGAAGATACTGAATGGACCGACTATCTTCCGGACGGTTTATTATTGCATCTCGTTAAAGCATATTTTGCAAAGAAAGTTAAATTGAATTTTGATCCGCCGACCGGAAGTTTGCTGGAAGCATTGAAAGAATCTGTTAATGAATTGGAAAGTCGAATCAGTTATATGGTCGACCCAGTCACAGAATCCAGCGGTCAGTCTCTTCCAGACGGAACCGGTTATCTTTTAATTAATTCTTAAATTTATGTTTGTATTTTATAATCCTAACCCCGGGCGTCAGTCCGTTGGCGATTGTACAGTGAGAGCTCTTACCAAATTATTGGATTCAGACTGGGTTACAGTAAGAGTTACACTAGGAGCGAAAAGCTTATTTATGTATGACATGCCTTCCGCTAACAGAGTGTGGGAATCATGGTTGGCTGAAGAAGGTTATACGAGAAAATTAATACCGAACACTTGCCCTAATTGTTATACAGTTAGGGATTTTTGTTTGGAACATCCAACTGGCAAGTATTTGCTCGCAACCGGTGAACATGTAGTTACCGTTGAAAATGGCGATTACTACGACACATGGGATTCCGGTGATGAGCAACCAATTTACTATTGGAGCAAATAACGAAAGGAGAAAAAAATTATGGGACTGTTCAACAACAATTATGCTCCGGGTTTCGGAGCTAGCGGACCGGCACAAATTATGACCGTTCCACAGGCGGCGCAAACATCAGTCGTTCCAAATATGCTCATGCAGCAAGTTCCTGTTAACCGGTCTGTGGGGTCTGTACCAAGTATTCAGGCAGCAATGTCTATGCCTATGGCTCCGAACAGCGAATTGTTTCTATTCGTGGAAAATTCTGATGTCTTTTGCATGAAGAAGTCAGACGCAAACGGTCGAATCTACCCACTGGAAATTTACGACTACAAACAGCGAGTAGAAGAAGTTCAACCTAAAGAATCGTCTTCTTCAGTACAGTACGCAACAAAAGATGACGTGAGACAGATTCTCCAGGAAGAACTATCGCCATTTTTAAAACAATTTCAAAATGGAAATAGAAACAAGTTACAGAGCAAGGAGGTAAGTAAGAATGTTTAACGGTATGCAAATGTTTGGAACTCTTATGAACTTTATTCGTTCGGGCGGAACACCTCAGAGCATGATGCAGCAGATGGGCTTACAGGGCGATCCTCAGCAAATTGTTCAGAATATGTTGAGCTCTGGGCAAGTAACTCAGGAACAGGTTAATCAGTGTTACAACAATGCTGTTCAGTTCCAAAATACATTTTTTCATAAGTAAGAATACTATTTGGCCAATTTAGTATCTATAAAAATTATTGTCTAATGTTTTATTAATCTTAAACTTTTTTAATCTGGAGGACTTTAAATGAGTTTATCTGAAAATGGTGGCGGCATGAGCCCCGCTGATATGGCCGCAGTAATGGGTTCCAACGGAAATGGTTTTGGTTGGGGCGATGGCGGATCACTTTGGTTCATTGTTCTTTTCTTCTTAATTGCTATGATGGGCAATGGATGGGGAGGAAACAATGGTGGAAATTACAATGGTACACCATATGTAGTTAATGACGTCCAGAGAGGATTCGACCAGCAGGCAATTATGAGTGGTATCAACGGAATTACTGCCAACCAGAACGCTCTTTCTATGGCTATGCAGAATTGCTGCTGTGAAAACAGGGCTGGAATCGCTGACCTAAAGTACACCGTAGCTACTGAAAATTGCGCAGACAGGACGACCATGCAGCAGGGTTTCCAGATGCTGACAAATACCATCGGAGACAAAGTGCAGATGGTTATGGACAAGCTCTGTCAGCTCGAGCTTGACAATCTTAAGCAGAGAAATACTGATCTTCTTGCCGAAAATAATGCTCTTAAGTTTGCGCAGTCTCAGGTTGAACAGACAGCTGCTATTAAACAGGCGATTAACCCGTCTCCGATCCCCGCTTTTGTAGTTCAGAATCCCGGTTGCTGTAATACAGGTTTTTATAACGGTTGCGGATGCAATGCATAAGGAGGTGCACTATGGCTGAATATTCGGCAAATGCCCTTCAAATAATTAATCCCGGAGAAACTGTTGTATTCACCGAAACACCGGTTCCTTGCTTAAGAGGTTTCGTCCGTCATAGAGACGGGGCAGGAAATTTCCTTTTAAGCGGTTGGGTGCCTAGAAAAGCATGCGGATGTAAATCCAAATCTGCAAGATACTTAGTAGATTTTGGAGCTAACATCGCTATACCTGAAGACGGTACTGTTGGACCTATTTCGGTTGCTATCATGATTGACGGTGCGACAATACCGGCAAGCGAGATGATTGTTACACCTTCCGCAGTTGGTGAGTTTAACAACATAAGCAGAGCTATTAATGTTGATATTTGGAATGGATGCTGTGAAACTCTTTCTATAAGAAATACGAGCAGTCAGCCAATTCAGATGCAGAATGCTAATGTTATATTTGATAGACCGGATCTAGCTATTACATATTAGAAAGGAGGAGTGTCATGAAGATGAGTTTAATCGAGAAACGTATAGATGAACTTAACGGAGAATTAGACAAACTCGTTAACGAAAGCATTTCTCCAACTAATATTAAAGAGACTACCGATGTAGCTTGCCTGATTCTTAAGTTGACAGAACTTATGGAAAAAGGTCCTATGCTCGAAGAAAGACCCATGTATTCTAATGCTGGAAGAATTATTCCGCAGATGTCAATGACAGGTAACGCTTATGGATATTCTGACGGAATGGTTGTAAAACCTTTTAGAAATTCTATGGGCTATCCTATGATGGGTGGCTCCTATGCCATGGGTTACCCCGAGCAGTATATGCCTTCTATGAATCCTTATAATGATTCTATGAATATGAGCAAACATAGCATAGGCGACAGAGCAGTAGACGCGCTTGAACGATTAATGGACAAGGCGACTACTGAGTTTGAGAGAGAAGAATTAAAGAGCTACATAAAGGCTATCAGAAGAGAACAGATGTAATAATTCTCGGGCGCTCCTTCTTAAAACTGAGGGAGCGTCCTCTTTTTTATTGGAGGAGTATGATGAACGAACTGTACCATCATGGAATAAAAGGAATGAAGTGGGGTGTTCGTCGTTATCAGAACCCCGACGGATCCTTAACTGAGTTAGGGAAAAAGCGTATAGTGCAGGGAGTAAACACCTTTAAAGAAAAAGGTGTGAGCAGCGCTCGAAAAGTTTCAGGTTATGTTCGAAAGAACAAAGCAGAAATACAGGCTTATAAAGAAAATACTAAACGTATTGAAAAGATGTCAGACAAGGAATTGCGACAGAGAATCAATCGTATCAACATGGAAAAGCAGTTGAAGGATTTGGAGAAGCCGTCGATAGTTCGTGGAGCTGATACAGTGAAAAACATCCTTCAGCGTAGTGCTAATTCTGTTGCTGGAACCGTTGTAACTGCCGCTGGTGTATACGCTGTTAAAAAGTATATAGAAAAGAAATGGGGAATCAACGTTGTTAAAGACATGTTCCCGAAGAAAAGATAGAAAATTCAAAATGGAGGTAATCGATGGCATTAACAGATAGATTGCAGCATGCATGGAATGCCTTCATGAGCAGTCGAGATCCGACACCGATGACATTCAACGAATACGGTAATGTCTATACGTATCGGCCGGATCGTTTATATTTACCAAGAGGAAATGAGAAGTCGATTACGACGTCCATTTTTAACCGAATAGCTTTGGATGTTGCTGCAATAACTATTCGACATGTTCGTTTAGACGAAAACAATCGAATGACCGGAATAATAGAATCAGGTTTAGATTATTGCCTTAACACCGAAGCTAATATAGACCAGACAGGTCGTTCTTTTATACAAGATTTGGTAATGTCGATGCTTGACGAGGGTTGTATTGCAGCTGTTCCCGTTGACACTGATATTAATCCTAAAAACGGTTCTTTCGAAGTTAGGACTATAAGGGTAGGCGAAATAGTTCAGTGGTACCCGAGGCACGTGAAGATACGACTGTATAACGATCAGACTGGAAAAAAGCAGGATGTCATTTTGCCAAAGAAGGTCGTGGCAATAATCGAAAATCCTCTTTATGCCGTTGTAAACGAACCGAACTCCACAATGCAGAGACTTAAACGAAAGTTGGCATTGATGGACGCGGTGGATGAACAGACCGGCTCTGGGAAACTGGATTTGATAGTTCAGCTTCCATACGTTATAAAAACTAAACAAAGAGAGATTCAGGCCGAAAATAGAAGACAATCGATTGAAGACCAATTGAAAAACTCTAAATACGGTATAGCTTATACCGACGGCACTGAGCGAATAGTTCAATTAAACAGACCTATAGAGAACAATCTTCTTCCTAATATTGAGTATTTGACGAAGATGGCGTACAGCCAATTGGGCATTACCCCCGAAATAATGGACGGTACTGCCAACGATCAAGCGATGCTTAATTACCAGAATAGAACGATTGAACCTATAGTATCTGCAATAGTTGACGAATTTAAAAGAAAATTCTTAACCAAGACTGCTAGAACTCAAAAGCAGTCTATTTTATTCTTCCGAGATCCGTTCAAACTTGCTCCTGTCGACAAGGTCGCTGAGATGGCAGATAAGTTTACGAGAAATGAAATCATGACATCCAACGAATTCAGACAGGTTATCGGTCTTCCTCCTTCGGATGACCCGAGAGCAGACGAGTTACGTAATAAGAACCTGAACAAATCAAATGAAGAAATGGTTGAGGATGAAAAAATTCAAAATGGAAATTCTTCAAAGGAGGACATTGATGAGCAAGTATGATTTTAGTGGCTGGGCTACTAAAAGCGATATTAGATGTTCCGATGGAAGAACCATCAAAGAAAATGCTTTTGCTGATTGCGATGGAAAAATAGTTCCTCTTGTTTGGAACCATCAGCACAACGAACCCGAAAACGTTTTAGGGCATGCACTGCTGAAAAACGTTAAGGGCGGCGTAAGAGCTTATGGATATTTCAACAATACTGACTCTGGCCAGAGGGCTAAACAGCTCGTGGACAACGGCGACATAGCATCTTTATCCATTTATGCAAATCAGTTGAAGCAGAACGGCGGTGATGTTCTCCATGGAACGATCAGAGAAGTAAGTCTGGTTCTGGCTTCTGCTAATCCTGGAGCTTGTATAGATACTCTTTCCCACAGTGATGATGGCGATTTTGACGATGCCATTATTTACCAGGATATGCCCCTTGTTCTGTACCACTCAGATAAGAAAGACGAGGACGAACCGGAAGAAGAAAAGGAATCTAAAGAAGAAAAAGAAGGAGAAGAAAAGATGGCAGAAAAGACTGTTAAGGATGTTATTGACGAAATGACAGAAGAGCAGAAGAACGTTATGTACTACATGATCGGCCAGGCCCTTGAAGAAGGCGGAGCCGAAGATGATGAGGAGGACGAAGAACCAGAGATGAAGCACAACGTATTTGAAACCGATTACACAGAAGATAATTATTTAACACACGCAGATGAAGCTGGCATTCTTGAACTTGCTAAGCAGCCCGGAATGACTTTCCAGATGGCTCTTGCTTCTTATGGCGATATGAACGGAATGGAGCTTCAGCATGATGCTATAAGTTCCGGATTTGATCAGGATACAACCCATAACGGAAACGTTACTTGGCTCTTCCCTGAATACAAGGACGTAAGACCCGGTGCTCCCGAACTTATCACAAATGATCAGGGTTGGGTAAACACTGTAATGAATAAGGTTCACAAGAGCCCTATCAGCAGAGTAAGAACTTCTCAGGTTGATATTCGTGAAATCGATTCTCTTAGAGCAAGGGGATATCAGAAGGGTAAGCAGAAGAAGATTACCGGTAACTTCAATCTTGTTAGAAGAACAACCGATCCTCAGACTGTATATGTTAAGTCTCAGCTTCACAGAGACGATGTAGTTGACATCACTGATTTCGATTATGTTCAGTACCTGTATAACATTGACAAGATGAACCTCAATGAAGAGCTTGCTACAGCTATCGTATTTGGTGATGGCAGACCTGATTCTTCTGAGGATAAGATCTTCCCTGAGCACATCAGACCTATATACCTTGATGATGAACTTTATACACTTCATAGAGATCTTGACGTTGCTACTTACAGGGAAGAACTTCAGGGAACCGAGACTGCATCTTACTTCGGAGACAACTTTGTAAGATCTGAGGCTATGGTTGCTACTATTCTCTATGCCAGAGAAGACTACAGGGGAAGCGGCAAGCTTGATATGCTGATCGCTCCTCACGAACTTAATGTAATGCTTCTTGCTAGAGACAGAAACGGAAACAGACTTTACAGAACAAAGGCCGATCTTGCTTCCGCTTTCGATGTTAACTCCATTATTACATGCGAGCAGATGTCTAAGAAGAGAAGAACTGTAACCGTTGAGGGCACCGAAGTAACAAAGAAGCCTCTTGCTATTCTTTGTGACTTCTCTGACTACACTGTTGGCGCTACAAAGGGTGGAGAGCTTACTCACTTTACCGATTTCGATATAGACTTCAACCAGCTCAAGTCCTTACTGGAAGTAAGATGTTCTGGAGCTCTTACAAGAGTTTATTCCGCTATAGCAATTGAGGAGAATGTTGTCAATTCCGGAAATAACTCAAACCCCTCAACCCAGTCCTGAAACTAATTTAGAGGAGAAAATTCAAAATGGCTAAATTTCGAGGAACTATCGGCTTCGTCTACGAAATAGAAACTTCTCCCGACGTTTGGACTCAAGAGGCCGTCGAACGCGTATACAGAGGCGACAAAGTACGGTGTTCAAGAAGATGGGAGAAGACCGATAGTTTGAACGATGATCTCGTCATTAACGAGGAGATCAGTATTGTAGCCGACTCCTACCTTTTAGAAAACCTATATGCAATGAGATATGTAAAGATCGGGGACGTGGCCTGGAGAATCACATCGATATCCCAGGAACGTCCTCGTGTCGTTCTTGACATAGGAGGAATTTACAATGGGCCGAAGGCTTGAATTTCGTAACAGGTTACAAGCAGCTATGGGCTCAAACAAGATATATTTTCAGACTCCTGGCTCAAGCAGAATGGTGTATCCCTGTTGCATCTATGAATTACAAAGATTGGACATTCGTTACGCCGACGACATACGTTACAAAAATCACGAATGTTACCAAGTAATACTTATCGATCCGAATCCGGATTCTGTTTATTTCGACCGTATTTTAAATGAATTTACATACATCCGATTTGATCGACACTATACCGCAGATGATCTTAATCATTTCGTATTCACGATTTATTTTTAGGAGGAAATTAAATGAGTAAACTTGTTTGGGATGAAACATCCAAGAAGTTATATGAAACTGGCGTCAGGATGGGAGTTTGCTATCCTCAGAACGAAAATGGGGCTTATCCTTTAGGCGTTGCCTGGAATGGACTTACAAGTGTAACTGAGAGCCCTTCCGGAGCTGATGCTAACGACATTTATGCCGATGACACAAAGTATCTGACTCTTAGATCCAGAGAAGAGTTTGGCGCAACCATCGAAGCTTATACTTATCCCGATGAATTCGCCGTATGCGATGGTTCCGCAGAAGTAGTTCCGGGTGTTATGATCGGCCAGCAGGTAAGAAAGCCTTTCGGTCTTTGCTACAGAACCGCTATCGGTAACGATACAAAGTTCGAGGACTATGGTTACAAGCTTCACCTGATCTACAACGCTACTGCTTCTCCTTCTGACAGGCAGTATCAGACAATCAACGACAGCCCTGAGGCTATCTCATTCAGCTGGGAACTTACTACAACACCCGTTGCTGTTCCCGGTGGTTTTAAGCCTACTTCCTGCATCATCATCGATTCTACACAGGTACCTGAAGCCAAGCTTAAGCAGCTCGAGGGCCAGCTTTATGGAACAGCAGATACAGAGCCCATGCTTCCTACACCTGCACAAGTATTCTCTCTGTTTGGCTTTGAACCAGAAGAAGACGGTAATTAATACCCATTATTGATCGAAAGGAGAAACAACTATGCTTAAAAAGACAATTAAGTATACCGATTATAACGGTAATGAAAGGACAGAAGATTTCTATTTCAATCTTACAAGAACTGAATTAGTTGAAATGAATTTTTCCGCTGAAGGTGGTTTAGAAGCTTATATTACTAAGATTATACAGACTCAGAACGGCAAAGAAATACTTGCAGCTTTAAAGGCTATCATTACCAAGGCTTATGGCGAGAAATCTCTGGATGGAAAGTATTTTGTTAAGTCTCCAGAGTTAAGTAAGGCTTTCTCTGAAACAGAAGCTTTTGATATTCTTTTTATGGAACTTGCCACAAACGCTAAAGCTGCCGCTGACTTTGTAAATTCTGTAATTTCTAAGTCTCTTAATTCGACAGTAGAAAACATTAATTCAACAGCTGATACAGATTTAACATTAGTATAAGGTGATAGGAATGCTCGAGATAGAATTAAAAACTGAATATTGGGACGAAGAGCGACAACAGTTTATTAATACGAGCGGACAGACTATTCATTTCGAGCATTCCCTTTATACGATATCTAAGTGGGAATCGAAATGGAAGAAACCTTTTCTTAATTCGGACAAAACATATGACGAAGTTAAGGATTATATTCGCTGTATGTGCCAAGAGGAAATCGATCTAAATGTAATAAATAATTTAGGGGAAAAAGAGATTCAAAAAATTAATGATTATATTCAAGATCCGATGTCCGCTACGCAAATTAATAGTAACGATCGCAAAAAGTCAAACCGTGTTGTCACTAGCGAACTTATATATTACTGGATGACAGCTTTGAATATACCGTGGGAGTGTCAGCATTGGCATCTTAATCGTTTATTAAAGTTGATCGAAGTATGTAATATTGAAAATAATCCTAAAAAGATGGACAAGAATGCAGTGCTGAAGCAAAATCGTGAACTTAATGCGGCTCGAAGAAAGGCTCTAGGTTCTAAAGGATGATAACATTTGTTCAAAAAGGAGATTATTCAAATACTGACAGGTTTCTTCATAAACTATTAAACAAAAAAGGATCGTTGGTCGATTTCGATAAATATGGACAATTAGGAGTGGAAGCTTTAGCCAGCCATACTCCTAAAAAAACCGGTAAAACTGCAGCTTCATGGAAATACGAAATCGAAAAAAACGCAAACGGCGTGTCTATTGTATGGAGTAATGACAACATTAATGATAATGTTTCGATTGCTGTAATTTTACAATATGGGCATGGTACTCGATCTGGTGCGTATGTTCAAGGAATCGACTACATTAATCCTGCAATAGCCCCTATATTTAAACAACTCTCAAACGATGCATGGAACGAGGTAACTAATAAATGAGTGATAGTATCGATCGTCGCGTCGTTGAGATGCGATTTGATAATACGGACTTTGAAAAAAATGTTCAGTCAACGTTGACCGTTCTGGACAAATTAAAACAGCATTTGAGTTTTAATAAGGCCGGTAAAGATTTCGAATCTACCGGTCTTTCTAGTGCTGTGGACAATGTTAAAAGCAAGTTTTCCGCGTTAGAAGTTATCGGGGTAACCGCGTTAGCTAATATTACTAACTCTGCTGTAAACATGGGAAAGCATTTAGCAAAGTCTCTTACAATAGATCAGGTCAAAGCTGGTTTTTCGGAATATGAACTTAAGATGGGATCCATCCAGACTATTATGGCTAGTACTGGTGCCGATCTCGATTATGTAAATAAAAAACTAAACGAATTAAATACTTATTCGGATAAGACTATATATTCGTTCTCCGATATGACAAACAGCATCGGTAAATTTACAAATGCCGGAGTGTCTCTTGATACAGCGGTAGCGGCTATTCAGGGTATAAGTAACGAAGCTGCTGTTTCCGGAGCCAATGCTCAGGAAGCATCTAGAGCTATGTACAACTTTGCTCAGGCGTTATCGGCCGGTTATGTAAAACTTATAGACTGGAAGTCAATCGAAAACGCCAACATGGCCACCGTCGAATTTAAGCAGCAACTTATAGATAGTGCTGTAGCTGCCGGAACATTGGAAAAGCAAATGGACGGTACGTATAAAGTACTTACACAAGGTGGTAATGGAGGATTTAAAGATACAATCACTGCCACTAAGAACTTTAACGACTCATTATCTGCTGCTTGGATGACAACGGAAGTTTTAACATCGACCTTATCAAAATACGCAGATGAGAGTACTGATATTGGTAAGAAGGCTTTCGCTGCAGCACAGGATGTTAAGACATTCTCGCAGTTATTAGATACTGTTAAAGAATCTATAGGTTCCGGATGGGCTCAAACTTTTGAGATTATATTTGGTAATCTTGAGGAAGCTAAGAAATTATGGACATCGGTGAATAATGTTGTATCGGGATTTATATCCGCTAGTTCTGATGCAAGAAATACCATTCTTCAGACATGGAAAGATTTAGGTGGAAGAGAAGACATAGCAAATGGCATAAAAACTGCTTTAGGTGCTATACACGATGCTTATGTCGAAGTATTTCCTCCAGCAACGACCAAACAATTAGAAAAAGTTGGTGAAAAGATTAAATCTCTTACTGAAGGCTTTGCAGAAGGCATGAAAATCGTAGCCGGAATGAAACCGACATTCGTTCGTATTTTCACTGCTGTAAAGGACGTAACTGATTTAGTTAAAGATGCGTTATCTGGCTTGTTCAAGCTACTTAGCGGTGGCGAAGGACAGTCGTTGATCACGCGCACACTTATTGCCTTTGCAAATTTTGTGTCTTATATAGCTGAAGGTGTTTCCGCACTGATACGTTTTACAAGAGCTACCGGTGTATTTAAGTTGTTATATACAATACTTTCAAGTATATCGAAAGAGGCTGCTGTAATTGTTAACAATTTGGCTTTATTCGTGTATAAAATCGTTGGCCGAGTTGAAGAAATGGGCCCGGTTTTAGACAAAGCAGCAAAAGCTATCAAATCGATGACCGACAGTATTGATATTTCCAAATTACAAATAGCGGATAAAGTAATACTCGGAATCAGAAAAGGCATAACATTTATATCAAATGGAATTGCAAAATTAATTACCAATTTAAATAAAATCAATCTCGCCGGAATAGGTGGATTATTAGCAGGCGGCGGTGTATTTACGGGAGCCATGAAATTATCCAAATTACTGGATACAGTAACCGAGAGGGTGGAACAAGCAAAAGAGGTTACTAGTCTCAAAGATTCCATAAAGGATACCTTCAAGGCATTGACCGATTCGTTATCCGCTTTAACCACTGCTATAAAAGCAACAGCACTTAAAAGTATAGCGACTGCTATATTAGAACTTGCCGTAGCTATGAAGATATTGGCCAGCATCGACAAAGGCAAATTAAAAGGAGTTTTAAGTGCGATAACTGCTTTATTTATAGAACTTGGCGGAGCTATCAAAGTAATGCTTGGCATAACTTCTGGCAGTACGTTGAAACAAATGTTTATATTAGTTCGAGTTTTATCATCCTTAAGCAAATCTCTTGTTTTAATGGCTGTTGCCGCAAAAATACTCTCTACAATCGACTGGGAAGGTTTAGGAAAAGCCGTTGTTGGCATAGGCGGTATGCTAATTGAAGTAAGCGCATTTATGAAATCCACAAGTTCAATTGATGGATCTTCCGCCAAAAGTTTTATTGGCATGGCCGCTTCACTGATAATAATGGCTAAAGCATTAGAAATGCTAGGCAATTTATCGGTGAAAGAGATAAAGAAAGGTTTAGCTGCTATGGCAGGGGTACTTGCAGAGGTGGCTGTCTTTTCGAGAACCATGAATTCAAGCGGAATGGCCTCCATGGGCTTTTCTATGATTCTTATCGCCGGTTCGATGCTTATATTTGAGAAGGCGATGGAAAAAATAGGCAATCTGTCTTTCAAGAAGATAGAGAAAGGTCTTATTGGAATTGGCGGTGCTTTATTAGCTGTTTCTGTCGCTATGAGAATAATGCCTAATAATGGCGCTATAAGTTCCGGTATAGGAATATTAATAGTAGCCGAAGCTATGACTGTTCTTGCTAAAGCTATGGATGCTATTGGCAAGATACCAATAAAACAATTATCCAATGCTCTGAAAGCTATGGCCGTTGCATTGATAGAAATGGTAGCCGCTTTAAAACTCGCTAATAGCGGTGTAAGTGGAGCGGCATCTATATTTATAATGGCGGAAGCTTTAAAAGTAATGGCTGGAGTAATGCTTATATTCAGCAAAATGAAGCTTGGCGAGATAGGAAAAGGACTACTTGCCATGGGAGGAGCATTAGCTGTTTTAATAGCGGCTGGTTTCTTAGCTGGAAAAGTTGCAGTAGGACTACTAGCTTTAGGCGGTGCTGTTGCATTATTGGGAACAGGCGTGTTGGCTGCTGGCGCTGGAGTTATGCTGATGTCCACGGGTTTATCACTTTTAGTAGGCACTATAAGCGTCGGTTTACCTGTGATTATGACATTTCTTGCTAGTTTAATTACGTTGATTCCTTTATTTTTACAGCAATTAGGACTCGGTTTAGTTAAGTTACTAGACGTTTTATCAGCAAGTTATGAATCTTTTGTCAAATTTGGAGTTACTATTCTTACTGCTACAATTGAAGGCTTTATTAAAACTTTACCTGAGTTTGTCAAACTGTTGAACGTATTAATAGATACTTTTTCAACAGTTATTTTAGAACAATTACCAAAAATAATTAACACCGGTATTCAGGTTATATTTGCATTTTTAGATGGCGTTACATCTGCTATGCCTGAACTAGTCGATAAAGCTTTTAAGTTGATAATTACGTTTATTAACAGTATGGCAGAAGCAATCGATAAGAATGGAGATCAGTTAAAGCAGGCATTTGTAAATCTTATAACCAGTATATTCGAGTTCTTTGGCGTTAACATTAAAGAGTGGTGGAAAGCTGGTAAAGAATTCGTTTCAAATCTAATCGAAGGCGTAAAAAGTAAGAAGGATGAGCTTGTTAATAAAGTTTACGAGATAATAAATAATACCAAGCAGAAGATAGAAGATTTTAAAGAGCGATTCAAAGAAGCAGGCAGAAATATTATGCAGGGTCTTCTTAACGGCATTAAAGAAATACCTATCGTAGGAAGTGTTGTAAAATTAGGCGGTGATCTTATATCCGCTTTTAAAAAGAAATTAGGAATTGCATCACCTTCCAAAGTGTTTAAGAGATTTGGTATTTATATTTCTCAGGGTCTTGCCAAAGGTCTCACAGCAGGACGGAAACCGGTTGTTAAAGCTCTTAATAAATTGATTTCCGCATTCAATATTAATGGTACTTTAGTGGCTTTCACAAAAAGTACTAGAAAAGAAATTAAAAAGTGGACCGATGCAATTATCCAAAATTCAGTAAACTCTTTACGCTGGGGGTCTGAAGCTGTTAATGAGTATCTCGAAAAATTTACCAACGCTAAGAAGAAAGCAGATGGATCTTTTAAAAAGGGGACCGCTACTTATAAGAATGCTAAAAATGCAATCGGCGAGCTGTCTAAGGAACTTTACAAAAATACTGATGCTTATAAAGAGTCCGTTGCTAATGTACGTTTTTACAACGAGGCTATCGCCGATGAACAGAAAAAGTATGACAAACTTCGTAAAGAAGAGAAGAAGGCCAGTAAGAAGCGCAAGAAAGAGATCAAGCAGGAAAAGAAAGAAGTTCTTAAGAATATTAAAGATCTTAATAAAGCTTTAAAGCAAGAGCTTAAGGACATAGCCAAAGGGCCAAAAGAAACTTATAAAGCATATAGAAATGAACTTAAGGCAATGGTCGCCGGTTCTGTTAGCATCTTGCAGGCTTCTGTAGAAAACTACGCCAACCTCTTCGAAGAAATGGAAGAGGTCGAAGAAGTTTCAGTTGATCAGCTTCTTTACAACATGCAGTCTCAGATCCAGGGAATTTCAAAATGGAGAACCGATCTCGACCAATTGGCTAAACGTGGCATCGCCGATGGTCTTCTAGCTAAGTTAGAAGAGATGGGTCCCGAAAGCGCCAAGTACGTTCAGGCGTTCATGAAGATGACCGACAAAGAGCTTAAAGCGGCGAACACTATGTTTGAAGCAGAAGGCGAGCTCACATCAGATACGCTTCTCAGAAACATGAGGAAGCAGATGAATCTTGTTAAGACCTGGTCAGAAAACATCCAGGATCTTGCGACAAGAGGAATCCGCTACGATTTCTTAAAGGATCTGGTGGATCAGGGACCTGACAATGCCGACTACGTTCAGGCGCTTGTCGACATGACCCAGGACCAGCTTAATGAAGCCAACAGACTTTATATTTCAAGCAACAAACTTCCTACCAAGATCGCAGACAGTGTCTTAGCATCTTTAGCATTTGCCCTGGAGAATGACGGGGTAGTCACCGAGGCATCTTCTTCTATGAAAACTGCTTTACAACAGGTTCTTGATATGACATTCAAGAAGCCAACCGAAGCAGGTGGTGAAGAAGCAGAAGTAATAGATGATACCGTAGCCAGTGTTCAGAGCGCAGGAAGCCTTATCGGTGAAGCTCTGTCTGTTGGAATCAAGCAGTCTCAGCCGAACATCCAGGAAGCTTCAAAGCTATTAGGAACCACCGCTCTTAACGAATTTGAGACATACTTCAGTACTTCAAACGGAACGAACATCGCCGTCCAGATCGCAAACGGCTTGGTTACAGGTCTCGATTCCGGTCAGGAGGCAATAGCAAACGCCGCAAGAGCACTCGCAATCGCTGCTTACACAGCAATGCAGGAAGAGCTTGACATCCATTCACCTTCGAGAAAGACTGAAGAACTCGGTAAGTTTGGCGTTCTTGGCTTTATCAGAGGTCTTAAGGCATACTCTTTAGATGTCACCAAGAACTCAAAAGCTATCGGTATGAGGTCATTCGAAGCAATGCGTGACGCTATAAGCGGAATCTCGGATTACCTCGATGACAACATAACTAACCCTGTTATTAAGCCGGTTCTAGATCTTTCTGAAATGAAGAAGAGTGCAGGACGTATCAGCGGAATGTTTGACAGTCGTTACGCCGTTGGTGTCGATGGAGCATCTTCCGGCAAAATTCAAAATGGAACTATCAATTTCACTCAGAACAACTATTCACCTAAGGCATTGTCCAGAATTGATATTTACAGAAATACAAAGAACCTGATTTCAACCGCGAAAGGAGTAGTGACTAAGTAATGATCAAAGCATTAACGGTGGTCAACAATCTTGGCGATCACATGGAATTAGATCTTGCTAATCCTTACGAAAACGGAATAGCTGTAACAGGCATAGATGGTTTAGGTCCGGGTCAGGCTGATATTTTACTAACAGATTTCGCATCGGGCGACGGGGCGGTATTTAATTCGTCCCGCCTTCCTTCGCGGAACATAGTATTACATCTGAGACTTCTGGACTATCCAGAGATCATAGAGAAGACAAGGCAGACAGTATACAAGTATTTCCCAATCAAGAAGCCTATTTGGTTGATATTTGAAACTGACTTAAGAAGAGTTCAGATCCAGGGTTACGTAGAGTCCAACGAACCTGAAATTTTCAGCAGTGTTGAGACACTTCAGATCTCAATAATTTGTCCGAGTCCGTATTTCCAGTCTTTGGACGACGAGATAACGGACTTCTCTGGAGTCACACCGGAGTTTGAATTCGATGCATACAGAGGCGAATGCCATACGGCAGGAGCGAATAAAGTTGTTAACATTACAAATGAAGCGACTTACGAAAGCGGTCCTGACGTTCCGGAATTCTTGGTCGGAAGGAGATACACTACCGGTCCGATGTTCCATCTTGAGACAGGAGTGTACATCGCAGTTAAATTCGATTACACAGATAGTTCCGATCCTTCAACATTAACGCTTCAGGTAAATGACACGCCAGCAAAGCCTATAAGAAAGCCTGATGGAACACCTATAACGACCACTTTAACAGCTGATGTATATTGGCTGTTTTATTATGACGGAACAAATTACACTCTTTTAACCCCGTCAACGAGCGAAATGGCGTCTGTATTCAGTTACGGTCCTGTCCATATTGGCGTGATATATATGTTCCAGGAAAAGACTTTAACGTATCTCGGAGAAGTCGACACAGGCTTTGAAATCGATATAGTCTTAGAAGGAGACGTCGGGATCATACATATTTACAATGTCGTGACTCTCGAAGAGATGGTAATAGATCCTTCAAAGATAATAAGCAAATACAATCTGGAGGAGATTCATCCTGGTGACAGGATCATTATAACAACCAGCAAAGGTAACAAGAAAGCAACATTTATAAGAGGTTTTAACCGCTACAATATAATCAACGCTTTCGATAAAGACATTGACTGGTTCCAGCTTCGTGCCGGAGATAACATATTTGCTTACACTGTAACTTCCGGCATTACAAATTTAATAATGTATTTCAACAACAGGGTCTTATACGAAGGAGTATAACATGATTGATATTCTGGTTTTAAACGAGGATTTCGAGCTATCCGGCGTACTCGACTTATATGAATCTTTTATATGGACTGAAAGGTACAGTGAGTGCGGTGATTTCGAATTCTATTCTCACGCGTCTGCTGATATTATTGATCTAGTCCATCCCGGAATGTATCTCCAGATCGCAGGGTCAGACCGTAACATGCTTATTGAAGCCGTTACTCTGGAACACGATTTCGAGAACGGGGATCATATAAAGGTAACCGGACGATCTTTGGAATGCCTTTTGGAACGAAGAATAATCTGGAAACCTGTTGTATATAAGAACATTACTCTCGCCTCTCTTATAAAAACCATAGTCTATAAGAATCTCATTGATCCTGATGATTCCGTTCGTAAAGTCAATAATTTTATATTTTACGAACCTGTCGACAGTAAGTTTCCCAATCCGACTTTCAAGTCAATAGAACTTCACGGAGAGAATCTTTACGACGTTATTTCTACTTTGTGCAAAACGTATAAAGCAGGATTCAAGGTTGTAAGAGAGGGCGGGAATTTTGTTTTATATTTGTACGGGGGAGAAGACCGGTCATACGACCAGGACATCAATCCTTATGTAGTATTCTCACCAAATTACGATAACATTCTTAGCTCGAATTATGTTGATTCCATAGAGAATTACAAGACATCGTGCTTAGTAGGCGGTGAAGGCGAAGGACTTGAGCAAATAATAGTGGAAGCAAAACTGACAACAGAATCAGGAACCGATCTTACAGGATTCGATCGAAGAGAGGTCTATCTCGACCAGTCGTCCATCACAAGAAAACAGACGATAATAGATGAAACCACGGGTCAGGAGACTGAAAGAGAACTCACTATGGAAGAGTATCAGGCTCTTCTGTTCGAAAAAGGGTCAAAGGCTCTTTCCGAGAACATAAGAGAACAGTTATTCGATGCTGAAGTAGATCCTATGCAACTTTACGAATACAACGTTGACTACAGGATAGGAGACGTCGTTCAGATGGTAAATGACTACGGCATGGAAGCTACTACAAGAGTTACCGAGTATATTCGTTCCTGTGATTCAAATGGAATTTCAGCTTATCCTACATTTGCGTCAGATGTCACTTCGGACGACTACTCAGAAGTTGACTGGGAATACTAAACCTTTTCAGAAAAGGAGAACATAAATGTCTTTAACATACGGATTTTATAATTCGCAGGTCGTAAACGGACAACATGACAGAGTTTATGATGCCGTCGACTTTGCAAAGATATTTTCAGGAATTATCACCGATGGAGTATTCCGAAACATCGGTGAGCAATTCGCTTTAAAACCGGGTTCAGGACTTACTATTTTAGTAGGAAGCGGAAGAGCCTGGTTCGACGATACTTGGACACATAACGATGAAGATTACGCATTGACTCTTAGCGTTGGAAACCCGACAATGCAAAGAGTTGACGCTATCGTTTTGACAATAGATAAGAATAACAGAATAAACAGTATAGGAGCGGTTGCCGGAACTGCTGCTAACGGCGGTCTCAAGACCACTTTCACCGAAGCAGAAGCAGACGCGGCTGCAGCTCGTATGATACAGTCCGGAATTACCGGCATAAAGAATTACCTTCTTGGATGGGTAAAATTCGACCCGGCTCATACGACAGAAGTAACAAGAACCATGATCAAGACCGCGAGCAAGCCTATTGCTGACTGTGTTCTCGGAAACACCAGTCTTCAGGCTACCCGTCTTTATGACTACTGGGACGCTCAGTTCCACGAGTGGTTCTCATACATGCAGCAGCTTTTAAGCGAGAATGACGTCAATATTCTTACACAGAAAATTGATGATATTCATAATTCAGGTGTTGAGAAACTTAAAACAGCAAGAGCAATAGACGGCGTTCAGTTTGACGGTACTTCGGACATAAGCCACTACGGAATTTGTTCGACTGCTGCATCTACCGCTGCTAAAGTTGTGAACGTTTCTAATTATATTTTACGAGAAGGTGCTTATGTAACTGTAAAGTTCACAAATACAGATACCTCAGCTACAGAGAATCTCACGCTTAATGTAAACGGAACAGGTGCTCGTCCCATACGTTACAGAGGATCCGCTCTCCCCGTTCAGCTTATAGCAGGTTTATATTTGTTCTATTACGATGGAACAAACTACGAGCTTATCAGTGCAGGTATGGAGAATAGACTCGAAAGTTACGTTCCTGTCACGAGAAAGATCAATAACAAAGAGCTTAAGAATAATATAACTCTTTACGGCTCTGATATTGTTATGAGTTCGACATGGGATAAAGCTCTTTCTACGAGAATAGAAGAGAAAGTGGACAAAGTATCGGGTAAAGCGCTTTCTACTAACGATTTTACAAATGCATATAAAACTAAATTGGACGGAATTGCGGCAGGAGCAAACAACTATACTTTACCAACCGCTTCCTCCAGTGTTTTAGGCGGAATAAAAGTAGGCGCTAATCTCAGCATTTCTGGCGGGGTATTAAGCGGTTCTCCAAATACAAATCGAGCATTGTCTATGGGCACAGAAGTAAAAGGCTCTATGTCACCTCCTACTGGAACTTGGACTACAATGCTTAACGTAGTACTAAATTCTGCATTTTATTATTTTGTAATAGCAGATGTAGAATTTGCAAAAAATACTGCAGGCACAAGAGGTATCCGGTTCCAGTACGCAAATACAGTATATGAAGGAACTTCTGTAAAAGTCGGGCCGAACCCTAACGGGGAAACCCAACTGCAATGCTTTGCTCTTTTAGACGGCGGTTCTACTATGGCAGTTCAGGCTTACCAGTCATCAGGAGGATACCTTTCCGCAACTGCCAGATACAAAGCGTTTGCGATATCCAAGAATCCAAGTTGATATTTTTTCTAAAGGAGGATCTTAATGGCTAAACTACAATTTGATGCTCCAGGCGAAAAACTATTCGAGACGGGAGTGGAGAACTGCGTTTTATATTTGAAAGATTCGTCAGGACGCTATCCGAAAGGTGTTGCGTGGAATGGCATAACCAATGTGACAAGTGGCAACGCCGGAGGGGAAGCAGAATCATATTTTATGGACGGAATCAAATACCTCGAACTCAGAGAGAACGACCTCTTTCATGGAACTATTGAGGCTTACACCTATCCTGAAGAGTTTGAAGTTTGCGACGGTTCGCTGGAACTTGAAGAAGGCGTATTTCTCCGTCAGCAGCGGCATGCAGAGTTCGGCCTCTGTTATAAAACTCTTTTGGGAAATGACACGAAGTTTGAAGACTACGGCTACAAGCTTCACATCATCTACAACGCCACAGCAACTCCGTCCGAACGAAGCTACGCAACTATAAACAACGATCCTGAACTTTCGACTTTCAGCTGGGATATTTCCACAGTTCCTATAGTCGTATCGGGTTGCAGGCCGGCATCTGAGCTGGTCTTGGATTCCACTAAGATCGGTCGAAGAGGTATGAAATTTATTGAGGATATTCTGTACGGGTCAGATAGTAACGACCCGTATTTATTATTCCCAAGAGAGATAGCTGAGCTTGTAGCACTTTCCAAGATGGACGTTGTCTTAGTCGATGGCTATGGAAACGTTATCGGCACAAATGATGGATACAACATCAAGATTGAAGAATTATGGTAGAAAGGAACAACGAACATGCCAGATTCAAGTAATTCAAACAATAAACGAATAATCGATCTGCCGGAGCTCGGTAATTATAGCGATGATTTATATTTAATAACTGAAAAGTCCGGCGGAGTTACAAGTAAGATAAGGGCAGATAAGATAAGGCCTAACATTGACTCCACTTTAGCTATAGATGGAGCAGCCGCTAATGCCAAAGCTGTTGGAGATGCCATAGCAAGGGAGTCAGCAGCAAGAGTAGCAGCTATTAATAAGGAAGAGTCTAACAGAAACACTGCGTTATCAAATCTTGAAGGAGAGATGCAGGGCTGGACTAATGAAGAAATAGGAAATGCTATTGATGGCGAGGTGAGTTACAGAAACCAGGCAATAGACCAGGCCATATCTACAGAAGTCACAAACAGAAATACCGCTATTGATTCTGCAATCGCAGGAGAAGTTTCAGATAGAAACACTGCTATCGGACAGGCTATTTCTACAGAGGTCACCAATAGGAACACAGCGATCGAAGCGGCTATCGCTACAGAGGTGACAAACAGAGACTCAGCAATAGACGATGCGAAGACTGAATTAAAGAGTGATTTAGAAGGCTCAAAAGCCGATGCCATAGTAGAAACTGCAAGCGGTTCTATAGTCTCATTTGATGACGGTGGGGATGACTTACCGATGAAATCCCTAAAGGTTAATATCGTACCAAAACAGAGCGGAACGGGTGACACAAGCCCTACGAATGTAAAACCTATAAGCGGATGGAGTGGGGTGAAGGTAGGAATTAACGGTGGCAATTATTTTCCTTGTTTTGATTCTGTCGAAAGCGAAACAAAAAACGGAATCACCTTTACAGTTTTTAGGGATTCGTATGGAAGAGCAACAAAGTTTAAACTAAGCGGCACATCAACATCCTCAGTATCCTTTTCATTTCGCAAGGCAGGGGACAGATTTTGGCTTCCAAAGGGCAATTACAAGATGGCAATAGTGGGCGATACTCCTTCAGCAAGTTCAATATGGGATATTGATATTAGAAAGGTCGGAATAGATAGAGACATCGTTGCCGCAAATGGTACTGCATTCTTTACCCTTGACGATGATACTGAATTCCAATCAGCATATGTATGGGTATACGCCAATAAAACTATCAATGCCGAATTCACTCCGACCATAATTAGGCAAGACGAGACCTTCCCTACACAAGCAGGAAAGCTTCCTTGTGTCGAGCTTAAACCCTATCCCATCCCCTTCAAAGACTCCCAAGGAAATCCCATCACAGTATATGGCGGAAATATAAATATCACAGACGGGGAAGGGGAAGGAGAGATGTCTGCTCCTATTGACCTTGGCAACTTGAACTGGGAGTATAGTTCGCAATATGATTGCTTCTCTACTTATGGGGTTAGCGCATTAACAAAGCAAGCACCTAAATTAGTATGTTCCAACTACAAATATGTGGGAATCTTCACAGCCCTTGTTGACAAGTCTTGTGGATATATCTACGGCAACAACATTTGCATTAGGGATTCCACATACGGAACTGATGCGGCCGCCTTCCAAGCCGCAATGCAAGGTGTTCAACTCTGCTACGAACTTGCCGCATCCACACCCATCTACTGCGAACCAACCGAAATCAAATCCCTAAAAGGAGTCAACAATGTATGGGCTGATACAGGGGATGCGGAAGCAGAATACAGAGCGGACACAACCCTTGCATTTGAAAAATTGAAAAATGCCATCGTATCACTTGGCGGTAATATTTAAAAGGAGGATTAAATATGTTCAGTTTAAGAGAATTCATACTTAAAGGCTTACTCGATGCAGTAGGAAACCTTCCCGATTACAAGGTAATAATGAACGCTATGGGATGGTATGAGAAAGAAGTTCTTACGGAAGAAGATCTCGCTCTCATCAATTCCAAGATAGACGAGAAGAATGCTCCTGTAGTTGAGGAAGTAACTGAAGAGCCTGTAGAGTAAAGGAAACTTTAAATCAGTAAAAAAATGAATATGAGGTAACGGCATGATAACACTGTATAACGTAATTGATATTCGTACGGGCCAGTTTCATAGTGTTGCTAAAGTGAAGCCCAGAAATGTTAAATGGTTTATTCCTGCTGAAGAAGAGGAGTAAATCATGGATATTTCAACACTTACGCCATATGCGCAGGACGGTTTGATAGGAATTGCCGTGATCCTGCTCGGTATGATCAAGATACCAAAGATAGAAATAAATTTATGGTCTTTCCTGGCTAAAAAGCTGGGAAAGGCCTTAAATGGCGATGTGCTCGACCAGATGGCAAAGCTGAGAAAAGATTTCGATGAGCATGTGACTAAAATGGGAGAGGAGCAGGCAAGAGCATCCCGATACAGGATCCTCAGATGTGAAGGGGAATTAAGAAGAGAGATACCGTACACCAGAGAAGCTTATGACGAACTCTTAGAGGACGTCAAACGCTACAACAAATTCTGCTCTGAGCATAAAGACTTTGAAAACTACAAAGCAGTAGCGGCCATCGATTATATTTTGGAGGAATACGCCGAGTACATCAGAGAAAACAAATTCCTCGCATAGAAAGGAGAAAAAATGTCAGTTAAAGTAACAGGAAACATTACAAGTCATTTCACTATAGACGAATATGCTATAGCCAACCCTAAGTCAACTGTTGATATTTCACCGGAAGCTCTGAAGTTTGCAAGGCTTTTAGAGAAATTCAGAGTTAAAGTTAAACGCAGAATGATCGTAACAAGCTGGCTGAGAACTCCTGCAACAAATAAGAAGGTAGGAGGCATTGCTACATCTAACCATCTTAAGGGAACAGCATGCGACTTCCACTTCAATGTAAAACTCACTGAAAAGATGTTTGTTAAGTACGCAAAGATGTGGAAAGAGATCTGCGAAGATAACGGCGTTGTAGGTGAGGCCGGTTTATATTCCTGGGGAATGCATCTTGGCGTTCAGACATACAGCAAGAAGTTCTTCCATTGGGACACAAGATCCGGCAAACAGAAAAACAATCCTTTCAATATTTAAGCAAATAAAGCGGGGCGGTCTTCCATATACTACTTTATGATCCAATTTTTAGTTATCCCCAATTAATTACAAATCTTTCATTAAGTTTGTTTCTCCTTGTGTAAATGATCTTAGGATCGTTCCCGCTTTATTTATATTTTCGAGGTGATAGTATATGAAAACAAATAAACCTACTATTGTTCGTGTGATTTTAGCTATTGCTGCTGTACTTAATGACGCTGCTATCGCTGCAGGCATTGCAAGTTTTGAGGATCCAACACTTAACCACTGGTATAAGATCCTTTCGTTTATATTTACAGTAGTTGTTATGTTTATCAATACGTACTACAATAATGACTTTACCGAAGAAGCAGCTATAGGAACAGGCCTTACAAGGCAGTTAAAGGCTGAAAAGAAGGCTAAGTACAAAGGCGAAAGATATTTGACGGAGGATGAAGATGGCGACGACGAAGACGAAAACGATCAGGAAGACGTACAGTAAACCTAATACGAAAACGGTTTACAGACAGTACGATTCCAGATGGGGAAGTCTTACATACCCAGATCGTAAATATACATTAGCAAGATCCGGATGCGGATGTTGTGCTGTTACTCATTGCGCAATGGAAAATCCGAAATACAGCAAGTACACACCAAAGCTTGTAAGGAAGTTTATGAAAAAGTATGCTGTAGCAGGCAAAGGAACTCTCGTAGATGGGATCCCAGCAGGCCTTAAGCGTTACGGATATTCTGATCTCGTTTACGCCAAAATAAAAGGGCAGGATGATTTAAAGCCTTTCTGGGATGCCTTAAAAGAGGGAAAGAAAGGTGTTCTTTTATTCCAGGGGATAAAACGAGATAGGTCAAATAAGACTCCGGATGGAACAGTTTGGACTGAACGAGGCCATTTTGTGGCTGTGGTAGGGTACAAAGTAATCGGAAATAAACATTATCTTTATACTAAAGATTCAGGAAGAGGTCATGACGGCTGGCATTGTTATGAGACGTCTATGAAGGGAAGTCTTACAAAAGCATGGCTTGGAATTCCTCCTATAATCAGAGATGTAAAAAAGTTGTAAAATTTATATTTGGTAAGCACAAACACCAAGTAAATACTTAGTTTTTGAGTAACCCGGAGGTTGGAGGTTCAAGTCCTCCCTCCGCAACCAATTTTGAAGATTCCTTAAAGAAAGTCCTTGTTTTTCAAGGGCTTTTTCATTTCCTTTCGATAATAGTTAAAAGCCTCTAGTCTTGATTAAATGTCATACATTGCTGTTCTGAGTTGTAAAAAAGTTGTAAACAACTCACAATTCAGAACGCCACCTTTCCATAGTTATTTCACACGGGTAATCTTCAAAGCCTAAGGTTGCTGAGGTGATGAGTCTTTCCTTCACTCCATCAATTATATTTTTGTCGTAATGTTTAAAAGGGAGCAACCAATCCGGAAGCTCCCTTAACGTTACGGCACAACAATCGCATCGAAATCTTACTATTTTTATTTTTTCTCTTATACCGTACTTACGAATTACTATCCGGTCTACCTTGTCATATGCCCTCATAGTACGTTCGCAATACGGACAGTTCATATCTTATTAATAGCCTCCTTCATTTCTGTAAAGTTTATATTTGTATAATACTTTGCGGTAACTTCCACTGAACTGTGCCCCATTATTTTAGAAGCAACTTGGATAGGAACACCATTCCTGCAAAGGTTAGTACAAAATGTTGCTCTGTAAGCATGGAACTTTTTTGGCTCTATTCCGTTTCTTTTGTAGAATCTTTCAAGACTTCTGGTGGTAACTCTGTAATCCAAAGGGTTTCCATTTATATTTTGGAATACGAGACCAACCGATCTGTTCCTTTTTACATACTCTTTTAATTTTTCGTGAAGTGGAATGACCCGGATCTTATCTCCTTTAGGCGTTTCAAGTCTTCCTCTGTAGATCTGTTCACCTACTATTATGCTATCTTTGTTTATATTTTCCCATCTTAAGCCTATAAGCTCTGAGATCCTCATGCCTGTGTAAACAGCGAACATAATAAAAGGATGAAGATAGTAATCGGGTTCAGAATTCATTATTCTATCTAATTCTTCATCGGTCCAGACTATTATGTCTGACTTCTGAACAGATGGTTTCTCAGGTATTACTATACCCTTCAAAGGTTCGTCTGCGTATCCGTTTATATTCGCCCATTTAAAGAATCCTACAATGAATTTATGAAGCGTTTTGAATGCAGATTTGTTTATATTCAGTGAATTGTAAAACTTCTGAATTTCATATCCCGAAATTTCCCGGATGGGAATTTTGGAAAATTGATTCGGACGAACATGGGCGTTGTAAGCTCCTTTATACAAGTTTCTCGTTCCCATGGAATACTTAGAGTTCATCATCAAAATATTTTCAACGTAATATTCTGCTAACTCTCCGAACGTTCGTGGAGAATACACGCTCTTTTCTTTTTTGCCCTCCAGAAACTGTTTATATTTTTCTTCTGCTTCTCTTTTGGATGATCCTGTGAATTGTTTCTTAATAGGTTTACCATTTTCATAACCAATAGTCCTGGTGATCCTGAAGTATTTATATTCTTTACCATTCCTCTCAATTGTCGTATTTGTCTTTACTGCCATAGTTTTGCACCTCCACAACCATTATAACATGGTTCGCGAATTTTACAACTTATATTATGAAAGAGAGGTAAAGAATTATGTTAAGTATAAGAACAAAGAGAAATATTAAAGAAATGATAGAAAGAATCGAAGTTATAAAGTATGAAGTAAATGAAAGTGTAGTAGCACAAGCAATTATATTAGGAATAATGGGAATTATTATAGGATCAATGTTAGTATTGATGAATTACTAAGGAGAAAATGAAATGGTTTGTATGTATGGAACACGAAGGGTAGAAATACCGGAGAAATTAGCAAAAATTATCGAAAAGCAAGTTAAAAAAGTAATTGAAAAACACTTGGCGGAAAGAGAAATATTAAGAGATAGGAGAGAGAATGGGATCTTTTAAGATCCTTTTCTTTTTTCGCAGATTTTTCAAGTCCTTTAATGAAAGGAGATGAAGAAAATGAAAATAGTAAAAGAATTAGAAACAATAGACAAATATATTGAAAGAACTAATATGGAAGAAAGAGAGCGTAGAAAGAATATGAAAAAAAATTTAGTATTAACAGTTAGTGAAGAAAACGAAAAATTTAGAACAGCGAAGGAAAATTGGCCAATAGGAGATCCAGATTTAGGTTATTACCCGGGAGTTGGTTATAAATTTGTGTTCGACAATGAATATGGCGCATCAGTAGTTAAACATTTTGGGTCGTATGGTTATGAAAGCGACGAATGGGAATTAGCAGTTACTGATAAACTGGGGCATCTAGTATACGATACACCAATTACAGATGATGTATTAGGGCATTTATCGGATGAAGAAGTTGATGAAATTTTAAATGATATAAAAAGTCTGACACAGGAAGATATAGAAAAAGAACGAATAAGACGAGAAATAGACGAAATGATTTATACTTTAGAAAGTTTAAAAGAGAGAATAAAATAAAAAGGACGGTTCAAAAACTAAGGGCTTAATCAAGCCCTTTTCTTTTTACTCACCGACTTTGTTTAGAATTTGTCAATCACATCTGCTAGTATTTAGTCGGAGGTGATATTTATGAAACAAGGTTCAGTGCCGGTAGCGGTAGTTGCAAGAGTTTATAAGAAGGATCCTGTCTGGGTCAGGCAGGGAATAATTGCAGGATGGTTGCCAATAGGTTTTGCAACCAGGAAAGGGCGTTTGGTGACTGATCCGGACGACGTAGGGCTTAAGAAAGGAAGAATAAACTTTTATATTTCCCCAAAGCTTCTGTACGAACAGACCGGTTATGAGTGGAAAGGAGAGAAGAAATGAGTACTGTAATAACCCCTAAACTCTCGCAAAACAATAAGTATTATATTTCCAAGCATCGCTATTACGAGCTTAAACACTTTTGTCTTCAGTATCCTGAATGGCAAGAGCAGATCGTTGATATTCGGCTTAATACGAGAAATGCCAATTTCATAGAAGATCCCACAGGGGAGACAGCTACGAAACTGGCAAGTCTCAGACACAATATGGATCTTATCCGAAATGTGACAGAGAAATCGGATAAGGATCTCGCTAATTATATTTTTAAGGCAGTAACTGAAGAACGATCTTTTGCAAATCTCAAGACAGTATTCGAGATACCTTGCAGCAGGGATTTATATTATGACCGATACAGACGGTTCTTCTGGCTTTTGGACAAAGAACGCTAGTCTATTATCTGGTCCTCTGATATTTCGTTCTCGTATCCGCATTCTGTGCAAACCCAGGTTCCGCACGAGTCTGTAAATCCGGGTTGGATATTCAGAAGGGCATCACATTCGTCACACCACCAATTCACAGCTCCGAACTTATCTTCAGTTCCGTCGAGTACTTCGTGCAACACCAGGTGCGCAATCTCTTTAGCAAATTTAATCATTTGAGAACCTCCTTTCCGTTTATATTTTAACACAGATTTAGACAGAAAGCGAGGCTCTTTTTCGCGTAATTTTCATGTATTATAATGAATAACTATGTAATTATTTATATTTAAAAGGAGAAAAGACATGGGTAAATTTGAATTAATCAATGTAAAATCGGGAAAAAGATATGGAATCAATGAAGTGGTTATTTCAAAAGATAAGAGGAATATGAGAATCGGAAGAATTGTAGCAGAACAGCTCAATTGGAAAGATGGAGAAAGAGTAAATTTATATTTTGACGGTGAGACGTTTAAACTGGAACCGGATAAGGTAGGTTTAGTAACTATAAAAAAGCGTTCGGACTTTTTCGGAGTGACAGGTCAGAACTTCTGTATAGAGATACTATACCGGGCAAGAAACTGTTTCAGGTACGAAGCAACAGTCAAAGACAACGTGCTCTACTTCAAACCGAAGAAAGAGGAAGAGCTATAATTTCGAAGGACTACTCAGTCCTTCTTTTTTTTTCTCGCGTAATTTTCACGTTATATTATGACAAGAAGATTACTAAAAATTATTAACAGAAAAGGAGAAAAAGATGGTTATCGATTTAAAGAATAGAGAAGAAACAATCGCAATGTTAGGAGAAGACACAGCGGAAGTAATTTATAAGTTTGTAGAAAACGAAAAGAAGAAAACAAAGATCAAAATTAGCGTAAAGAAAGCGGCTAAGTATGTCTTAGGTTGCGGAGTTATTGCAGGCGTATCATACGCAGTGTATAATATTAAGTAACTTAAGGGCTTACTCAGCCCTTTTCTTTTTCTCGCGTAATTTTCATGCCTTATTATGACGGAGAAACTATTATATTTTGGAGGTATGAAAATGAAGATCAGTGAAATGGCAAAGGAAAAATTTGAAAACAATAAATATGTAAAATTTCAGAAGAGAATAAACAAAATTAAAAAGATGAAGAAAGTCAAAGTTGAAGACGTTAGCGAAAGCATTAAAAACATGAGCGCAATCGATGTAGCAGTTTTGCTAGTCGTTGGCTATCTCATAGGAAAGCATCATAGCTAATGAAAGCCTAACTTTGGCTTTCTTTTTATTTTTATGGAGGTATGAAAATGAAGTATGTGGCAATTGCAATTGGAGTTTATATTTTGATAAAACTGAGCTTCATGGTCGGAAAAGAAGCAGGCAAACAGGAGATAGAAAAAGAATTCACATTTATATTAAAGGAAACCATTAATACTTTGGTCGACATGAACTCTGAAGAGGATAATAAAGATCCCGAAACCTTGCCCGGACGAACCGAAATGATGTCAAAATTAGCCGAACAAATGGCTAAAGAAGGTTATAGTAATGAAGATATTTTAAAGGCTTTAGACGAATTTTTGTAATTCGCGAAAATTTCACCTCATATTATGACAAATAAGCTATTTAAAAATGTGATATTTATGGAGGTATTAAAATGTTTATAGGCAATGTTATAGAAAACTCAGCAGTTAAGAATGCAATCAAAGCAGGAGTAAAGGCAGCAACTAATAAGAATGTTGTAGCCGGCGTAGTAGCTGGAGTTGCAGCGGATACTGTAGTTGATGTAATAAAAACCAAGAAGGCAAAGGGATTACCCAAGAATTATGGCAATGATATGGAAAAGCTTATGGGTAGAAGTGATTTATTTGAAGTAATAACAGCAATGGAGGCTTAACCGCCTCTTTTGCTTTTTTATTTTTTCAAGGAGGTAACAAAATGAAAGGATCAAGAAACGTATTGGAACTTAGAATTAATGGTTTAGGCGGGGCTATCGTATTTATATCTGTAGCAACCGGAGTATTTGGCTTTGCCGCCGGATTATGCTGTGGATTTGGACTCAGCAGAGAGGCTGATGTACTTAAAAAGGAGAATCCGGACGCAGGTGATGCCAAGTAAATTTATATTTTAGAAAGGAGAAAAGCAAATGAACGATAAAAAATTATTCAAAGCGCAGACCAATGTCGGAGATAATATTGACGAATCGATAGAGGAAGCTAGAGCAAAGGCTGTAGATGGTATCGAAGCGTTTGTAGAGTTATTTAAATTCGTGGGTTTTAACGAAGGCCAAATAGGTGCTATAACCACTTACGGAACCTACATAGGAGCCGCTGCCAACGGAGATTTGTACTTAATGGACCGTATTACCGAGAACGTTCGTGACCTTCTCAACGAAGCTAAATTAGGAGGGATTCAGCAATGAGTGATTCTATTATATTTTTTATTTTAGGTGTAGTTCTTACGGTTGTTGTCGCGTTGTTCACCATTGAAATATTGCATGTCGAACGGCGTAAGAAACCGCTTGGAGAATTGATATTTACACAGATCAACGAGGATGAGGCTAAGATAGCAGTGAAGATATACGAAGACTCCTGGTTGGACGTTATGATAAAGGATGAAATTACATTGAAAGTGATTCGCGAATAAATCACGTCTCATTATGAGAACAATAATGAAAGGAGATTTATATTTATGTTATTTGTAGAGAATCACGAAGAAGTTTTAGCACAAATCGAGAAAGATTTGAAGAGAACCCAAATCGGTTCAGAAGAATACGAAAGGATGTGCAGATGTTACACAGAATTGCAGGAACTTGAGATGAAACGAGAGAAACTTGAGGCTGATATTCAGAATCAGGATCAGAAGAATAAAGAAGACCGAGAATTCAAAGAACAACAGCTTAAGAAGGACTATATTGATATTATTCTCAAGTACGGAACAAACATAGTAACAACGATCATGTCAGCAGGATTCGGATATGGATTGATAAAGTTTGTCTTACATTTCGAAGAAGAAGGAAGTGTTAGATCTTTTGGGGGACGAACTGGCGTAACAAAAGTAATACAGTCAGCATTATTGTGGATGTTTAAGAAGTAAAGGCTCATTCTTGGGCCTTTATTTTTTCGAAAGGAGAAAAAGCAAATGGAACCATATATGAAAAAGTATCACGTTATTTTGCAGGAACATAATCGCAGAAATTACGTAGGTAAAATTATCAAAGAAATAGACGTTTATGCTCGAACTAACAACGAGGCGAGATACAAAGCAATAGAGAAACTTGGCGACTTATACCAATATTATTCTGACAGCGGGCATCCTATGCGTCAGTTGGTTATTCGAAAGGAGAAATAAAATGAAAATGACACGAAAGGAACTATTAGCGATTCCTAAAAGAAAGTGGGACGAAGAAATAGAAGCAAAAGAAGTATGGGTTATCCCTAGTGGACGAAAACATGACAGCGGCTATGCTTGTATGGATTTTGTTGCCAAAGATTTGTCCGGTAATCTCATCGGCTTTGGCGGAATCTGCGATATACTGGATTTCAATGGAAGGAACTTCAAAATGGATTGCGAATACCCTTCAAGAATTTTGCATATATGGAACAATCATCCATTTATAATAAGTGCCCCGGACATATCAAGTATATATTTAATAGAAAAATAGGAGAACTAAAATGATCGTAAATAGCAAGGAGTTATTAAAGCAAGAGCTATTAGATAGGTATAAAAAAGGCGAAATAAATATGAAGTTAGACGTTTTCATGGACGAACTTTGGATTTGTTTTGAATGCTCCAATCGTAAATCCAGGACACTTATTCGCCCGGAAGATGTTTTAGAAATGGGTCTCGATGGCATAATACTGTCTGCGTATAGAGGTTTGAAATAGGAGACAGAAAAGGAGAAACAAAGATGATAGAAATAACTTTGGAAAATGGAACGAAGATTAATCTAAAAGCGGACGAAGTGCAATTTGACCCAGGCGACAAGATTTATTACTTTTTCCGGAAAGGCATAAGAGTTGGATATTTTATGGCATCTGCTGTGGATTGGATAGCTCCTGCTGGGAAAGGAGAATAGCATGTTTACTAAGGAAGAAGCAGAAGGCATTAATCGTCACTTCTACAAAACTTTTGTAGAACCAAGCACTGAAGAAGTGGTTAATACTCTCGAGGACATTATGGAAACATTTTCTGATGAAGAGGATTGGAGACGAGCTTTAAGATATGCAATAGCTTGTGTTAAAGAGAAAGGAGAATCCAAATGACTAAAGATGAATATAGAAGCCTGATGGAAGAACTAAATTCAATAGAAGAGGAGGACAAGAGAAGACAGAAGGAAAAATTTAATTCTGAATTGCATCGCGATGTTTTAAGAAAGGTCGGTTTTTCTAATGATCAGGCCGTAGCTATAATAGGAGTTGCTATCGATGTTGCTCGTATTTCTACTGGTTTGGATCCGAACGTTTGTGCAAAGGACATGATGCGACAGTTAGGCATTAGTACTTTTTCTGATTGAAAAGGAGGAAACTAATGAGTTTGATGATAAAAGGGATTGATTTGCCAAAGGAAGGCGAAATGATCGTTATAGGAGTACGGCCGACGGCTGCGATTATTGATACTTGGGATGTCAGAGAAGTAGATGGAGAGGAAACATTTATAAAGCGAGAATATATAGAGCACGCTGATGTTATTCAAATCCCTAAGGATCATGGAAACTTGAAAGATGTAGATACAATATATAGGGCGTTTTCCAAGTGTGCAGAGAACGAAACTGATGAGAGAAAGATGAAAGTGTATGCTCAACTTATGGGACTTCTTTTACAAGCCCCAACGATATTAGAAGAGGAGGATGCAGACAAATGAAATGTTTACGCGCGTTTATGGATATGGGTTTTTACATATTTGTGATGTTCATTATATCGGTATTAAGTGCGAGATTTGGTGACAAATTGTATTTACCAGATCCTGAAGATTTATGGCTAATTGGCGCTATTGTTTTTGCTGGATCACTTGCCGGAAAGGAGGATTAAATGACTAACAAAGAGTGGCTTGCGACACTATCTGCTGAAGATTTCTACAAAGAATTCAAAAAAGCCGAAGAAGAAGGGCAAATGTGGACATCCACAAGCGATTATGTGATTAAATGGCTAGACGAGGAAAGGGACCAATTGGCTAAGAAAGAACTTAAAGATCATGAATTATTTTGTAATCTATCAGACCCCAACCTCGCGGAGGAACTAATTAGCCATTTAAAAGAAGGGAGTGTCAAGATATTCACTTTTAATTATATTTATGGCGACCATTTCGGAATAGCACTTGTATGTGGTCGTAGTGATGTTAAGCGATTAATTCCTACAGATATGAGTCCTTTGCATGTAGACGAGATAATATTGCAGATGTATAGAGAATCAAAGGAGGAACAACATGGCCAGATTTGAGCAGAAAGAGATAAAAGTTATTAATCCGGGAGATACCATATGCGTCAAAGCAGAAGGATCGTCAAAAACGGATAAAATAAAAACTGCTTATTGCAGGGGTTTTAGTGATGGCTTTGCCAAAGCTCAGGAACAAATAACGAGTTACATTAGAGAAATGGGTTATGCCTACGTGCTGCCCCGTGATATTTGGGAGGAATCAGAATGCGAGAGAGATTAAATTGCCCAAATTGCGGTATGCCGATAGTAAATACGAAATGTGAATACTGCGGGACGTTGTTTTACGATTTCGCAGATCTTGATCTCGACGCCCCGTCTTATGTCCGGGTAAAGCGCGGTAATGATATTTTTGTTTTTAAAGCAAAAGTAAAAGAGTTTTCAGTGAAATACGAACCGGTATTTGCAGACTTCTATGCAAATGATGACAGATTCTATACAGCACGAACAAGCGAGGATGTAACAATTGATATTTCAATGCAAGCTTATACGAACGATAGAGGTGTGTATTTGGAAAAGAGAAATTTTGAATCAAATAAGTAAAATTAAACAGTAAAGGAGAAACAAAATGAGTATGTTAGAATGGGCAGAAAAAGAAGTAGAACTGGCCTGCAAAAGAGAAAAACCGGACAGAAAGGAAGGGGAATGGGATTACGGATGCGCTTGCTACGAGAGTGCACTTAAAGCCTATAAGTCATTATTAGAAGACGGCCATAACGGAATGTCTATATCTCTTACTAAAATGATATTAGACAGACTGATCGACGGAAAACCACTCACACCAATTTATGACGAACCTGACGAATGGAACGAAATATCACAGAACGGGAGTTGCCAGTCTAAAAGAATGTCTTCACTTTTTAAAGATATTCATGAAGACGGATCTATAACTTATCATGATAACGATCGTGTTGTTTGTGTTGATTTAGATAACGGTCATACTTACCATTTTGGTGTGGCGTCGCAAGTGATCGATAGGCTGTATCCTATTGAAATGCCTTATATTCCGCAAACTAATCCCTATAAGGTGTTTATGAAAGATTATCTGTACGACGAAAAGAATGGAGATTTCGATTCCATTTATATTTCGCACATAATTCTTCCTAATGGAAAAAACATTGTTGATGTAAACCAGTATTTAATAGAGGATGGAGACGGATGGAAAGAGATAACCAGAGAACAGTGGATCGAGCGTTTTCCTATAGACATGACAGAGGAGGAAGTTAAAAATGAAGCTGAATCTGCAGAAGATTAAAGATATTATGCCTACTGCACTAGCCGTTTTAAGCGTCGGAGGTATTGCTCTTACTTCATATTCTGCATATAAAGCAGGAAAGACAGTTGCAGAAGGAACTGAAACAAGCAAGATAAAAGTCTACGCTCCAACTTTTATATTTGGAACGGCTACAGCAGCGTGTATTATTGGGTCTGATGCATTACACAGGGACAAAGAAAGAAGCCTTATTGCCGCATACACACTTGTCAGCAATGCCTACATGGAATACAAGTCCAAGACAAAAGATATTTGTGAAGAGGACGTGGATGTGCACATAGCAGAAGAGAAGTCAACAGAACTTAATCTTGAAGGCGACGAAGTGATATTTATAGACTCAATGTTTCATCACGCTTTCAAGTCGACACTTTTAGCAGTATCTTCAGCCGAATACCATTTCAATAGAAATTTCCAGCTCAGAGGCTATGGCAGCATGGGCGAATTCTATAGATTCCTTGGGCTGGATGATATTTACGCAGATGAATGTAAAAGTTTAGAGCGTATAGGTTGGTCTATCGATCTTGGCATTGACGACGGGTATCAATGGGTAGACTTCAATAATAGAAGAGTCGAGAAAGACAACCGAATTTATTATATAATAGAGTATCCTTTCGAACCTAAAGTCGGATATTGTCTGTAATTCGCGAAATTTGCAAAGCGTATTATGGAGTAACAGAAAGGAGGTTTATATTTATGAAAATTGACAAAGAGCTATTTGTAAAAGGTTTAAAGTTGTTACCAGGAGCATTAGCGGAGACAGCTTTACATATGGGACTTACAATAGCAAAGCAGGAAGTCAGTGCAAACACAACTGAATTCTGGAATTACGTTAAAGCAAAGAAAGCTCAGAACTAATCTGGGCTTTTATTTTTTTTCGAAAGGAGAACTAACTATGAAAAAAGAAATTACGGAGTTTGCTAAGAAGAAGGTAGCTGAGGGTAAAAAGAACGCACCGGCATTATGGATATTTGCTGGAACAGCTTTTATAGGTCTTGCAATATTTTCAGCAATAAAAGACACAAGAAAGGCAGTCGAGAAAGAGAAGGAATTCACAGACGAGACTACCAAAATCGATAAGGCTGTTACGTACGGAAAAATTTATATTCCTACGATCGGGTTTGGTGTATCTGCGATAGCTTGCATATACGCAGGTCAGTTCATGTATCTTAAGAGATTAGGGGCTGTAGCGGCGGCATATAAGCTCACCGAATCGGCTTATAAGGATTATAAGGACGAGGTTCTTGATATTCTCGGCGAAAAGAAAGAGAAGCAGGTCAAGGACAAGGTGGCTCAAAAGAAAGTAAATGAGTCTACACCTTGTGAGGTCGCAGACGTCAAACCCGGCAAATCCTTATGCTATGATACAGTATTCGGAAGATATTTTGAGTCCGACATCGAGAGCATAAGACAGGCCGTGAACTCTTTGAATTATGACCTGAGTCAAGGAGTAAGCGATTATATTACACTGAATGAGTTCTGGGATGCCATCGGGCTTCAGCCTACTAACATGGGTGACAGACTCGGATGGCATGCAAGTTTTGGACTGATAGAAGTATCTTATAGTTCGACACTCACCTTGGACGGAGTTCCGTGTGTGGCTATAAGCTATGAAGTTACTCCCGGATACGAGTTCGATAAGATGTGAGAATAAGGCGGGGCTTCGGCTCCGCTTTTATATTTTTTGAAAGGAGAAAAAATGTCAAAGTTATTAACAACTAACGGTTCGAATATTGTTGACATGTCGGGCACTTGGGCTTATAACGAATTGATTACTACTGATGGTATAAATTATAACCCGTACATGAACTATCCGGCGACGAATAAAATTAAAGAACGTATTGAATCGATGGAAAAAGTACTAGACGACAAGGTAAAAACTACAGTAGTTAAAGTTATATTTAATCCTCCAGCAACTATCGTCTTTTGGGAAGACAATACTAAAACAGTAGTAAAATGCGTCGAGGATGATCCATACATATTCAGAATCGGTCTTGCTATGTGCGTTCTTAAGAAAATTTGCGGGCGTAGATTGTATCATGAAATCATGAAAATAAATATACCTATTACTAGAAAAAAGAATCTTTACGACTATATTCTGATACAGTATTTTGGAGGATTAAAAGAATACAAGACATTTTTAAGAAAGTGGCTTCCTGACTGGTCCTACAAAAAGACAATTGATATTTGGGAACCTAAAAAGAAAAAGGAGAAATAATCATGGTCATAAACGTACCTATTACAGTTGATGAAGAACTGCTCGAAAAAACAATAAATCAGGACTACACAAATAAAGTTGACTCTTATTTATATTCTAAAATTGACTATGCTTTAGCGGAGATGGACCCATCCTGGAATGGTAAGTCAGCTAAAAAAGGATTGGACTATTTAGTAGAGGAAACAGTTAAAAGACAAGTATTAAGCGAATGGAAAGATGAAATAATAGAAAAAGCTGCTACACTTCTAGCGAATCGTATCGAGAAGACTAAGGCAGCGAAAGAACTCATATAAATTCGCGAAATTTTCACGTTATATTATGACGAAAAGACTCATAAGTTCATTATGAAAGGAGAATTAAAATGAACGAAAATAATACAGTTATTAATGAAGCAGCAGAAGCAACAGCAGAAAAGGTTATGAGCATGGCAGACATAGACTTTGTAAAGGTCGCAGAAGTTGGAGTATGCGTAGCAGCCGGAGCAGCAGCATTATATTTCGGGCGTAAGTTAGCCAAGAAGTATGTGGTGCCAAAGGTTGAGACTGCATTGAACAACCGCAAGACCAAGAAAGCAGAGAAGAAAGCCGAAAAAGAAGCCAAGAAGCAGGCAGAAGCAAAATAGAGTAAAAGTTTATATTTGAAGCATTTTGAGCTTTAGAGAAACTTATGAGCTTACACAAAAGGAAGGAGTCCAAATTCATGGGCTCTTTTCTTTTTCTTACAAGGAGGAAGAACATGAGCTATTTATATTTGTATGACGGTCCTGTCACCAGATTCGGTATCTGCATAGTAAACAGATATATAAAGTACACAAACGCTCCTTCCGAAAAGAAAGCCAAATCTAATATTTGCGCCAAATTCAAGAAAGAAAACGGATATTTGCAAACAGCTAAAATAGAATTACCTGGAAAATTAGTTTTGGTGGAAAGGAAACAAGATGGACAAAAAGATAACCAAAGTAGTTGATGGGAAAGTTACCGTCAAAAAGACACCGGCGTATAAAAAACTTGCCCAGTCGTTTATTCAGGAGGATTCCAAAACTATTTGGGACTATTTTTTCAATAATATATTTATTCCGGCATTAAAAAAAGGTGCCGAAGAACTTCTTCATGTGGCACTGTACGGAGCAAACAGCGGCGGAAAACGACCGGATTATGGATATTCTCCGCGTTCATCGGTGTCATATAAGTCCTACTATCCTGAAAAGGATAAAGAAATTAAAAGGAATTATTCAAATGCTAAGTATGACGATCTTACATTCAACACAAGAGACGATGCTGAGAAGGTATTGATGTGCATGGATGAACTCGTAGATACATATGGATATGTAAATCTTCAGGAATATTACCGTCTGTCAGGCGTTCCGGAGGAAAACATAGCCTATACATACAGAAATTATGGATGGAAAGATATTCATACAGCTAATGTAGAAATGTTAGGTCCGGAAGAATACATAATAAACTTACCGAGACCTTTACCTTTATAAAGATATTTACAGGAGGAACAAAATGAGTGTTAAAACTAAAATCGTGAAACATCTCCCCGAAATTATGCTGGGATTTGGTATTGCTTTCATCATAGGTGGAACTGTTAAGGCTTGCAAGGATACAGAAAAGGCTGAAAAGACCATTGACGAAACCAAAAAGACAGTTGACACAATGCATGAGTGCAGAGAAAACAACACAGAAGAAGAGTATCCGAAGGAAGTTTACAAGAAAGAGATCACCCTGACTTATATTCAGGCAGCAGGGAAACTTATAAGGATCTACGCTCCTGCAGCAGTATTAATGGGATCAGGTATAGGATTGATATTATCGTCCCATAGGATGATGTCAGCAAGAAATGCAGCTCTCTCAGCAGCATATGCAGCGGTTCAGGAAGGATATTCTGAATACAGAAAGAGAATAATCAATAAATTCGGCGAAGAAGTAGACAAGCAAGTCCGCTATAACATGACAGAAGAGAAAGAAACGGTTGAAACCGTTGACGAAGAAACAGGCAAAACAAAGAAAACCAAGGTAACAAGAAATGTTGTCGAAGACACAATGGCAAGTCCTTATTCAAAATTCTTTGACGAGAGTAACCCGTATTGGGAAAAAGATCCTGAACTTAACCTGATATTCTTAAGAGGTCGTGAGCACCAGGCAAATGAGAGACTCAGAAGGAAAAGATATTTGTTCTTAAATGAAGTATATGAGCTTTTAGGAATGCCTCAGACTAAGTCCGGTCAGATAATTGGCTGGGTTTATAAGGATGGAAATGACTATATAGACTTCGGTATTTACAATGATTGCAACAAGAGAGCTGTGAATGGTTTAGAACCGGTATTCCTGCTTGACTTCAATTGCAAGGATAATGTGTTCGCCCAGCTTTAAGCTGATCAGAAAGGAGAAAAGCCATGAAAAAGATAGTAAATAATGGTTTATATTTGGCGGCAGGACTTGTAATAGGTTCTGTCGCTACCTATTTTCTTGGAATAAAGAAGATAGAGAGAGACGTAAACAAAGAGTTTGAGCAAATAAAGAATGACTGGTATAAAGAGCAGGAAGAAGAATCTTTATATTTTCACGAATTTGAATCGGACGAGCCTGAACCGGAAAATGCAACGCCAAAACCGAGGTCAATTTCAGATATTGCGATGGAAAAGGTAAGGCCAATGTCTGATATTGTAGCAAAGAACTTAGTTAAAAATCGTGACAAAAAGCCGGTAACAGAATATTCAAAGATGTACGGGCCGAAGCATGAAGACGACGAGCTCTGTATCGAAGAATACATGGATAAGGCAGGAATAATTTCTACTGTCCCAACTGATTCTCAGAGACTTATCACTTCCGAGGAATTTTCGGACGATCTGGACTATGAGAAGTATCATTGCATCTTATATTCTGATGGTATTTTGGCAGAAGATGACACCGACAATGAGATAATTGATTATCAGAGTGAGGACGCTGACAACCCTATAGAGGCAGATGTCCTTTATGGGTTCCTTATGGATGAGAACATGGACGAACTGTTCTATAGAAATGATATTCTTAGAAGAGATTATGAAATAATTAAAAGCGCCAAACTCTATAATGAGTAAGGAGAGCGCATGGATGGAACATTAAGAGATTTATATTTCGACTGGCTCTTTAAAAAAGTCACTAGTTCCTCCCCAATCAGGAAAAGGTATAAGAAACTGCTTAAATATTTGTTTGAACGTGATTTTTATTGGTCTATTCCTTTAGATGAGAACCGTTGTTTTGACGCTTTAAATTTAAGAGAGGAATTCTTTGATGAATTTGTTGATATTTACTATCCAATTTCAGTTGAAGAGATAGAAGACAATTTTAAACCGAATTCTTGCAATTTATTTGAGATGATGGTAGCTCTGGCCTTAAGGATAGAACTTGATATTATTGGGAATCAGAACTATGGCAATTACGAAGTATGGTTTTGGAGAATGATCAACAATTTAGGACTATACACCATGGACGATCATAACTTTGATAGAGAAATGGTAAGCAAGGTTATTGATATTTTTCTGAATCGTAAGTACGAACCTGATGGCGAAGGTAATATATTCTATATCAGAGGTGATTCCAGAGACATGAGAGAAGTCGAAATATGGTGCCAATTATGTTGGTACGTGGATTATATTTTAGACGAATAGGAGAGTAGATATGTATGCTTGATTTTATTATGATATCTACTCGAAGCACTAAGCGAGGTGTTGTAGAAATCTATCCTCGATTCATTATTAATTCAAGAACAAAAGACCTTATGATACGAGGAGGAGATTTCTATGCTGTTTGGGACGAAAGTAAAGGACTTTGGTCAACGGACGAGCAAGATGCAATAGACATGATAGATAAGGAGCTTGATATTTATGCAGAAGAATACAAAAGAAAATTTGACGGCGATGTAAAAGTATCTCACATGTGGGATGCTGACTCTGGAATGACAGACAAATGGCATAAATATTGCAAACAGCAGATGAGAGATTGCTTCCACATGCTTGATGAAAAGATTATATTTTCAAATACGGATGTGAAAAAAGAAGACTATGCCAGTAAAAAGCTTTCTTATCCATTGGAGTCTTGTCCTACACCTGCTTATGACGAGTTAGTATCTACTTTATATTCTCCGGAAGAAAGGGAGAAGTTGGAATGGGCTATAGGCTCAATAGTTTCCGGAGATTCCAAAAAGGTACAGAAATTTATAGTATTATATGGAGATTCCGGAACAGGAAAATCTACAATATTAAACATTATTCAGGATCTGTTTGACGGATATTATTCAGTGTTCGACGCAAAAGCTCTTGGCTCTTCGAGTAATGCGTTTGCACTTGAGTCGTTTAAGAGCAATCCTCTTGTAGCGATTCAGCATGATGGAGATCTGTCGAGAATAGAGGACAACACAAGACTTAACAGTTTAGTTTCGCATGAGATGATGACTGTAAATGAAAAGTTTAAAACAACTTATTCTAACAGTTTCAAGTCGTTTCTCTTCATGGGCACAAACAAACCCGTAAAGATCACAGATTCCAAATCAGGTATTCTGAGAAGGCTTATCGATGTTTCTCCTACAGGAAACAAAGTAAGTCCGGGAACGTACAAGAAACTAACAAAACAGATCAAATTCGAATTAGGAGGAATAGCGTCTCATTGTAAAGATGTATATTTGTCAGATCCCGGGAAGTATGACAATTATATTCCTACATCAATGATGAGCGCGTCCAATGACTTCTATAACTTTATGATGGATTCCTATTATATTTTCAAGAATGACGACCAAGTCACTCTTAAAGCTGCTTGGGAAATGTACAAAACTTATTGCGACGAGACAAAAGTGATGTACCCATATTCTCAGAGAGTCTTTAAAGAGGAATTGAAAACATATTTCTGGAATTTCTCGGAAAGAGTAAGAAATGAAGACTCTTCAAGAATGAGAAATGTGTATTCGGGATTCAAAGTTGAGAAGTTTGACAATGATATTTCTCCTGTTAAAGAAGAACCAGACAACTTAATAAAATTTTCAAGACGTAAATCAATATTTGACAGCGTTGCCGCCGATTATCCTGCTCAGCTGGCCAATGAAGCAGGAACTCCAACGTCAAAATGGAGTGATGTTAAAACTACTTTGAAAGATATTGATACGTCTGAACTGCATTATGTCAAGGTTCCGAAGAATCACATAGTAATAGACTTTGATATTTGTGATGAGAATGGCGAAAAATCATACAAAAGGAATCTTGAAGAGGCTAGTAAGTGGCCTACAACTTACGCGGAATTGAGTAAATCCGGAAAGGGTATTCATCTGCATTATATTTACGATGGCGATGTGAGCCAACTGAGCAGAGTATATGACGACCATATTGAAATAAAGATATTTACGGGTAACAGCTCGCTAAGAAGAAAACTCACAAAGTGTAATGGAGAGCAGATAGCAAAGATATCCTCGGGTTTACCTCTGAAAGGAGAAAAGAAGATGGATTATGTGTCTTTTAAAAACGAAAAAGGCTTACGAAACATGATAATTCGTAACCTGAACAAAGAGATCCATCCCGGAACTAAACCAAGCATAGACTTTATCCATAAGATATTAGAAGAAGCGTACGACAGTGGCATTTCTTATGACGTTAGCGACATGAGAGGTGCTATTTTTAATTTCGCTTGCAACAGTACACATCAGTCGGAATATTGTATGAAGCTCGTTGGTAAGATGCATTTTAAATCGGAATCTATCGAGAGCATGGAAGAGAAAAACAAGACCTTGATATTTTTTGATGTGGAAGTCTTTCCTAATTTGATAGTAGTTTGCTGGAAATTAAGAGGAAAAGACAAGCCGGTCGTAAAACTTATCAATCCTACAACAAATGATATCGAAGATCTTCTCAAATTTAATCTCATAGGTTTTAACAATCGTCGTTACGACAACCACATATTGTATGCCATACTGCTTGGATATTCTACGGAGAAGGTTTACAAGCTTTCGCAGAACATAATAAATGGCGTAAACGGCTCAATGTTCGGAGAAGCTTACAATCTTTCATACACTGATATTTACGATTTCAGTTCTAAGAAGCAGTCTCTTAAGAAGTTCGAGATCGAGTTGGGTATCCATCATCTTGAGTTAGGACTTCCATGGGACAAGCCTGTTCCTGAAGAATTATGGGAGAAGGTTGCTGATTATTGCTGTAACGACGTCGAGGCTACGGAAGCAGTATTCGAAGCGAGACAATCTGACTTCATCGCTCGTGAGATTCTTGCGGATGTAGCAGGAATGACAGTAAATGACACGACAAACAGCCTCACAACCAGAATTATATTTGGTAAAGAGAGGCATCCTCAGAGCTCATTTAATTACAGAAACATGGGAGATGAATCAGATGTACAAAGAACTATTCCGAACTGTGACCCTAAATACACCGTCTTCGACTCAGCAGATCGTCCAATATTTCCGGGATATTTGTACGAAGGTGGTAAAAGCACTTACAGAGATGAAGAAGTGGGCGAAGGAGGTTATGTCTACGCTGAACCGGGAATGTATAAAAACATTGCGCTCCTTGATGTCGCATCGATGCATCCAAGTTCTATTATCGCGGAAGATCTCTTCGGCAATGAGTATACGGCGAGATTCAATGACATTCTCCAAACCAGAATCGCTATCAAGCACAAAGATTTCAAATCTGCGAAAAAGATGCTTGGAGGCAAACTTGCGAAATACCTTGATGATGAAGCGAAGGCTAAAGATCTTGCCCAGGCTCTGAAAATAGCTATAAACAGTGTTTACGGTCTCACAGCGGCTAAGTTTGACAATCCGTTCCGTGATATTCGTAACAAAGACAACATCGTAGCAAAACGCGGAGCACTCTTCATGATCAATCTTAAGCATGAGGTGCAGAGCAGAGGTTACACTGTCGCTCATATTAAGACAGATTCAATAAAGATACCTGATGCGGACGATTATATTATCAACTTTGTAATGAGATACGGAAAGCTTTACGGATACAACTTTGAGCATGAGGATACTTATGAAAAGATGTGCCTTGTAAATGACGCTGTTTATATCGCAAAGGATAAAGACGGCTGGACTGCCACAGGGACCCAATTCCAGGTTCCTTATGTGTTCAAGACATTATTCAGCAAAGAGCCATTAGAATTTAGTGACTTTTGTGAAACCAAGGCGGTAACTACTTCTTTATATTTGGTTGATGTGAAAGATCTCATCCAGATTGAAAGGATTCCAGGAGGAACAACTTGGGTCATGCCTGGTGATAACAACTTTTATTATAGAGAAGGAAGTAATATTTTCAAGGTCGAACACCCTCAGTTTGTTGGAAAAGTTGGATCTTTCTGTCCGGTTAAAAACGGCAAGATAGTCATGCGTGAAAAAGACCATAAACTGTATGTTGCAAATGGTACTAAAGGATTTTTATGGAAGGAAGCTGAGGCAGTTCGTCAGCTTGGTAAGGACGCTGACATTGATATTTCTTACTACGAGAAACTTGCAGATGCTGCTGTCAAGGAAATCGAAAAGTATGGAAGTTATGAAGAATTTATTAGTTAGAGGTAAAGAAAGTGCTTAAGAATCCATGTCATGGCTGCACGAAAAGGAGATTAGGATGCCATTCAGATTGTCAGGATTATATTAGCTGGAAGAAAGATCATGACGATCGAAGTGCATTGATAAGAAGCAATAAAGTGGGTGATGATATTTTTGCCCACTATCGTAAAGTAAACAGTAAAGGAGAACCAAAATGATCGAAAACGACAGACATAATTTTGAATTTGAAGACGCTCACATTATATTTAAGAACTTTGAAGGAGTTGAAGGCCCTTATA